>ENA-OQBD01001257-OQBD01001257.1-human-gut-metagenome-genome-assembly--contig:-NODE-1257-length-11925-cov-3.975081_pt1 | contig 11925 bp, 8 predicted proteins | sample MGYA00242742_ERZ504543 | MGnify/ENA primary metagenome ERZ504543 (study PRJEB26092, sample SAMD00036239) | human gut metagenome | host: Homo sapiens | study: EMG produced TPA metagenomics assembly of... | reverse complement strand
CAAACGACACGTAGGCTCCGATGCCTTTATCGGAACCGCGAAACCATTCAACACTGCCCCGCATCTCATGGTTTCGGTGAAGTGGCTGCAGATGCGTGCGGCAAGTGAAGACACTTCTTCATGTCGACACTAATTTACAGTTTTCATACGCTTGAATTCCGTAGGAGCAACCCCGAACTGTGCCAACAGGCTTCACTAACCTGCACCCGTTCTGAAACAGCAGTACCATCGTTTTTTTCAAGCGAATAATACAAATAAAAAATTAGAAAGAGGATCTACAAGCATTTGCAACAAATCTTTATATATCACACACATGCCTTATTGATGACAATGACCCCAACAGAAACCACGTCAGCAAGCATGCCAACCGCCAGTCCAAAAGACAAGGACATTTAAAAAAAGACCAAGACGTTTTTAAAAAAGACGGCGGCCTTTTAAAAAAAGCTCGTCATCTTTTTTAAAAATGACCTGATCTTTTTTACCACAGCCGGAATCCGCCATATTCCATAAAGGTACAAATCCTCCATGCGCACTTCTTACAAAAAAAACCTAAAAATAGCCTACTTTACATCAAAACGGAATAGCCTATAAAAAGTATATATATAACTGTATTCAAGCATTTTATGCAAAATTCAGCTTCACAATACAGTGAGGGCATAAGAGCATAAGTGAGAGCAATATTTTTTGCCCTCACCATCTAAATCTTTTATAATAAACCTATTATACATGCAGTGAGGGCATGAGGGCATAAATGTCCCGAACTTCCCAGCGAGAAAGACCGATACATCAAGGACACTCCCGAAAGTATGATTACTCCGAAGAACAAAATAATCTTTTAAGAGCGAAAATCCTTCCTTATGATTTTACAGGTAAGTCCGAAAAACAGGCATAACTTTTGTTCATGAAAACAAGTGTGTCAAAAGCAGGTCAGCTTATCTTGTAAGCATTACCAAACTTTTGACACATTCTTTTTTATCCAGCAAGCTTCGCAAAGCGTGTGGCACTTATTTGTAAATGGCCTTTTTTCCAGCCAGCAACGTATTCTTCATTAAAGATACAATAGTCATAGGTCCCACACCACCCGGAACAGGAGTGATATAAGAACATTTGGGAGCCACTTCATCAAATTTCACATCTCCGGTCAGTTTGAATCCGGATTTCTTTGTGGCATCCGGCACACGGGTAGTACCCACGTCAATAACCACCGCACCTTCTTTCACCATCTCAGCCTTCACAAAATTCGGCTGACCCAGTGCAGCAATGATAATGTCAGCTTCCTGACATTCTTTTACCAAATCCTTGCTGCGGCTGTGACAAACAGTTACAGTGGCATCACCCGGATAAGCTTTCTGCATCATCAGGCTCGCCATAGGCTTACCCACAATATTGCTACGGCCCAATACTACACACTTCTTTCCCTGTGTTTCAATATGGTAACGCTTCAGCAATTCCAGAATACCATTAGGAGTAGCAGATACATAGCAAGGAAGACCAATGGACATACGACCTACATTGATAGGGTGAAAACCATCCACATCTTTCCGATAGTCAATGGTTTCAATCACTTTCTGCTCGGAAATATGCTTCGGTAAGGGAAGTTGTACGATAAAACCATCCACGTCAGCATCCTCATTCAGTTCTCTGACCTTTGCCAGTAATTCTTCTTCCGTCACATCTGCTTCATAACGGATCAGACTGGATTTGAAACCACATACTTCACAGGCCTTTACTTTAGCCGCCACGTATGTCTCACTTCCCCCGTCGTGTCCAACGAGGATTGCAGCTAAATGGGGACGCTTGCCACCTTTAGCCACGATTCCGGCAACTTCCGCAGCAATCTCCTGCTTCACCAGTTCCGAAATAGCTTTTCCATCAATTAGTTGCATACTATTTATTTATAAATAATCCATTGAGCAACAAATGTAGCATAAATCAGCCACGTTGCATAATAAAAAAATGGAGAAAGTTCCGCACTTTCTCCCTACCTGTTTATTTAAACCTTACTTTTTAAGTTTCGGCATCATCTTACCCATCTTGCTGCCGGTCACCATCTTCATCATCTTGCGGGTCTGGTCAAACTGCTTCAGCAGACGGTTTACCTCCTGAATGCTGGTTCCACTGCCTTTGGCTATACGCGTACGACGTGTTCCGTTCAGGATTTCGGGATTTGTACGTTCCTGCGGAGTCATGGAATAAATAATCGCCTCAATGCTCTTGAATGCATTATCATCGATATCAATGTCTTTAATCGCTTTACCCACACCCGGAATCATGGAAGCCAACTCTTTCAGGTTACCCATCTTCTTTATCTGATGAATCTGGCTCAAAAAGTCATTGAAGTCGAACTGGTTTTTGGCAATCTTTTTCTGAAGGCGCTTTGCCTCTTCCTCGTCATATTGCTCCTGCGCACGTTCTACCAAAGACACGATATCACCCATACCGAGAATACGGTCTGCCATACGTGCAGGATGGAACTGGTCGATAGCATCCAACTTTTCGCCGGTACCCACAAACTTGATAGGCTTATTCACAACGGTACGAATAGAAAGAGCGGCACCGCCACGGGTATCACCATCCAACTTGGTCAGCACAACACCGTTAAAGTCCAGACGTTCATTAAATTCACGGGCTGTATTCACCGCATCCTGACCGGTCATTGAATCGACAACGAACAATGTTTCATCCGGATTGACCGCTTTCTTAATCGCCTCAATCTCATTCATCATCTGTTCGTCGATAGCCAGACGACCGGCTGTATCGACAATAACCAAATCATAACCTTTCGCTTTTGCTTCATGAATAGCGTTCAATGCAATCTGCACCGGATTCTTGCTGTCCAATTCACTATATACAGGAACCTCGATTTGTTCTCCCAATACTCTTAACTGTTCGATAGCAGCGGGACGATAAACGTCACAAGCCACCAACAGCGGCTTACGGTTCTTCTTGGTTTTCAGCATACGGGCCAGTTTACCGGAGAAAGTAGTCTTACCGGAACCTTGCAGACCTGACATCAGGATAACCGCCGGACGACCTTCCAACACCAATTCGGCAGTCTCACCGCCCATCAATGCAGTCAGTTCATCATGTACAATCTTTACCATCAACTGGCTGGGCTTCACAGCCGTAAGCACATTCTGCCCCAAAGCTTTTTCTTTCACAGTATCAGTAAAGCCTTTGGCGACCTTATAGTTCACGTCAGCATCCAACAAAGCTTTACGCACATCCTTCAATGTTTCCGCTACATTAATCTCGGTGATTTTCCCCTCACCTTTCAGAATCTTAAAAGACCGTTCCAGTCTCTCACTTAAATTATCGAACATATATATTTAATTATAAATTACAAATTATGATTGCCTGTCCTTCTTTACTAACCTTCAGAATAACAACAGGGTGCAAAAATACAAAAAACTTATGAACCTTATATCTTTTTATTCTGCCATTTTGCTTTTTTCAAATAAATAATGCTGCTAAGCAGTAACAAACTATAGTACACCACCTCTATAGAAAAACAAACAGAAACCGGTGCTTTCACCACCATGCCTATCCATAGAATGTAAAGGGCGTAGAATACCAAAGTCCCCATTTCAAGTATCAGAGCAGCCTGCGTATTTCCAGTTCCCGAAATGGCATTGAAATAAATATTCGCCACTGATGCAATAATCATCGCTCCGGCAATGACATACAACGAAGGCACAGACTCTACCAGCAACGCCGGTTCGTTGGTGTAAACCGAAAGCATGGCATGAGGAAAAAGCACCACCACCGCCACACAGACCACCATAATGAGAAACGACATCCGGGCTATACGCCAAATCAAACGCATGACATGGGTTATCCCCCCCGCACCAATCAGATTGCTGACCAATGAATTGGTAGTAGTAGACAATGCCTGAACCGGAATGAGCATCACAATATAGATACTACGCACGATATTGGCAATCGCCAGCTCGCGTTGACCCAACCGTTCTATCGCGATGAAAAAGACAAACCAAGTAGCCATGGCCAAAAAATATTGTATCATGGTAAAACACGAAATACTCAGAATTTTTCCCAATAAAGAAAAGTCAATCTTCTGCCAGTGATTCAAGCCGAATTTCTTAAAATCCACCTTTGCGTAGGTATAAATCAAGAAAAAAGCCAATGAAGCGGCTTCAGCCATCACCGAAGCGACAGCTGCTCCTTTAATCCCCATCTCCGGCATTCCAAACTTACCGAAAATCAAAATATAGTCCAACAGCACATTCACCAATGCCATGACCACTGCATTCATTGTCAGCACCTTAGTACGTGTAATACCAATATACAGCGCACGGAACATCACGTTGACAAAGGCGAAGAAAAAGCCCCAAATACGCCAGTTGAGAAATTCCATGGTAGCATCAAAAATGGAATCAGATGAAATGAGCAAGCGGACAATGGATGGGGCCAAAAGATGTGTCAGCCCAAACATGAGCACCGCCAATCCCAGCAAGAATGTCCCTCCCTGTATCATTACGGGACCCACATCTTTGTAACGTCCTTCTCCATTACGACGAGCAATCAAGATTTGTGAACCGACACTAAAACCGAAAGCAATAGTGAAGACACAGATATAAAACAATCCACCCATGGCGGAAGCTCCCAACTCGACTTCTCCTACCCTGCCCAGGAAAGCAGTATCTGTCACATTGATAATGTTTTGCGCCAATAATCCGAGAAAAATCGGATAACTTACGTTCCATATTTCTTTGTTGGTATACATATATTTTTTTTGCATTGAGTAAAAGAGTTGCAAAGATACTACATTCTTTTCAATCCGGTGTTCTGAATGGAGTGAAGAAACTGTAAACAGACCAGGAATTTACTTAGCGGACAGGCGTGCCGGAACAAATATATCACAAAAGCATCAGCATGCTCCCTCATTCCACAGTTCCTACCAATCAATCACACAAATAAAAAAAGGATATTCATCATCCAGGCAAATAGTTTCTGTTGAAACAGTTGATTTTTTCAATAGACGACACAAATAATTGCACAAAAGGTTTGCCCGTGTGTTATTTTATCCTACCTTTGCGCCCGCAAACAAAAAATCAAGTAATAAATGAAGAAACTATTATTAATTAGTGCAGCGACACTAATCGTTTCAAATTCAACTTTCGCAGGAGGTATTTTAACCAATACAAATCAACATGCAGCTTTTCTCCGTATGCTATCTCGTGGTGCTACAACAGAAATAGACGGTGCTTTATCTAATCCTGCCGGCCTGGCTTTCTTGCCCAAAGACGGATTCCATGTAGGATTGAGCATTCAGAGCGCTTATCAGACTAGAAATATTGATGCCAGTTTTATGACATACAATGGCGTTAACGCCACAGGTCCTACTGTTGCAGACAAGCCTTTTGAAAAATATTACGAAGGAACAGCCGCCGCACCGGTTATCCCCAGCCTCTTCGCCGCATATAAAAAAGGTGAGTGGACAATTTCAGGATTCTTCGCCATCACTGCCGGAGGTGGAAAGGCGTCTTTTGATGACGGACTGCCTATGTTCGACGCCTCAGCTATGGCAGGTATTTTTCAAGAAGGTTTAAAAGCAGAAAAACCTACGGTTATAACTCCTGATATGTATGATATAACAAGTGCCATGGACGGTAAACAATATATTTACTCTTTGCAGCTGGGATTATCCTATAAAGCTACCGAATGGCTTTCCGTATTCGGTGGAGGTAGAATGAACTACTTTACCGGTGGCTACAAAGGCTTTCTGAACGCTATTGTAAAAGGAACAGACACAAACCTGTTGCCTCTTGCTCTAGACTGTGACCAAACCGGCTGGGGACTTACTCCTGTTATCGGTGTAGATGCTAAACTGGGTAAACTGAACATTGGTGCCAAATATGAATTCAAGACCAACTTGAATATCGAAAACAATACAAAGAACTTACAATATCCACCCAGTGCCAAAGATATGGTAGCCCCCTACGAACACGGTGTGAATACTCCCAATGATATTCCAGCCATGCTCTCTATCGCAGCCGCCTACGAATTCCTTCCGGTACTTCGCGCTTCTGTAGAATATCATTTTTATGATGACAAAAATGCAGGTATGGCAAACGGCAAACAAAAATATCTGACTAAAGGAACCAATGAATACTTGGCAGGTATTGAATTTGATGTAACCAAGCAACTAACTCTCAGCTGTGGTGGACAAATCACTGACTACGGACTATCAGATAACTATCAATCAGACACCAGTTTTTCTTGTGATTCTTACTCTTTGGGAGTCGGAGCCAAAATAAAGATGAACAAACACCTCTATTTAAATGTTGGTTATATGTGGACTAATTATGAGGATTATACAAAAAAATCAACCAACTATAACGGAACCGGACTACCCGGAACAAATGTATATAGCCGTACCAACAAAGTGTTCGGTTTAAGTGCAGATTATAGTTTCTGATTCCTGTATATGAAATAAGAACAAGACCATGTCCAAATAACTGAGACATGGTCTTGTTTTATAAAAAACTCCAAAGAAACTGATAATCCTTCAGCTGCACCCGCAACTGTTTCAGCGACCGGGTGATATGAAATTCTACAGTCTTTACAGAAATATCCAGCCGCAAAGCAATTTCCTTGTTCGGTAAATTTTTCATCCGGCTCAAAATAAACACCTCCCTGCTTGTAGGAGGCAATTCACTAATGGCTTCCTGCACCAAAGCTTGAATCTCATCACAAAACAATTTATCGGGATCACAAGCCTCCAAAGTCGAGATACGCAAAGCCAGTTCTTTCTGCCGCATATCTCCTATATGCTGCTCGGCACGCATACGTACCTCCAAGTGTTGCAAATGATTCAATGAACGATTTTTTATGGCAGTCAACAGCAACGCAGAAATATTGGTATCCTCCTGTAACTCATTCCGGTGCTCCCATACATTAGTAAAAGCCCCCATTACAATATCCTCAGCCTCTTCCCTGTTCCTGACATACGAGTAAGCAAACTGAACAAACTGTTGCTGACGTTTGCTAAACACCTCCGTCAGTTCTGACATAAAAACATTCTTCGTCTCTTTCATTTAACTAATTTTCTGTTTCCGTTTTTAGATCTTGACATAAATACCTTTCTTGTATAAAATATGAACAATACTCCAACAAAATAATACATACAACAAAGCATAGGCTAATGAACCGGGATAATTTCCCAACACCGGAACCAGTACCTTTTCATAAATAAAGACACTTGCCCCCGTAGCGCCCAATAGAATCCCCATTATTTCCGCAAACACATAGATAAACAAAGGGTTCACTCCGAACGACCGGAAAAAAACGCACCAACCTTGATAGCCTTTTATATCAATGATCCAGATAAGCAGAGCCAAAAAGCTGGATGCCAATCCGCAGGTTGTAATGACAAAAGTAGGCGACCACACTTTCTTATTGATAGGGCAGCCGTAACTTAACAAAAAGCCAGCAAATGTGAGAATAGTACCCACCAAAAACAATCGTTGTATCTTCTCGTCATTATCTTTAGCAGAAAACAATAACTTTCCACAATAAAACCCTACCATTACATGGCACACCGCAGGAAGCGTACTCAATAGTCCTTCCGGATCAAACGCCATTCCACCATCATGGTACATGTGGGATGTACCCAATGCCCATACATCAAAACGGGCCACTATATTAGTGGCCGACAAGTTAAAGCCGTCTCCCATAGCCAATAAAAGAAAATAGACGGCCAAAGTTACCAAAATGATAGCGGGAAAATATTTATGCTTCACCGTTATAGCAACCAGACTAGTCACACCGTATCCTATAGCAAGCCGTTGCATGACTCCTAAATAACGCAACTCTTCAAAATTCAGATGATGTGTAAAAACCGATTTGGCCAGAAGATTCAAAAACAGACCGATACAAAAAATAACGACTGTACGTTTCACAATCTTCCGTAATGTAGCATGAGAATAAGTAAAATTATATTTCCGCAAAGAAATATAAGTGGATATTCCCATAATGAACATAAAAAAAGGAAAAACGAGATCGGTAGGGGTTAACCCGTTAAAGGCGGCATGCTCCAACGGAGTATACACATACCCCCATGAACCGGGGTTATTTACAAGAATCATGCCTGCAATAGTGATGCCTCTCAATATGTCAAGAGCAAGCAACCGTTTGGGGGTATTTGCTGTCATGCGTGTTAGATTAATAAATTGGTTAACTCGGACAAAGATAGCATTCTATTAGCAATAAAGAAACAAATCTGTGAAAAATATTTTTATATTGTAAACATATTAATCTCTCTGAAAAACATGTTTATTCCGTTTTTATTGCTATTTTTGTCCAAAAAGAATTTCTATACCCCCTTTATTTAAAAACTTAACACAGATTTATTATGAAGAAAAAGAGTCTGCCAGTATTTTTCGTTGGGTTATTAATGTGTGGATGCCAAATGAAAGAAGTAATCAATGAGTACAATGTAGTTCCATTGCCTGTTACCATGAGCGAGCAGCAGGGACGTTTTTACCTGAACAGTGATGTTCCTATCGTCGTTAACGCCTCACAAGAAGTGAAACACATTGCTTCCGGCCTGTCAACCACTCTCCTGGATATAGCCGGTCTCAAGCTGAAACCGACTGACGAGTTACATGAAAATGTACCCTCCATTGTTTTTGACAGCATTCCGGGGATGGAAAAAGAAGCCTACAAGTTATCGGTCACCCCTCAACTGATAAAAATTACCGCATCGGCGCCTAACGGCTTTTACTATGGATTACAGACCCTGTATCAACTGTTGCCGGTGGATGTCTATTGTAAAGAAAGAGCACGTAATGCCGAATGGAGTGTACCTTGCGTTGAAATAGAAGACGCCCCGACATTCCGCTATCGCGGAGCCATGCTGGATGTATGCCGCCATTTCGCATCTATAGATTATATCAAAAAATTCATAGATGTATTGGCTGCACATAAAATGAACACCTTCCACTGGCATCTTACAGACGACCAAGGCTGGAGAATTGAAATCAAAAAATACCCCAAACTGACTGAGATCGGCTCTCAACGTTCAGAAACCATGGTGGATTATTTCTATACCCATTACCCATTCAAATATGACGGCAAGCCCCACGGAGGTTTTTACACACAAGACGAAATAAAAGAAGTCGTTGCATACGCTCAAAGCAAATATATCACTGTCATTCCGGAGATAGAGTTACCTGGACATGCCTTGGCCGCTATCGCTTCCTACCCTGAATTGTCCTGTACTCCGGACAGCACCTACGAAGTTTGCAAATTATGGGGTGTGTTTGACCAAGTATTCTGCCCTACCGACACCTTCTTCCAGTTTATGGAAGGAGTCATGGACGAAGTGGTGGAATTATTCCCAAGCTCTTATATACATATAGGTGGTGATGAATGTCCTAAAACAGCTTGGGAACAATGTGAACATTGTCAAAAACTGATACGTGAACTGGGATTGGAAAATGACATCACTCCCAATCCCGTAGACGGAAGAAAGCATACGAAAGAAGAGAAATTACAAAGTTATATCGTAAGCCGTGTGGAAAAATACCTGAACAGCAAAGGACGTAATATCATCGGTTGGGATGAAATACTGGAAGGAGGGCTTGCCCCCAACGCCACAGTGATGTCATGGCGTGGTGTGGAAGGCGGAATGACCGCAGCCAAAGCCGGACATGATGCTATTATGACTCCTAATCCTTACGCTTACCTTGACCATTACCAGGAAGAACCGGAAATAGCCCCTGTTACTATCGGTGGATACAACACACTGAAAAAGACATACAGCTATAATCCTGTACCGGCTGATGCAGACAGTTTGGTAAAACAGCACATCATTGGTGTACAGGCCAATTGCTGGGCAGAATATATGCCAACTGAGGATAACCGTGATTATCAAATCTTCCCACGCCTGATCGCTATATCCGAAACCGGCTGGACTCCGATGAAGAAAAAGAATTTTACTTCATTCTGCAACCGCATGGTTGAAGACTTCCAACGTCTGGAAGCAATGGGCGTAAAACCTTGCCTCAACTTCTTTGATGTAAATATCAACACCCGTGCCACCCAAGAAGGTGTACTGAATGTAGAGCTGGAAACATTCTATCCGGGAGCACAAATCTATTATACGACTCATGGTGAGCAACCATCCATACATGCCAACTTATACAATCATCCATTCCCATTGGACGGCACATACGACTTGAAAGCCGCTGCTTTCGTTAACGGCAAACAAATCGGTAAGGTTACTCATAAACAGCTTTACAAGAATTTAATCAGTGGAAAAAAATATGAAATCATGCCCGAACCCAAAGGTATGAAAGGTGATATTTTAGGAGAAAATGATATATTGGGCGCAGACACTGTGACTTTAGGACTGACCAATGGAAAACGTGGAAATAATGCCTCCTCCACCCCGTGGGTAGGTATCAGCCCAGACAATAATGACAAAGTTACTTTTATAGTAGACTTTGAGAAAGCCACTATCCGTAAAATCAGATTCGGTACATTGTATAATGCAGCAGGTGGAATATTGCCGGTGAGCAAAGCTGTAGTCTATGTTTCCTCTTTAGACAACAAATTCGAGAATTATGTACACAATCCCATTAAAAGAATACTATGAAGAACTCAAAGAGGGCGTCTCCATCCAGAAAATTGCTGCAGAAATGGCACATTTTTACCAGAGTATAGACAGCTATGAAATTGCACAGCTAGGGAACTTTGACCAGCTAAGAGAGAAAGTCATCTATCGGATTGTCAATCAGGAAAAAAAACAGGTTTTTCTGCGATCCGTTCCTTATATGCCAATATTTAGATCTGGCAATTACATTTCATGTGCTTATAGACAACAACGCTTCTGGCTGCGCAGCGCTTACAATCAGCAATCGGCATCTGAAATACTGGGGGATTGATTCCTCAGAATTATATCCTCTGGCGCACGCCAACACGAAACGTCTTTTTCCCAGCGTGATAAATCCATTTGTGGATCTCATCCGCTTACCCGGAGATAATGAACGAAAAATGAGCCGTTTCGCAGCTTTCTATCTACATTAAAATTCTCAGCAATCGCAATCAGATCTTATGGAGCATCCTGTATTCTCTATAACAACGTACTGGCTGATCTGGGGAAGGAACTTCAACATAATTTCTATCTTTTGCCGTATACTGTTGATGAATTTCTCATTCTTCCAGAGAACCGGAAATATCCCAGAGAATTTTTAATGGAAATTGTGGAGTCCGTTTTAAATGATGCTGCTGAAAAAGAGCAGTTTCTTTCCTCGCATCCATATTATTATTAGGTAATTGCGAAACTCCTTCGTAAACTTGAAGAAAAACAAGGAAATTCGTACAGGGAAGGAGTTTTGGAATGAAAAGTGGATAACCGGATATTTTAGGCGCACTTTAATAAGCTATCTGCTTTATGAAAGTGGTAAGTCCTATGCTATGAGTGGCTTTAAGCTTCGAATGTATTCATGATGTTTGATTTTATCGGCGAGAACAACAGTAATCAGCTGAGTGATACCGGCAAGGTCTGATCAGCATGTAAAGTCTTCTCGTTTTGTGTCCGACGGCCTGCTAGACAGAGATGATCTTTGATGTGGTTGATATCTCTTTCAACAACAGTCCTTATTTTATAGGTGTTATCCCATTCTTCGGTTCCGCGGATCGTTCCGGGATAAGCCCGCAGATCCTTTTTCCGGATAGACATAAACCATACGTACCACATCTTGAAGTGGTACAAGGATTTTCGCTAACAGCATTGTCTATAAGATTTTTGGGTGGATTTCTCGTAAGCCCATTCTCATTTTAGGGCAGACAAACTTGAATCTGGTAACACCGTCTTCTTAGTTTAGAAGTGCATTTCGTACTTCATAGGGAGGGAATGGATCATGAGGGCAACAGGGGATCCCGTTTTCATTGATGGTA
>ENA-OQBD01001255-OQBD01001255.1-human-gut-metagenome-genome-assembly--contig:-NODE-1255-length-11934-cov-3.693063_pt1 | contig 11934 bp, 15 predicted proteins | sample MGYA00242742_ERZ504543 | MGnify/ENA primary metagenome ERZ504543 (study PRJEB26092, sample SAMD00036239) | human gut metagenome | host: Homo sapiens | study: EMG produced TPA metagenomics assembly of... | reverse complement strand
TGGCATAATAAAAACTTGGCGGGTTCACCGCCATTCCCCCATGGTGTAATGGCAGCACACGGGTCTTTGGAACCCTTTGTCTTGGTTCGAGTCCAGGTGGGGGAAACTTTCGCGCCCGGTTCCGCGGCAATCCGCGGCCGGGCAGCAATCCTGCAGTCGGCAGAGAACTGGAGTCGCACCGAAATGGCACTATCCGCCGCAATCATCCTCGCCGCAGGTGAGGGAACACGCATGCGTTCGTCCAAGCCGAAGGTCCTGCACGAATTCGCGGGCAAGACCTTCCTCCAGCGCGTCATGACATCAGTCGGACATCTGGAGCCCGAGACGCTGGCCGTCGTCGTGCACTATCAGGCCGACCGCGTCTCCGAGGCGGCACGGTCCTACGACGCGAACGTCGACATCGTCAACCAGGACGACATCCCCGGCACCGGCCGCGCGGTCCAGTGCGCGATGGCGCAGCTGACCCAGGAACGCAACCTGCATGGCTCGGTGCTGATCGCCGCGTCCGACATGCCACTGCTCGACTCCGTCACGTTGAAGAAGCTCGTGGCGTTCCACGAGCAGAGCGGCGACGGTGCCACCGTGCTGACCACGATCCTCGACAACCCGACCGGATACGGCCGCATCATCCGCGATCGTGACGGCCACGTGCTGCGCATCGTCGAGCAGAAGGACGCCAACCGGAGCGAACTCGCGGTGCAGGAGGTGAACACGTCCGTGTACGTGTTCGACGCCGATCTGCTTGCCGAGGCCATCGCGAACCTCGACAACCACAACGCGCAGGGCGAGTTCTATCTCACCGACGCGCTGGAGACCGCGAAAACGCGCGGCACGGTCGGGGCGTTCGCCGCGCCCGACCCGCTGAGCGTCGAAGGCGTGAACGACCGCCTGCAGCTCGCCGCGCTGTCGAAGGCGCACAACCGTCGCGTATGCGAGCACTGGATGCTCAACGGCGTGACGATCCTCGACCCCGACACCACGTGGATCGAAGACGACGTCGAACTCGCGCAGGACGTGACCGTGCTGCCCGGATCGTTCCTCAAAGGCCACACCGTGATCGGTCAGAACGCGGTCGTGGGCCCATACACAACGTTGATCGACGCGACCGTGGACGCCGAGGCCGTCGTCGAACGCTCCCGCGTGCAGGGCTCGCATATCGGGCGTGCCGCGAACATCGGCCCGTGGACCTACATGCGGCCGGGCAACGAGCTGGGCGAGGAGACCAAGGCCGGCGCGTTCGTCGAGATGAAGAAGGCGCACATCGGCAACGGCACCAAGGTGCCGCATCTGAGTTATGTGGGCGACGCCGAACTCGGCGAGCACACCAACATCGGCGGCGGCACCATCACCGCCAACTATGACGGCGTGCACAAGAACCACACGCATATCGGCTCGAACGTGCACGTCGGCGCCGGCAACCTGTTCGTCGCGCCGGTTGAGGTCGGCGACGGCGTCACCACCGGTGCCGGTTCGGTCGTCCGCCACGCCGTGCCGGACGATTCGATGGTCTATTCCGAAAACACACAACACATCGTCGAGGGCTGGAAGCCCGCTTGGGAGCGTTGATCCAATGACAGCAGTCCAGAGTTCCATTGATGCCGTGCGCGTCGCCGCAGTCGCGGCCGACCGCATGAAAGCCGCTGACATCGAGGCGTTCGATGTCAGCGACCTGCTCGCCATCACCGACATCATGATGGTCGCCACCGCCATGAACGAGCGCCAGGTGATCGGCGTCGCGGAAGAGGTCGAGAAGGACGTGTACCTCAAGTGCGGGCATCTGTCCCCGCGCTCGCGCGAAGGCGTCGACGAAGGACAGTGGGTGCTGCTGGACTACGGCGATTTCATCATCCACATCATGCATCAGGACGCGCGAGAGTACTATCGCCTCGAACGGCTGTGGCGTGACTGCCCCGTCGTCGAGCTGCCTCTCGAACACCCCGAGACGACGGGCGACGAATCCGCCGACAACGGCAGTGACGGTGACGATGCCGGCGAAGCTGATGAGTGACGTCTCCTCGCCGCAGGCGATGCCGGAGCACGTCCGCTCCATCACGCTGATACGGCATGGGCGCACCTCATACAACGCCCGGCATTGCTTCCAGGGGCAGATTGACATCCCCTTGGATGAGATCGGCGAATGGCAGGTCAGGCAGACCGCGCAGGCACTGCGCTCCCTATACGTCGAATCGCACCCGGAACGCCGGCAGCTCGTCGTGGCATCCGACCTGAGTCGTGCCATGGCCACGGCGCACGCCTTCGCCGACCCGCTCGGACTGGTCGTGCACCCCGACGCCCGCGTGCGGGAGCGCAACTTCGGCGAATGGGAAGGCAAGGAGCTGGCCGAACTGGAGCGCGAATGCCCTGAGGACTACCGTGCATGGGCGGAATATCGCGGCGGCGAACTGCGGCATGGTGCCGAGACGAAGGCCGCCGTCGGCGAGCGAGGCCGCGCGGCATTGGAGGAATGGTCGTTCAGCGCCGGAGCCGACACAGATCTGTACGTGTTCTCGCATGGCTCATGGATCGCGCAGACCGTGCAGACCGTGCTGGGATTGGGGGCTATCCACCCCGATTTCGCCGACGTGGTCAGCATGGGCAACGCGCACTGGGTGCGGTTCGTCGCAGCCGACATGCCCGACGGCACGTTGCGGTGGCGGCTCGTCGACTACAATCATGGTCCGGCGCTCGCCGACACCGACCAGTGGGAGCATCCGTCCCTATAGCAGGCTCCTGATGCTGCGTTCTCCCCGTCCGTCCCTCTATCCGCCGTTCCCTGTACGCTGGCAGAGGACACATCGCGTCCCGAATGACGGGCTACGATGGGAGCATACCGTCATCGACAGCAGGAGGAGACCGATCATGGCCAAGAACATCGCAGACGGCGACATCATCTGGACGCAGCGCAAGCGCAACTGGTGCCGCACCCCGTTCACGTTCACCACGTACACTCTGACGGCCGACGAGCTGGCCACGCAGAGCGGTCTGCTGCATCAGAGCTTCGACACCGTCAAGCTGTTCCGCATCGTCGACATCACGATCTCGCGCACGCTGCTGCAGCGCATCTTCGGCTTGAGCACGATTCTCATCGACGCGATGGACCAGTCCACCGGCGGCAAGATCGTGCTGAAGAACATCATCGACGGTTTCGCCGTGCGCAAGGAACTGCAGCACGCGGTGGATGCCGCCCGCAATGTCAACCGCGTCAGCACCCGCGAGTTCATGGGCACCGGCGACGGCTACTACGGCGGCCCGGACGGATCCGACCTCGACGGGGACGGATACCCGGATTTCCCGGCCAGATGATCGCTGCGGCACACCCGGTCACGGGAAACGGGAACGGGTGTGCCGGATGAGGAGAATGCGATGAGCGGCTATGGCATGAGCGTCAACGACACGACCATCTGGTGGCAGGTGTATCCGCTGGGATTCACCGGCGCCCCGATACGCCCGTCCAACGAGGGCGAGCGGGCGTTGACGCCACGACTCGACGCCATCATCCCGTGGCTTGACTATCTCATCGACATGGGCGCGAACGGCCTACTGCTGGGGCCGGTGTCGCGTCCGAGACCCACGGGTACGACACGGTCGACTACTATCGCATCGATTCTCGGCTCGGCGATGACGCCGCGTTCGACAGGCTGATCGATGCATGCCGTAGCCGGGGCATCCGCGTGATGCTCGACGGCGTGTTCAACCATGTTGGGCGCTCGTTCCCGGCGTTTAGGGACGCGCTCGCCGGCCACGGCCACGAGTCGATGTTCCACATCACGCGAAATGCAGGCGGGGGAGTGGACTATCGCCGGTTCGAGGGGCACCCCGAACTGCCGGAACTCAATCATGACTCGGAAGAGGTCGTGCGGCTCGTCACCGATGTGATGCTGCATTGGCTGCGGCGTGGAGCCTCCGCATGGCGGCTGGACGCCGCCTACGCCGTGCCGCCGGCGTTCTGGACGCGTATTCTGCCCGCCGTGCGGCGCGAATTCCCCGACGTGTGGATCATGGGCGAGGTGATTCATGGCGATTACCCCGCGATTGTCCGGCAATCCGGCATGGATTCACTCACCCAGTACGAGCTGTGGAAGGCGATTTGGAGTTCGCTCGAATCCGCGAACTTCTATGAACTGGATTGGAGCCTCAAACGGCACAATGAGTTTCTGGAGTCGTTCGCGCCGCAGACGTTCGTCGGCAACCATGACGTGACACGCATTGCCAGTCGTGTAGGAGATGCCGGAGCCTCCCTTGCGATGACCGTGCTGTTCACCGTCGGCGGCGTGCCGAGCATCTATTACGGCGACGAGCAGGCGTTTCGCGGCGTCAAGGAGGACCGCATGGGCGGCGATGACGCGGTGCGGCCGGCGTTCCCCGCATCGCCGGATGATTTGCCTGGCACGGGGGAGTGGATGTATCGCCTGATCCAAGGGCTGATCGGCATCCGCCGGCGCAATCCGTGGCTCACCCACGCCATGACGACGCCGGTGACGGTCGACAACAGGCGGTACGCCTATGATGCGGTCGGCCATGGCGGAGAACGTTTGCATGTCGAGCTGTCGCTCGACCCGGCACCTCATGCGGTCGTCAGCGGCTCGGACGGCACGGTGCTCATGCGCGTGCAGCACGGCGACTGACGGTCATCCGCCGATTCCTCGGTGAATGGATGCCTATCTCGCTTTCAAGGGGTTGATTCGGTGACGCTGAAACATCTATCTGCGTTTCAAGGGGTTGCCGGCCAAGTATCCAAGCTCCAGGAACCGCATGACTTCAATGGCAATCCGGCCGGAATACTCCGGATATCGCAATCTGGCAACCCCTGAAACGCAGATAGATGTTCCTTGAGTGTGGAATCAACCCCTCGAAAGCGAGAAAGCGGAGCGTTTTCTTTTGGTTGCCTGCCGGAGAGCGTGCGTAAACGAAAAAACCGGTCGAAGTCGACCGGTTTCAATCTGTGGAGCTAAGGGGATTCGAACCCCTGACCCTCTCCATGCCATGGAGATGCGCTACCAGCTGCGCCATAGCCCCAATTCAATTATCGGCTGCTTTTTGAGCCGATTGATAATTTACCTCAAGTCGGTATGAAAACCAAACTGGGCGTGTCGTACAGCCTCCGTCACCCGCGTCATCCGTCTCACCCGCCCAAAGTCCCATCTGAGGACGGCTAAATGGGACTTTCGTCGGATAAGGGGCGACATATGGGTGTGGGGAACGTGGCCGGTGGGCCGCTTATCCGGCAAAAGTCCCATATGCGGCTGTTCTGGTGGGACTCCCGCGGGATAAGCGGCCGGATACGAGTGGACTGCTTGATGTCACGCCTAGTTGCCGGACTTGCCGGTGCCGGTGGAGCCGCCACCGGAGGAAGAACCCGATCCGGATCCCGACGACGACCCGCTCGACGAGGAGCCGGAGTCGGAACCGGAACCATTGGAACCGGAGTTGGAGCTTGATCCGTCGGAGCCGGAGTGGCCCGATCCGTTGCCGGTTCCGTTGCTGCCGGAGCCCGACCCGGAGGAGTCGGAGCCTGAGGAGTTTCCGTTGCCGGTTCCGGTGGAGTCGGAGCCGTTGCTCCCGTTCGAGCCGTTTGATCCGTTGGAGCTGGAAGACCCGTTCGACGAGGAGGAGTCAGAACCGTTGCCCTGAGTGGAATCGGTCGATCCATTGCCACTGTTGGTCGAGCTGTTGCTGTCGCCCGTCGAGTCCTTGCCGGTCGAATCGGTGCCGTCCTCGTTGTCGAATCCTTGGTGTCGCTGTTGCCGTCGGTCGTGTCGTCCTGCGGTGCCTGCTGCTTGGGCTCGGTCGGGGTGTTCGACTGGCGCACCCAGTCGCGGACCACAGTATCGGTTCCCTGACCTTGGGTGATGGCGAGGATGACGCCGGCGGTCGCGCCTACCGCCACCAGGGCGCTGATGACGGCGACGATGATGGCGGTGCGCTTGTTGCGCTTCGCTCGATCGGCCTCTGACCTGAAGGTAGCGGACCTGGAGGCCGTGAATCTGGCTGCGGCAGGCCGGGCGGACGTGCGCATGCCGCTTGGCGTGGCGGCGCGGGCCGAGGACGGTGGCGCCGGCATGGGGGGCATCCCGCTCGCAATCGTCGCATCGGCGTCCACCGGGGCGTTGCCGATCAGTTGCGTCTCATCGCCGTGCGACAGCCGCCGTGCGGCGTCCGAGGCGACGGTCCGCGGACCGTGACCGAGCTCGTGTGATGCGGGGGCCGGCAGCGCCACCGGATTGGCGATGATCGCTGTATGGTCCTGCGCATTGGCGTCGGTGGAAGCGGTTGTATCCGTATCAGCCGCCGTCTCCGTAGCGCCGTCGTCCCCGTCGCCCGTCGTCCCCGCGACATCCTGCAGTTTCCGGCCGGATTCGTGCAGTACGTTCTGATAGATCTGTGACGAGACCGCCGACACAATCGAACCGATCGCCACGCCGATCACCGAACCGGCGATGCCGATTTTCGCCGATAACAGGAACGAGGTGACCGCCGCCAACGCGCCTGCCGCGATAGACGACAGCGAAATTCCCTTGAAAAAGTTCTTCATGTTGAACGACGCTAGCGGTTCCTTCTCGAACTTGACTTATCTTGCGGCGAAAAATGCTGAAAAATCACACGGTTATAGCTGAATCTGCACAATCGTGCGACTGATTCGGGAGAACGGCCATGCCGGCCCGGTCAAATCAGCGGACGACGATATCAGTATGGCCGGAGCCGACCTCGAAATGATACCGTGCGATGCCCAGGCAGATATCGGCCTGAACGCCCTCCAAAGGCTGCGCGAGAACCGTCTTGCCGTCCTCCAGCAGGGTGAAGCGCACCGGCTGCTTGCCCAATGCGCTCGGAGCCAGCGCCACCGCGCGAAGCCCCGACAGGAACCAATCCGGAGCGCCGGAGAGGTCGCCGTTTTCCACGGCCCCGAGCTCTTCCAAAGGCTTGCTGCGATGTGCCCGGCCCGGTCTGTTGCCATACCCCAAGGCCAGGGCGGCGGGCATGCGCTCGCCTTCGCCTAGCCGCCAGCGTCCGTCATGGTCGTGTGTCTCGTGCAACACCACCCAACTTGAGCCCATCCCCAGCTGCGTCGCCGTCAGGACAAGGCGCTCGCCGTAATAGCCGACCTTGCGGTCCAGCTGTGCCGGGTCCTCGTCGTCGGAGCCGATCAGGGCGATGCAATAGCGGACGTTCTTGAAGCGACCATAATGGGTCGGGCATCCCCCGAACGCATCCGTGTCGTCCTGCACCAGCTGGACGTCGAGCCCGCCGTCGGCGTTCGCCGCGTCCACGGCCTCATTTAGCGCGCGAAGCGTATCGTCATCGATGGGCCGGTCGCTGAAATCGCGGACCGCGTGGCGCCGCTCCATTGCCTCGACGATGTTCATACATATTCTCCTTATACAGGCTTGCGCTGCCACTCGACGCCGTCCATAATGAAGACGATGACGGGTCGCGATGAGGACGGTGGCTTCACCCAACATATTCCATCCAATATCCTAGCCACGGCGCGGGCCTGCGTGCATCGTGTCGTCCGTCGTTTGCCCGGATTCCCGGGCCGGGGGCCGCACGCGGCCATCCGCCCGCGACGCCGGGCGCGGGATATGCGGGACGCACGACTATGGAGGGCGGAACGATTATGATTCGGCGATATCGTGTTTCGAATGGGAATGCCGCGGGCGGAAGCGGCGGAAACGGCCGCGAGGATGGCCGAGAGGACGGTCGCGATGATGGCCGCAAGGCCAGTCGCGCAGTTGGCCGCGCGGTGGCCGCCGCGATGGTGGCGCTCCTGATCGTGTCCGCCGTTTTGGCGGGTTCATGGCTATGGTCGCGCCGCGACGGCATCATCAGCGGGGTGAAGGCGTTCGGCGTGAAGGCCTCGTCCATGTACTCGCACGCGCGAGAGCCCGACACGACGGTGACGCCGCCCGACGTGTCGCGGCGCAGGTATCCCGTGTTGACCAGCCCGGTGGATTTCAACGGCAACGGTGTGGACGACTATACGGACATCATGCGCGGGGCCCGCAAGGATGCGCTGGCGCACCCGGCATACGACGACGGCTACTACCAGGGCGGATACCCGCCCGCCGACCGCGGCGCCTGCGTCGATGTGGTGTGGCGCGCCTTCCGGAACGCGGGATACGACCTCAAGGCCATGGTCGATGCGGACATCGCCGCGGACCGCGCGTCCTATGCGTCGGTGGCCGCCAAACCCGACCCCAACATCGACTTTCGCCGTACCGGGGTGCTCGACGTGTTCTTCGGCAAATACGGGATCACCCTCACCAACGATGTCAACGATCATGCGCAATGGCAGCAGGGCGACATCGTCGTGTTCGACCGTGTCAAGCATATCGGCGTGATCTCCGACAAGCGGGACGCTGACGGGTTCTCCTACGTGCTGCACAATATGAATCAGCGGCAGCGTGAGAACGATTATCTTGCGTTCTCGCGCCGCATGGGCGTCACCGGCCACTACCGCTGGGACGCGTCTCGCGTGCCGAAATCCGTGTTGCGCGCGTGGAAGGGCTGAGACGCCGCGCGGCGCAGGTGAGATTATTCACAGTCGGCTGATTTCGCTATGAGGCCACAGGCGTTTGAAGTAGGCTGATATGTGGAATAACCAGTGTGACCATCACCAAACGAAAGGATCGTGCACTATGGCAACGCTCACCGCCGACATGAAGACGTTCATCGAAAACAACCTCGCGTGGATCACCACCGTCGACAAGGACGGCAACCTCGATCTCGGCCCGAAGATGTCGATGTTCGTGCTCGACGACAACCACCTCGCCTACCACGAGCGCACCGCCGGCCAGCACTACCGCAACCTGCAGGACGGCAGCCCGCTGGTCGTCGCCGTCGCCAACCTGGCCGAGAAGAAGGGCTACCGCTTCCGCGGCACCGTGACCCTGCACACCGACGACGACATCTATGACGCCCAGGTCAAGGTCGCCGAGGAGAAGGGCACCAAGAAGCCCGCCGCCATCCCGGTGCTTGAGATCACCGAGATCCAGGACCTGTCCTCCGGCGCCACCGCAGGCAAGACCATCGACAAGGACTGACTGTCGACAGGTGCCGGTCGTCGACGAGAACCGATGACCGGCATGTGATCAGAAAGGCGCGGCTCGGGCGATGCATGCCCGAACCGCGCCTTTCTGGTCTTTCGATACCGGCTTTCGTGCAACGCTGTCGGCTGCGGCCGGCAGCGGAACGGCGACGGAGGGCCGGCGACGGCTTGATGTCAGCGGATGCGGTAACGATGCCCCCGCTGCGTGATGAAGAATCCCATGCGCCGCATCTTGCGCGTCAATGAGTAGAGCGTGCCGTCCATGATGTCACGCTGCTCGAAGATGCCCGTGCCGCAGACCTTCTCCAGCAGCTCGTCGAAGCTGAGGAATTCGCCGTTCGCCCGGATCAGCGTCTCCAGTGTCGTGTATTCGCGCGCAGACAGCGCCAGCGGCTGCTTGCCGCTGCGATGGAACGCCTGCTGATTGCGCGTGTCGAGCATGAGGTCGCCGTGGATGAGCGTGGTCTCGTCCGCGGCTCCGCCGGATTCCAGCGCGTGCACGTAAGACAGCAGTTCGGCGTCCGAGAACGGCTTGACGATCGGTTTCATCCGCGTGAATGGGCGGGACGCTGGAAGCGCCGTCCAGAGACGATGGGGGCGCGGCCGGCCAGGGCGGCCTGCCCGTCGGCCTTGGCCCGGCCTGTTTTGCGGATCGTCGGCAACGGGGTCTGCCGTCTGACCTGCGGCGTGTCGTCCGGGTTTCGCCTTCGGCGTGCGCGGGGAGTGGAAAGCAGCAGCGTGCGCGGCCGCACGGCCGTGCCGGTGCCGTCGCCGGCCTTGCCGTCCATGAGCCGGGACAGGCTCCGTCTGGTCTCATCCAACAGATCATGCGCGGACAGGTCGTCGATGATGACCAGATCCATTGGTGTGCCGTGCGGCCATGCGCCGGCGAGCGAATCGACATCCGACGCGGCAGACACCGTGTGCCGGGCGGATTCCAGCGTGCCTTTCACCGCGGAAGCCAACGCCGGATCGCTGGTCACGAAAAGAATGTCCATTGCGCCTCCTGCCTATGTAGCTACTCCCCACTGTAGCCCGTCGCCGTGTGTTCGGGTGACCGGTCGTCACAATATGGGGCGCCGGGGGCCGAGGAGGACACCCGCCCGGGCCCCGGCCGGCCCTCGCCGCGTTTCCCGTGCTTCCCTTTTCTGCGGTTCTCTTCTCCTTCCTGAGGATGAATGCCGCCCGTCGTGGCCGAAGCGCTCGCCGTCCATATCGGTCTCATGGCGGATGGCCCGGCGGCCTGCGACTCGGCTACAGTGAAACCAACAGGGAAGGAGCAGACGATATGGGATTCTTCGAGAGCTTTTCGGCGCCGTTCATGATGTCGGTGGCGTTATGGCCGCTGGTGTCGTTCATCGTGACCGTGCCCGTGCTGGCCATGCTGTACCACCGGGACAACCGGCTCGGCTTCGGTGCGGCGCTGTCGGCGTACGCGACGGTGCTGTATCTGATCGGCCTGCTGTGCTTCACGCTGTATCCGATGCCGGACGATCCCGCAGCGTACTGCGCCACCCACCATCTGCATCCGCAGCTCAATCCGCTGCAGTTCATCGGTGATATCCGCGCCGACGGGCTGACGGCGATCCTGCAGATCGTGATGAACGTGGTGTTCTTCGTCCCTCTCGGCTTCATCATGAAATGGGTGTTCCGCTGGAAATTCGCGGTCGCCCTGCCGGTCGGCTTTCTCGCGTCGCTGCTTGTCGAGACGATGCAGCTGACGGGGGCTGATGGGTGTGTTTCCCTGCTCGTATCGTCTGTTTGACGTGGACGATCTGATATGGAACACGTCGGGCGCCGTGATCGGATACGGTTGCGCCATGCTGTTCGACCGGCTGTTTCCGCCGCGGCGCACGGATATGCAGACGGTCACCCGGCCGGGGTTCGTGCGTCGTTTCGTGGCATTCCTCATCGACATGGGACTGGTCGTGGTGTGCGCGACCCCTGTGGGCGTCGCCGCGATGGTGCTGGTCACGATGATTTCGGGCCGTCCTGGCGCCGACGTGCAGCGGATGCGGCTGCTCGGCCCGCTCGGGTTCGGGGACATCGCGATGCTGGTCATGCTGGTGCTGTTCGAATGGGTGATTCCGTGGTTCAGACAAGGCCGCACTCTCGGCGGCAGCTACACGCATATGACCTGCGAGACCACGCCGAGGAGCGGCGCTCGCCGCGTGGCGTTCTATGCGGTGCGGTTCGCCGCGATATGCTGCGTGGTGTTCTGCGGGCGCGTGCCGTGGGCGGGCGCGGTGATATTGGTCATGGGCGTGTTCTGGCTGGTCCGCGGACAGATGCCGTACGACTTGATCTGACGTCGCTCGCCGCGTCGTCGGTCCAGCTTTCCGGGACAATGGAATCATGAGCAACAACATACTTGTCATCACCAGCAACCCCGAAAAGGACAGCATGACGGATGCCGTGGGTGCGGCATTCGCGGCGGGCGCCGTCGAGCGCGGCGCGTCGGCGGACGTGCTGGACCTGTACGATGAAGGATTCAATCCCGTGTATTCTGCGGCCGACCGGGCCCATTATCTCGGGAGGCCTACCATACATTTGGTATTGATGGAGTGACAACAAATCCACGCCACATAATGGTAAGCGGAAAGCCTTTCCTTACTGTAATCGAGTGAGATGGCAGACTGGGTTAAGGCGGAAGGAATCGAGGGATACGAGAAATTCCCTATTCCGTTGAAATCAACCACACTTGATGATGCAGATGAGATGGTAGCAGAGGCAAGAAAGATTGCAGCTATCTGCAGCAAGCTTTGTTATCAAGATTCCGTGCACAGAGGCCGGTATTCAGGCATGCAAGAAGACTCGAGGCAGAGGGAATCAGAACAAATGTGACACTCGTCATTCTCACCGAGCACAGGCATATTCTGCCGGCAAAG
>ENA-OQBD01001250-OQBD01001250.1-human-gut-metagenome-genome-assembly--contig:-NODE-1250-length-11953-cov-10.269660_pt1 | contig 11953 bp, 10 predicted proteins | sample MGYA00242742_ERZ504543 | MGnify/ENA primary metagenome ERZ504543 (study PRJEB26092, sample SAMD00036239) | human gut metagenome | host: Homo sapiens | study: EMG produced TPA metagenomics assembly of... | reverse complement strand
AGGCAACCAAGGTTTGGGAGGTGAGCCCGGTTTCATCATCGGTCGAGAAGCGTTAGCTGATGATTTGACATGGGACACGCAGACTTGGCATCAAGGTTTCTTAAACTGGAGTTATCCAACGAACGCACCAACGTGTCGTGATCAATGCCATCGATAGTCGCATTGAGTTCGCTGACCTTGGCAGCGAGAATATTCTTGAGGCTCTGCTCCATATTGTCGAGCGAGACCTCGTCGGTGAGGCCTTCATTGCGCTGGCTTTCCAGATCGCGCGCTAGTGAAAACTGGAAACTGCGAAAACTGCCAAAACCCAGTTTGCGGCAGAAGCGCGAGACGGTTGCCTCGGAGGTTGCAGCGGCGCGCGAAAGCTGGGCGGCTGTCAGACGCGGGGCCTCGGACTGGTGCTCTAGGATATAGTCGACAATGCGCTGCTCGGACTCGCTGTACCCCCTGTGCATACTAATAAGGGAGAGTGCGCTCTTGCTGCTATCGGACATGGGATGGCTCCTGGCTGGCATGAAAATCGGACTTGTTTTGTAATGTCGTAGTATACGGGCATTTTCAATTACAAGATACACCTTGCCGTTTCAATAGTTGATGGTAAACTTTCATCGACCGTTTACGGTAATGAAAGAACCTTTCACCGGAGAAATGAGCTGTATTGCTTCTCATATAAGCGGTGGGTTGGTATCTTTCAGATGTGAAAAAACGCGCATTGAAGCGCGTGTAGGGGAGCGCCCGCGGGCGCTGTACTCAAGAAGGAGGGACACATGGCTAAGTTTGACATCATCGCCGCCACCGGTTGCCCGACCGGTATCGCGCACACCTTCATGGCGAAGGAGGCGCTGGAGAAGGCAGCTGCCGAGCGCGGTCTGACCATTAAGGTCGAGACCCATGGCCAGGTCGGTGTCGAGAACGAGCTCACCAAGAGTGAGATCGCTGGTGCCAAGGCCGTCGTCGTCGCAGCCGATAAGGATGTCCAGGCGGAGCGTTTCGCCGGTAAGCCCATGGTTTCCGTTGGTGTTTCCAAGGCCCTGTCCGTCGAGGCTGCCGGCAAGCTGATCGATCGTGCCCTTGCCGCCAAGGGCGACGACACGGTTGCGGCTGCTGCCGATGTCGAGGATGAGGTCGAGGAGAAGGAGTCCATCGGCCACATCATCTATAAGCACCTCATGAACGGCGTCAGCCACATGCTGGTCTTCGTCGTTGCCGGTGGTGTCCTGACCGCTGTTTCGTTCCTGTGGGGCATCACGTCCTTCGATTCGACGGCTGCCGACTACAACAGCTTCGCCGCTATGCTCAAGATCATCGGCGGCATTGCCATGAACCTCATGGTTCCCGTGCTTTCCGCCTACATCGCCGAGTCCATCGGCAAGCGCCCGGCGCTCGTTCCCGGCTTTGTTGCCGGTATGATCGCCATCCAGGGCCTGCCCGTTAACGCCGATACACACATGATCGATGCTGGCGGCACGGGCGTGGGCTTCGGCTTCCTCGGCGGCATCGTCGGCGGCTTCCTCGCTGGTTATGTCATCTTGCTGCTCGAGAAGGTCTTTGCCGGTCTGCCCAAGAACCTGGACGGCCTCAAGGCCATCTTCCTGTACCCGCTGTTCTCGACTGCTATCGTCGGTCTGGTCATGCTCGGCATCTCCGGCCCCATGGCTGCCATCAACACCGCCATGATGGACTTCCTCAAGGGTCTGTCTGCCTCTGGCGCTGTTGTCCTGGGTCTTGCTATTGGTTGCATGTGCGCCTTTGACATGGGCGGCCCGGTCAACAAGGCTGCTTACGTCACCGGTACCGCCATGCTCACCGAGGCCCTGGCTGCTGGTGTCGGCACCGACACCTACAACTTCGGCACCAACTTCATGGCTGCCGTCTCTGCCGCCTGCATCGTTCCGCCGCTGATCACCACCTTTGCCGTCATCGTCGGCAAGAAGTACTTCAGCCAGGAGGATCATGACGCCGGTGTCGTCAACCTCATCCTTGGTTGCACCCACATCACCGAGGGCGCCATTCCGTTCATGACCAAGAACATCTGGCCCGTCATGCCCATCATGATGCTCGGTTCCTCCATCGCCTCGATCCTGACCATTATGTTCAACGTTCACGATCCGGCGCCCCACGGTGGCTTCCTGGTCCTGCCCGTTGTCGAGAACGGTCCGCTGTGGGTCCTCGCGATCCTCATCGGCGCTGTGGTCGGTGGCATCCTGTTCGTCGCTTTCAAGAAGTATGACTTCGAGAAGAGCCAGAAGGCCGCTCCTGCCGCTCCCGCTAAGCCGGTCGAGGCCCCCAAGGCCGCTGCCGTCGAGGCTCCCAAGGCCGAGGCTGCCGATTTCGTGAAGGTCGAGAACGTTTTTGTCGCCGAGAACTTCGCTTCTCGTGACGAGGCCCTGAGCTTTGTCTCCAACCAGGCTGTCAAGGCCGGTGTCGCTGACGACGCCGATGCCGTGATGAATGCCTTCCTGGCCCGCGAGGCCGAGGGCTCCACGGGCATGATGGAGGGCTTCGCCATTCCGCATGCCAAGTCCGATGCCATTACCGATGCCGCCGTCATCGTCGTCAAGGACGACTCTGGCGTGACCGGTTGGGACACCATGGATGGCGCTCCCGTCAACGTGGCTATCGCCCTGCTTATTCCCGGTGCCCAGGCCGGCACCACGCACCTCAAGATCCTGTCCAAGGTCGCCGAGGCGCTTATGGACGAGGGCTTCCGTGCCACCGTCAAGGGTTCCACCGACGCCGCCGAGATCGCCAAGACGATCAACGCCCGTCTGGTCTAATCTCGCATCTCGCGAATAACATCGCCCCTTGTATATAAGGCGGGGACTCCACCAGGAGTCCCCGCCTTTTTCTATCCCTCTCATAAGTTGCGGTGAAATAGGGACTGTTTAAACGATTCAACTCCAAATTCAGTCCCTATTTCACCGCAACTTAGAAGAAGGGGATAGCGCGGCCTGTCTATTGGATCGTCCGTGCGGATAAATATTCAGCCAGAATTCCGTTCGCACGATATTACTCTGGACCGACCGAGTTTCCGCAGCTCGCCTGCCGGGCGGGGCGGTTAAGTTTGTCGCGAGTTCCGCACGCAAAGGAAAGCACTTAATGTGCTTTCCGTCTTGCGCAGGACTGTAGAGCAGCAAACTTAACCGCCCCGCCCGGCAGGCGAGCGTACAGGAACGACATCCGTCCAATAATTCGTGCGAAACACAATGAAAAACAGTTTGATGTGAGTTAATATAAACAACGTCGTGAGTATGGCTCCTGTCGCATGGCTGACAGGGGTTAAACACAAAAAAGGAGTCAATTATGGTTTCTGAGAAGGCTACCCTCGTTAATCCTCAGGGTCTTCACATGCGTCCCGCTGGTCTCTTCGCCTCCACCATGGGCAAGTACGCCTGCGACGTGACGGTCGTCACCCCCGAGAAGGAGGTCAACGGCAAGTCCCCGATGGCCCTCATGGCTGCTGGTATCCCCTGCGGCACCGAGGTCGAGGTCAAGTGCGACGGCGCTGACGAGGCCGAGGCTCTGGCTGCTGCCGTCGAGCTCATCAAGAGCGGTCTTGGCGAGTAGAACTCAAACGGGTCGTATGTTGAACAATTAAGTTCATACTTGGGGGCGCAGTGACCTGTATTAAGGTAGCTGCGCTCTTTTGTCATGGATATGGCAAAACGCTTTATCACATGACACGGAGAGAGGAATGGGAATGTATCAGGGAGTCAACGCATCCGAGGGTATCGGTATCGGCACCGTCATGGTCGCCGTCGATCCCGACTTGACGTTTGAGCCGCACGAGGTTGCTGATTCGGCAGCAGAGAAGGAGCGCTATCAGTCCGCTCTTTCGGTCTTCTGCGAGAAGACCCAGGCTCAGGCCGACCACATGAAGGAGACGGTGGGCGAGGCCGAGGCCGAGATCATGAGCGGACACATTGTCCTGGCTCAGGACCCGGGCATGACCGATGCCATCAACGCTGCCATTGACGGCGGCACCTGCGCCGAGCAGGCGCTCATGGACACCTCGACCATGTTCGAGAACATGTTCCTGTCCATGGACGACGAGATGTTCCGTCTGCGCGCGGCCGACATCGCCGACATCCGCACCGGTATTCTGGCCGAGCTGCTGGGCAAGGAGGTTGTCGACCTCTCCGTCCTGCCCGAGAACACCGTCGTTGTCGTGCACGATCTTACGCCGTCTATGACCGCCACGATCGATAAGGCCCACGTTGCCGGTATCGTCACCGAGACCGGTGGCCGCACGTCGCACTCCGCGATCATCGCGCGCGCCCTCGAGATCCCGGCTGTCCTTTCGGTTTCCAACAGCTGCACCGCGCTGCGCAACGGCATGACCGTTGTCGTCGACGGTGGCAAGGGCATCGTCGAGGCCGATCCCAACGAGGAAACGCTCGCCGCCTACACTGCCAAGGCCGAGGCCTTCGCTGCCGAGAAGGCAGCCCTCGAGGCCTTCCGTGGCAAGCCGTCCGTGACTGCCGATGGCATCAAGAAGATCATCGCCTGCAACATCGGTAACCCCGATGACGTGCCCAACGCGCTCGATCACGATGCCGAGGCTATTGGTCTGTTCCGCTCCGAGTTCCTGTTCATGGACTCCGCCGAGCTTCCTTCCGAGGAGGAGCAGTTCAACGCCTACCGCAAGGTCGCCAGTGCGCTCAAGGGCGCTCCTGTCATCATCCGCACGCTCGATGTGGGTGGCGACAAGGAGATTCCGTATCTGCACATGGTCAAGGAAGATAACCCCTTCATGGGCTTCCGTGCTGTGCGTTACTGCCTGGCCAATCCCGACCAGTATAAGGTCCAGCTTCGCGCCCTGCTGCGCGCCAGCGCTTTCGGCGATGTCAAGATCATGATCCCGCTCGTCACCTGCGTCGAGGAGGTCGTGGCTGTCAAGGAGCTCGTCGAGCAGTGCAAGGCCGAGCTGACCGAAGAGGGTCGCAAGTTCAACGAGAACATCGAAGTCGGCATCATGGTCGAGACGCCCGCCGCTTCGCTGCTCGCTGACCGTCTGGCCGAGGTCGCCGACTTCTTCTCCATCGGCACCAACGACCTGATCGGCTACACCATGTGCGCCGACCGTGGCAACGACACCATCTCCAACCTGTACCAGGTGTACTATCCCGCCGTGCTCCGTTCGCTCAAGAACATTATTGAGAGCGGCGTGAAGGCCGGCATCATGGTCGGTATGTGCGGCGAGGCCGCTGCCGATCCGCTGCTTGAGCCGCTGCTGATCAGCTGGGGCCTGGAGGAGTTCTCGATGAGCGCTCCGTCGATCCTGCGCGCCCGCAAGACCATCAGCCAGTGGACCAAGGCCGAGTGCGACGAGCTCGCCGAGAAGGCGCTCGCCTGCAACACCGCCGCCGAGGTCAAGGCACTGCTCGAGTCCGCAGCTCGCTAATTTGGTATCAGAGGTAACCGCGTGGTTGGAATGGGCCGGCCACGCGGCCCTCACATATACAGGGGGTACTGTAAATGTTCTACACGCTAACCGCTAACCCGGCTGTCGACATGACGGTTTCGAGCTCTCCGCTCGAGCCCGACGAGAACGTCCGCACCGGCTCGGCCAGCTACACGGCTAACGGCAAGGGCCTCGATGTGTCCTTCGCCTTTAAGAAGATGGGCGTCGACACCGTCGCGCTCGGCTTCTTCGCCGGATTCACGGGCAAGTTTATCGTCGAGGAGGTCATGAACCTGGGTTGCCTGTGCCGCCCGGTCTGGACCGACGGCATCACGCGTATCAACACCTACGTCAACGATGGCCAGCACGAGTACGGCATCCTTAACCCCGGCGCCCCGATTACGCCGGAGCACCAGAAGGAGCTCTACAACATCCTGGACACCGCGGGCGATCTTGAGTGCCTGATTGTCTCCGGCTCCGTGCCTCCCAAAGCTACGCCCGACTTCCTGGCCCAGGTTATGGAGCACGCTCAGGCTCGTGGCGCCGACGTCGTCCTGGACCTGTCCTCCGACAAGCTCAAGGAGCTCGCTCACAAGAAGCCGCTGCTCATTAAGCCGAACCATCACGAGATGAAGGCCATCTTCGGCGTGCCTGTCGACACCGACGACGAGGTCCGCGTTGCCATGAAGCTCGCCCACGACGCCGGCGTTCAGAACGTGCTGCTCACCCGTGGTAGCCGCGGCGACGCTTACTTCTCCAACGGCGAGGACATCTGGTACGCCAAGCGTGAGTTCAACATCAAGCTGGTCTCTTCTGTCTGCGCCGGCGACTGCACCCTCGCTGCGTTCCTGCACAAGTGGTACAGGGATCGCGACAACGTCGAGGAGGCCATGAAGCTCGCTATGGCTACCGGCGCTAACGTTGCCGAGTCCGTCGGCATCGGCGACTTCGGTCACGTCGATGAGTACAGCAAGCGCGTTGCTGTCCGCAAGCTCGACCGCAAGTAAGCGAAACTCATTATTTTCGCGTGTACGGCGCTCCGGTTTTGGCCGGGGCGCCATTTTTGTATATTGTGGGCGAGCGACAGGACAAGGACCCTGTTTCTTTTGCCCGTCATCCCGCCGCCCTGCACGCGTTCTACACCGTTCGCCGAGTCGCTATGGTCTTTTCCCGAAGCGTGGAATATACTTTCACTAACACGTTGACTTGTGAAAGGAACTTACATGATTTACACGCTCACTGCAAATCCCGCCATTGACTACAACATTGCCTGTGACGGTCTTTCCGCCAACACCGTCACCCGCACTCGCAACGCGGTCTATACGCCCAACGGCAAGGGTCTTAACGTCTCGTTCACCCTCGATCACTACGGCGTCGACACCACGATCCTGGGCTTTTTTGCCGGTTTCTCGGGCGAGTTTATCGTCAAGGGCGCCGAGGCCCTGGGCGTGCCCGTCAAGCCCGTGTGGACCGATGGCATCACGCGCGTCAATGTCTTCCTCAACGCCGGTCCCGACACCGAGTACAACATGGTCAATGCAGGCGCTGCCATCAATGCTGCCAACGAGCAGGAAATGTTTGAGCTCATTGATTCGCTCGACGACATGACCTGCCTGGTCATTAGCGGCTCGCTGCCCCCCAACACCTCCGAGGGTTTCCTGGCCGAGGTACTTCGCCGTGTTAAGGCAAAAGGTGCCGAGTTCGTGCTCGATATCTCGAGCCATCAGCTGGCCGACCTCATTGCCATGGAGCCGTTGCTCATTAAGCCCAACGACGATGAACTGCTCGACATCTTTGGCATTAAGGTGAGCGGTGGCGACGACGAGTCCGTCAAGGGTGCGATGGCCGAGCTCCACGCCAAGGGAGCTAAGAACGTGCTGTTGACCCTGGGTGGCGCTGGCGCGTACTTCTCCAACGGAGAGCACATCTGGTTTGCCAACCGCACCTTTGAGGTCAAGCTGCTGTCGACGGTCTGCGCCGGCGACTCCTCACTTGCCGCCTTCCTGTCCGTGTGGCACGACGCTCCCGAGCGTGTTGAGGATGCCCTGCGCCTCTCGATGGCCACCGGCGCCAACGTGGTGGAGTGCCCCGGTCTGGGCGATTTTCCCAAGGTGGACGAATATAAGAAGCACATTGAGGTTCGCCAGGTCTGCTAGCCGCATCGATATGTCGTTGTCGAACACCCGCTTTGGATCTCCGAGGCGGGTGTTTTTTTTGCGTTCTGGCCGCATGTGGCGCTTACTGTCCCGTTCGTTCGAATCGACGATACGATTGCATGTGCGCGCATGCTCGTTTCTTGCTAGACTTCTTGAGAACCATCGATTAACGTTTGCAGGCGCAGGAGGCCATAGCTATGTGCAATGTTTCGCTCAACGGTACGCAGCCGACCAATGCCTCCATCCGTGTCCTGCGTGCGCTCGAGGCAGCCGGTCTTGAGGCTTGGTATGTTGGCGGTTGGGTGCGTGATGCCCTGATGGGGCGCCCCAGCCACGATGTTGATATGTGCTGCAGCGGCTTGTGGCAGGAGTCCAAGGCGGCGCTCGAGTCGGCTGACATTGCTGTGGTTGAGTCGGGCATTAAATTTGGCGGCATCACGGCCATTTGCGATGGCGAGCGCATTGAGGTCACGACGTATCGCTTGGACGGTTTTTACACCGATGGCCGCCATCCCCAGAGTGTGGAGCGTGCGGCTTCGCTTGAGGACGATCTGGCGCGCCGTGACTTTACCGTTAATGCCATGGCTTGGCATCCCGATCGTGGTCTTGTCGACCGCTACGATGGCCAAGGCGACCTTGAGCGTAAACTTATCCGTGCCGTCGGAGATCCCAAGCGTCGCTTTAACGAGGACGCGCTTCGCATGCTGCGCGCGGTGCGTTTTGCCTGCCGTCTGGATTTTATGATCGAGTCTAAGACCAAACAGGCGCTTGCCGAGTGCTCGCCGCTGCTCGATGCCGTGGCTCGCGAGCGCGTGGGCATTGAGCTCGAAGGCATTCTTTCGACCGGTCATGGGGGAGACGCGATGCTGCGCTACCCCGAGCTTATTTGCGCCGCCGTGCCCGAGCTTGCTGCGGGAAGGGGCTTTGACCAGTGCAGTGTCTATCATGCCTTTAATGTCTACGAGCATATCGCTCGCGTGTTGACGGTAGCGGGGGAGTTGGCACTGTGTGATGGCGTGGAGCCTTCGCCGAGCTTAATGTGGGCAGCGTTTTTGCACGACGTCTCCAAGCCTGATTGCTTTACGGTCGACCATGCGGGCAGCGGCCATTTCTACGGTCATCCCGAGCTTGGCGCCAAGAAGGCGCGCGCCATTATGGATCGTCTGGCGCTTTCTCACGATTTGATTCGCGACGTGTGCCTGCTAATCAAGTACCATGACAAGCCGCTGCGTCCCGAGCGATCCTGCCTGCTCAATATGATGCGCGCGCTTTCGGGCGGGGGCGTCGACACGCCGCGCCTGATTGACGAGCTCATGGACCTTAAACGTGCCGATACGCTGGGCAAGGCGCCGTCGTGCTTCTATTACGTCGAGACAATCGAGGAGATGCGTTCGCTCGCCCACAACCTGCTTGAGGCGGGGGAGCCCTATACGCTCAAGATGCTTGCCATCAACGGCGGCGACTTGATCCGCGCTGGCGTCAAGCCCGGGCCGGAGTTGGGGCAGCTGCTCAACGCCGCCCTCGACGCTGTGATCGAGGACAATGTTCCCAACGAGCGCGAAGCCCTTCTGGCCCATCTGCACCTGGGTTAGACTATTTTGGTAGTTAATTTGGGACGGGGCTTTTTTAGCTACCCTTGCTGGGAATCGGACGAACCGCTAGTGATTTTGGCAGATGTAGCTAAAATAGCCCCGTCCCAAATTAACTGACCGTCTGACCTGCGCTTTCCATAACCTCCCGACAAAATTCGGGCAATTTGGAATTTCTTCTTGCGCTCGCGTTTTTTGTCCCGTAATATATTTCCTCGCAGCACGGCAGTGCAGATGTCATGTGGCCCGTTCGTCTAGCGGTTTAGGACGCCGCCCTCTCAAGGCGGAGATCACCAGTTCGAATCTGGTACGGGCTACCACTTCTTTTCTGCTGAGGCTTATGGCCCGTTCGTCTAGCGGTTTAGGACGCCGCCCTCTCAAGGCGGAGATCACCAGTTCGAATCTGGTACGGGCTACCATGTTTAGATACCCGGTCTTCATTTAGAAGGTCGGGTTTTTTAATGCATGCGGGCTGGTCTGTTAATCCCATTTGCCTCATGGCTTTACGTTTTGCTCATCTCCCATACGGGTACAATAGGCCAGATACTTTGACGGTCAGAAGGAGCCTCATGACGGAGTCCTCTCAGCATGCGCCTAAGCCTCAGGTTGAGGTTTCTGGCGGCGATGACAACAAGAGCGCGCGTCGCGGCGCTATCTTCATCGGCGTTGTGCTAATCGGCTACATCGTCTATCTGGTCGTGACCGGGCAGATGGGGCAGTTTTGGGCCGCTATGTCCAGCGTTCAGATGCCCTGGCTCTTTGCTGCATGCTTTTGTATGTTTCTGTATCTTGTTTTTGGCATCGTGGCGTACGCAATTGCCGTTTGGCTCGACCCCGATTCGCCCGTCGGCATCCGCGACCTCATTTCGGTCGAGGCGAGCGGAATCTTCTTTGGCAACTTGACGCCCATGATGATGGGCTCTACGCCTGCCCAGATTTACCGCCTGACCAAAGCCGGCCAAAACGTGGGCGAGGCAGGTGCCACGCAGTTCACGCGCTTTATCGTGTACCAGTTTGGCCTGGTGGCATGGGGCGCCATTCTGCTGCTTGCCCGCATGCCGTTTTTCGCCGAGCGCTATGGCGACATGACGCTGCTGTGCGTCTTTAGTTTTGGCGGCCATTGCTGTATCCTGCTCGGCATCTTTGCCGTGGCGTTGATGCCCAAGACCGTCACGCGCGTCGCCCATTGCATCATCAATTGGCTCGAGCGAATGGGCGTCTCGGCTACAAAGATCGAGGGCTGGCGCACCTTTGTCGATGGCGAGATCTACTCGTTCTCCGAGAAATTCAAACTCTCTGCCGGTCATTTTTCGTCCATGCTGCTCACGGTCGTCATCACTATGCTGCAGCTTGCGTTTTTCTACCTGGTTCCGTACTTTTTGATGCTCTCCTTTGGCCACCACGAAGTTGACTTTTTCTCGGTCATGGCCGCGAGCGCCTTTGTCCAGCTGCTGAGCTCCGCCGTTCCGCTGCCCGGCGGCACTGGTGGCGCCGAGGGTGGCTTCGCACTTTTCTTGGGTCACTTTTTTGGCACGGCCTCTACTGCCGGCTATCTACTGTGGCGTCTGATCACCTTTATCGCGCCGACCATTTTGGCTGCCCCACTGCTGGGTCTTAAGAGTGCTCACAACGAGAGTATTCATGCGCGCTGGGATCGTGTGATGCGAAAGCTTGGACGCACGCCTCAGACGCCCTCTGCGCCCGTTAAGGCGCATCCTGCGTACCAGGTTACCGTGGACCCCAATCAGCGTGCTCAAAAGGCTGCTGTGGCCTCTAAGCCGGCTCGCAAGACCTACGTTCGTCAGACTGGCGACGGTATCCGCGTTTCCCCGTCGGCGCTCAATAAAAAGAAGCGGTCCTAGGGCCCGGTCGGCGAGTCGTGCGTTCTTGATGACGCTCGTCATTGCGATGTGAGTTGTAGGATAATCCTCTTACGTTGATTATCTCCCACATGTAGAGGACTTACAGGTGGGCTGTTGACATGAAGGGGACACGTCTATGGCTACCACCAAACCGCGCCTTGACCGTCGTATCGTCCGTAGTCGCAATGCGATTCTTTCGGCGTTTGAGCGACTGCTCATGGAAAAGCCTCTGGCCGATATTACGGTGAGCGCCATCGCGCGTGAGGCAAATGTCGACCGTAAGACCTTCTACGTGCACTTTGGCACGGTCGACGGCTTGCTCGACGCCATTGCCGTCGATGTGGTAGAGATGATTGTGGATTCGGTCGAGAAGACGCTTTCCTCCATGGGTGGCGACACCAACGAGCGCGCACTTGGCGCTGCGGCGTCCTTTTTCAAGACCGTTAACGAGGCACTGTGCAACAACCTGGTGCTCAATCGCCAGTTGATTGAAAACATTCCGCTCGACGACTTTATGGCTCGTCTGCGTGTGCCGCTCGAGCACGAGATCGCTGAGCGCGATCTGCTGCCCGAGGGTCTAAAGGATGAGATGTTCGATTACTACCTGGCGTTTTTGCTGTCCGGCATTATCGGCATCTATCGCACGTGGGCGTTGTCGGACGGCTCGGTTCCCATCGAGCGCGTCTCGGCGGTCGCCAACGACCTAACTCTCAACGGCCTATCCAGCCTGGAATCTCGTTTCGAATAGCACTAGCGCCTTATCCTCCCTGAGTTGCGGTGAAATAAGGACTGAATTGGTCTTCTAGCGGCCTAAAGGGGGTGCGGACGATTTCTTGGACCGCGCCTAGGCGTATCCAAGCTTCCTGCGGTACTCCATCGGGCTCAGCCACTCGAGGGACTTCTTGATGCGCCCGTCCCGATAGTACACGAGGTAGGCCTCGA
>ENA-OQBD01001248-OQBD01001248.1-human-gut-metagenome-genome-assembly--contig:-NODE-1248-length-11959-cov-2.960193_pt1 | contig 11959 bp, 15 predicted proteins | sample MGYA00242742_ERZ504543 | MGnify/ENA primary metagenome ERZ504543 (study PRJEB26092, sample SAMD00036239) | human gut metagenome | host: Homo sapiens | study: EMG produced TPA metagenomics assembly of... | reverse complement strand
TGCTGATAGATACTGTGTTTTAGCGGATAACAGATTTTTATTGTGCTTTTTTGTGTAAAAATTAACAGAATCTATACAGATATCTGTTATTTGGGACTGCATGTTGTTTTATGCCCGTTCTGGTTGTTTTTTGATTGTAGACAATTTCTTTTACAAATTCTCCTGAACCCATCACACCCAGTACACTACTGATCTTCTGTCAGTTATGCCATGCAAGTCTTCTGCTTGCCGGATGCCATTCACCAGTCATCCAATCCACATCATCTGTGATCCAGTCCATGATTTCCAGCTGTCTTGTCTCCCATGCTACAGTAGTTTCTCTTGCCTCCGGCGTTTCATCAACTTCCATAGTAGTATCAATTTCATCATATCCAAAAATATATCCGCCTGCGCTCCAGATAGTAAAATTACTATCTGGACCCGGATCTACTGTATCGCCTCTCTGCGCGATCAATCCATCATGTCGCGCCTTATACTCTTCTTCACATCCGTCTTTTAATCTGGTCATAAATACTCTGTGACGAATCAGTTCTTTGTTTTCTCTTATAACTCCATAATTATGATACATCAGACGCATATCCTGACCTGGCTCGGAGATCCATTCAAAAGTTTCTGCCATTTTTTCTATAGTACATCTCTAACTGCTTTTTCTTCTGCGTTAAGTTCTGCATCGTCTTCTTTTTCATAATATCCGAAAATCAGTCTCTCAGTATTCCAGATACTGAAATTTTTTGACCTGATTTCTGTCAGGAACAAAGTCAGATCTTTCCATATCTCCCCCCAATTTCTGACGATAGCTGTTCATCATGTCATCTTTTACTTTCATCGCAAATGCATGTCTTTCCATTTTATACACCCTCCATGATATTTAACAACATATATTATTCTTTTCTTACCTTTTCTCTCTGCTTTGTGAGATCATAATAATCATCTGTCAGGATTCCATGTTTTCTCATCATATCAAACACCTGCTGCTGAGCAGATGTTCTTTCGTAATTCTTATATAATCACCATCCGAAAAATTCTCGTCCTTAACTTTCATTTCCTTCAGTAACTCTTCCGTTATTTTCATAAGTTTTTACCTCATCACAGTTTTACCTGCCTCCATTATACGTATAGCAACAATGTTATGCAAGTATCAGTATTATTCCAGTTACTGTTCACACACAATGTCATGATGCAGTTGTCAAACTGATCAAGGAAGAATTCCACAGAATCGAAGTAGTACGTGGTGGAAGTGTGGGAATTGAATCCATCAGCATGATGGAACGCTAAATCTCATAATCAATATTTTTTGCAGGATATAGAAACGTCTCTATATCCTGTATTTATTTTCAAACATACTATAAAATATTGCAGTTTTTAATCAAATGTGTTATTGTTTACGAGAGCGTTATTCGAAAGAAAATGCATCTGATTTCCACATCTGACAGTCTGGTGGATAAAGTCATCCACTTCACAGTCTGGTTAAATTTGTGAGGCGACCTGTAAGGCGTCTACACACCGGAAACTTTTACCGGAAGATATTTCTTGTTTCATATCTTTTGTTCTGATGCATATTTTTCATAACGCCTGATCCCCATACTCTAAACTGTCTGAAAAGCAGGGGACGCATTGCGCCGTTTTATCAGACCAAAAGGAGAATTCATATGAACACAACAACAACTACTACAACAGCTGCAGCAAAAAGAAGCAGCACTCTTTACATGGTAGAGCTGGCTATGATGATTGCCATTATTCTGCTCATGTCCTTTACCCCGCTGGGCTACCTTCGTACTCCCGGCTTATCCATCACTCTTCTCACCATCCCGGTAGCTGTAGGAGCTATCATCCTCGGACCGAAAGGTGGCGCTGTATGCGGACTTGCTTTCGGTGCAACCAGCTTCTATATGGCTGTCACAGGAAGTTCAGCTTTCGCTGCCGCACTTTTTAACATTAATCCATTTGGCACTTTTATTGTATGTATTGTGGCACGTGTGCTGGAAGGATGGATCACAGGACTTATTTTCGCAGCATTATATAAATCACCGGCGAAGAAATTTTCCTATTATGTTGCTTCACTGGCATGCCCGTTACTGAATACTTTCTTCTTCATGGGCCTTTTTATGTCTCTTCTTCTACAACACAGATTACATTCAGGGTATTGTTTCCAGTCTTGGAGTAAGCAATCCTGTTGTCTTCGTTGCTGCTTTTGTGGGAGTTCAGGGACTGATTGAAGCGGGCTTCTGCTTTGTAGTGGGAAGTATTGTTTCCAGGGCTCTTTCTGTGGCACTGAAACGTGCATAATCTTTAAAAGAACAGCCTTTTCCAAAAAACTGACTACATTGTCACCGTAGTCAGGTTTTTTTTCATCTGGCACATTTAAAACAGGAATCCTACCTGATTCAATTAATATCTATAGCAATCTCACAAAATAATGCAATCAAGACAGTTCAGCAGAGTGCGAAAGACAAGGAAAATATCTGACGCAGTACTTCACATTCTGATGGGCTGGATTGCTCTCAGTATTTCATAGAATTGCTATCACATAATAAAGGAGATTTTTATGTCATTATTAAAAGAGATTTCTATTACAGAGCTTTCAAATTTACGCATCGGTCATACTTCTGACCATGATGCGAAGACCGGTGTAACTGTTCTTTATTTTCCAAATGGAGCAAAAGCAGGCTGCGATATAAGCGGAGGCGGCCCTGCTTCCAGAGAAACTCCTCTCACCTCTCCTGTCACTGCCGACAATCCCATCAATGCTATTGTCTTGTCCGGAGGTTCTGCTTATGGACTGGCTGCTGCTGACGGTGTGATGAACTATCTGGAATCACAAAATATCGGTTATAACACCGGTGCAGCCCTGGTTCCTCTTGTATGCCAGTCCTGTATCTATGACCTCTCTTACGGAGATCCTAAAATACGTCCAACTGCAAAAATGGGCGAGGAAGCCTGCCGTCAGGCATTTGCAGGAACAGATGACAGAACCGGGAATATCGGCGCAGGTACCGGTGCAACTGTGGGAAAACTTTACGGTATGAAACAGTCCATGAAGTCAGGTCTTGGTATTGCCGCTGTATCAGTGGGAAATTTCCAGATGGCCGCAATTGTCGTTGTCAATGCACTGGGAGATATCTTTAGTCCACAAAATGGTCAGAAAATCGCAGGGCTGAAAACACCTGACAGAAGCGGGTTTCTGGATAGTGTCCACGAATTATACCGCTTTATGACACCTCATGACCAGTTTACCGGCAATACCACCATCGGGGCTGTGATCACCAATGGGGCATTTTCAAAGGCTGAACTGAATAAAATTGCCTCTATGACCCGCTGTGCCTATGCCAGATGCATCAATCCTGTAGCAACTATGGCTGACGGCGATTCCATCTATGCTGCCAGCATTGGCGATGTTTCTGTAGATATCAATATGGCAGGAACTCTCGCCGCAGAAGTCATGGCTCAGGCTATCCAAAATGCCATCCATACTTCCCGGATCCAGGATGAAGAATTTCTGAAATATGTATAACAGTCCGCTATAAAAGCGCAGAGAAAAAGTATCATCTCTGCGCTTTTATTCTTCCTGTCTGTCTCATTTTTCATCTGTGCTCTGGTTTTTCTCCAAGCCAGAGCTGTACATTTGCTGTCCGTTTCTTTGGATTTCCTCCCACACAGGAGGGAATCTCCCTGAGATCCGGCAGCCCCTGGCTTACCCTTCTGGCTGACTCCCAGGAAAGAAATGCGCTGTTTACATCAATATGAAAAATTAATCGTTCCATACTTTTTAATATATCTCAATCATATTTTTGCAGACTTCCAATCATCTTAATCCCCATTATCATCAACACAGGGAAAATCAGTGCCGCAAAGATTCCAAGTTTCAGATTATCATTCAGTGCTCCTGAAATCATCCCCACATAGGTTGGTCCGGATGAGCATCCCACATCTCCAGCAAGGGCAAGGAGGGCAAACAGGGCTGTTCCGCCACGCTTTACTGGGGCAGCCGCCATGCTGAAGGTTCCCGGCCACATAATACCTACAGACAGACCGCAAACCGCACATCCAAGGATTCCCAACGCAGGTACCGGGATAAATGCGATCATCAGATAGGAAACTATGCACAGAACTGCACTGTTCTGTTGTAATTTGTTTTCATCCGATGTTATATCCTCCAATCTGAAATTTATTAAGCTGACATCATTCAGACATTGATCCACCAAACTTCTATATCTCCACAGTTCTAATAGATTTCTATCCGTCAATAATGACAGTGTATCACAGATTCTCTCCTTTTTCTTTCATTATCTTTTGAAAATCCCATAAATTTTTATATTATTTTGACTTTTTCCTTATAACAATTCTATAAAATCCAAAAAGTAATACCCCCATCCGATTCCAAATATTTCCCGCAAAAAAAGATGTGCACCATACATTTCTGACACCATACACATCTCAAAATAAACACTTCTTATCTTCTGTACTCTGCAGTCAGGTCTTTAATAACCTCTCCTGCAATAATCAGCCCGGCGACAGACGGCACAAACGCCACACTGCCCGGAATATCTCTGCGCTCCGTACACTTATGCGCAGCACCCGGAGGACAAATACAATGCGATCTGCAGCTGATTGCCATATCTTCAATCGGTCTGATCGGCTGTTCTTCCGAATAAACAACCTTCAGTTTTTTCACACCACGCTTCTTCAGCTCTCTGCGCATAACCTTCGCCAGCGGGCACACCTTCGTCTTATAGATATCTGCCACCCGAAATGCACTGGCATCCAGCTTATTTCCGGCACCCATACTGCTGATAACAGGAGTCCCTGCCTCTTTTGCACGCATGATCAGTTCAATCTTCGCAGTCACTGTGTCCACAGCATCTACCACATAATCATACTCACTAAAATCGAAATCAGCAGCATTCTCCGGAAGATAAAAACAGTTATGGATTCTCACATCTGCTTTCGGATTAATGTCCAGGATCCTGTCCCGCATCACCTCTGTTTTATATTGACCAACCGTTTTCCTGGTGGCAATAATCTGTCTGTTAAGATTCGTCAGGCATACTTTGTCATCATCGATCAGATCAAAGGCCCCTACGCCGCTTCTGACCAATGCTTCACATACATAACCTCCAACTCCTCCGATTCCAAATACTGCCACACGGGCATTCTCCAGTTTATCCATCGCTTCTTTTCCAAGAAGAAGCTCAGTTCTCGAAAATTGATTCAGCATAATCTCTCCACTTTATCCTGTCCCACTACATTCTCTACCTGCTGTTCCTCTACTGCCTCGTCTCTTATCTGCATATTCTTATTTCCCGTAACATACGCAGCCCTGCATGCCAGGATCAGAAGCACGATAAACAGAAACCAGAGCCAGATTTTTCTTTTATTTTTTATGACTAACCGTTTCATAACCTGCTCCACTATTCTACTGTGCAGACGCGGATCAGGTTTGTTCTTCCCGGAATTCCAAGCGGTACACCACCGGCAAATACAATAGTGTCGCCAACTTTTACAAGTTTATGCTTCTGTGCTGCTTCGATTGCTCTCAGGCAAAGGATCTCAGAACTGTATTCTTCTTTGATCAGCATCGGGTAAACACCCCAGGACAGATTCAGCTGGCGAAGAACTCTCTCAGAGCTTGTACATGCACCGATCAGACATCCTGGTCTGTGTTTGGACATCATATGAGCTGTACTTCCGGATTTTGTCACTGCAAGGATTGCACTGGCCTTCAAGTCGATTGCGGTCAGACAGGTTGCATGTGCGATTGCATTTGTAATATCCGGATTCTCATTTCTGTCTGTTTTCTTAAAGATTGTATTGTAATCAATATTCTGCTCCATATGTTCTGCAATACGGCTCATCATCTGAAGTGCCTGTACCGGATATTTACCGGCTGCGGTTTCTCCTGAAAGCATAGTTGCACTTGTTCCCTGGAAAATCGCATTGGCAACGTCTGTAGCCTCTGCACGGGTTGGTCTCGGATGAGAGATCATGGAGTCAAGCATCTGTGTTGCTGTAATAACCGGTTTTCCTGCTGTGTAAACTTTCTGGATGATTTTCTGCTGGATAACAGGTACATATTCCGGCGGGATCTCAACACCCATGTCACCTCTGGCGATCATGATGCCATCTGCTGCTTCAATAATCTCGTCGATATTGTCAACGCCCTGCTGGTTCTCAATCTTTGCAATGATCTGAATCTCTTCACCGCCGTTTTCTTTCAGGATTTTTCTTACTTCGCGGATATCGTTTGCAGTACGTGTAAAAGATGCTGCAACGAAATCAAATCCTTCCTGGATACCGAAGAGAAGATCATCATGGTCTTTTTTACTGATGAATGGCATCTTCAGGTTTGCACCCGGAACATTGACACCCTTCCTGTCGCCAATCACACCTGCATTAATAACCTTGCAGACAATGTCCTTTCCTGCGATGTCCTGAACCTCCAGGTCTACAAGTCCATCATCAACCAGAATATGTCCGCCCGGCTGCACATCCTTATAAAGCTCTTTATAAGTAATGCTTACGCACTCATTAGTTCCTTCAATATCTTTATTTGTAAATGTAAAAATCTGTCCTTCTTCCAGAGAAACCTTGCCATCCTTGAAGCATCCAAGTCTGATCTCCGGTCCCTTGGTATCAAGAAGTGCTGCAACAGGTCTGTCATATTTCTTGCGAAGTTCTCTCAGTTTCTGGATACGGCCTCTCTGCTCATCGTGAGGTCCATGTGAGAAGTTGAAACGTGCTACGTCCATTCCCTCTCTCACAAGCTGCTCCATAACATCGCCCTTATCAGTAGACGGTCCCATTGTACAGATAATTTTGGTTTTTCTCATTTAATCTTTCCCTCCAAACTGTCAACTCAATTTTATCTATTTTATTCCTGTAAAATAATGTAATAAAATTTTTACCTGTTTCTATAAATGAAAACATTAAATCAAATAAAATTACCATTATTGAGACTATCTGTCAATATAGAATTTCGACTTATTTTTGTTGATATTTGACAAAAAAATTAACATACTTTTGTCGCAAATGTCACATATATTTTTGCCGATCCAACAGTTGGAAAATTTTTCACCCATTCTTATCAAAAACCAAAATCTGCATAATCTTCCGGCAGAAATCTGTGATAAATGATATGGCATCCTTCATCTTTAAAACAATAATAATAAGGATCTGACCCGCCATCAAAGCGGATCATCACATCAAACTCCTCGTTATCCATTGGTTCAGTAATGATTTTATCTGAATAAGAATGGAACAGTTCTTTAATTTCCTCTATCGTACATCCATGTCTGCCAACCAGTTCGATCAATGCCTTGATAAATTCATTCTCTTTCATATTATTATGTACATATTCGGAAGCTTTTTCCGAAACAGTGAAGCAGAAACGATCTCCTCTGTGTGATACTGCTACTTCACCAAATTTCTCTTCTATATAAGAAGGAAAATCTTTTAAAATCTCCATCATGCCTGCAGCATCCGTCTCATTGCCAAAGAAATGATTCAGGGAACTGAGCGGATAATAAAGGCTGATCTTCTCCTTCATATATCCAAGCTTCGCCTGTTCCTCTTTGATCACATCGATCAGACTGTTTCTAATCTGTTATAGTTCATTTATGTTCCCTCCTGAAAATCTGTCCTTTTGCTTTTTCTGGTTAATATTTTATCAGACATTGCCCGAAAATCAATGCATTTCTTTTTCAATTGTACGCCCGCTAAAAACAATTTCAATGTTTTCTTTTTCATACAAAAATAAAGAGCTTGCGAAACTGTCCTTTTTTTCTCCCTCTGACAAATAACTCTGACTGGATAAAACAAAATCAGATAAACCCAACCACTTCGTTGCTTTTTTTTACCAAATAACTGCTTAATTCGGTTAAAAAAAACAGCGTTCCGAATATTATTTATATCCGAAACGCTGTCATTATTCCAATTATTTCATTATGTATTTAATCCCAGTTCTTACGTCCGTAACGAAGTGTCACATCATAGATTTCCTTCTGGAGTTTCTTTGTAAGATCTCTCTTCTTGATTCTCCACTTCCAGTTCGTACCAACTGTAGATGGTTTATTCATTCGGAATCTGTTGTCCAGTCCCATATAGTCCTGCATTGGGATAACGCAGACACGCGCAGCACTGCGCATGATCAGACTGATGAAACATTTATACAGTTCTTCTTCCGGTGTTGCATGATCACACAGATAATCTCTCGCCAGTTTTCTCTCAGCTGCTGTGATGCTCTTCCACCATCCCACGATAGTTTCATTATCATGGGTTCCTGTATATGCCACGCAGTTCTCCGGATAGTTATGTGGCAGATAATCACTGGCACATCCGGAATCTCTGGAGTCAAACGCAAATTCCAGAACCTTCATTCCCGGGAAGCCGCTCTCATATACCAGATGACGTACGGAATCTGTCATATATCCCAGGTCCTCTGCAATAACCTGCTTCCATCCAAGCGCCTGTTCGATCTTACGGAACAGATCAATTCCGGGACCCTTTTCCCAGTGTCCGCCTCTTGCATCTTTATCTCCGTATGGAATAGAGAAATATTCATCAAATCCACGAAAATGATCGATTCGCACAACATCATACAGTCTGAAGCAATAACTCATTCTGGAAATCCACCACTGATATCCTGTATTTCTGTGATAATCCCAGCGATATAACGGATTTCCCCATAACTGACCGGTTGCAGAAAATCCATCCGGAGGGCATCCTGCTACTGCCAGTGGTACATTATCCTGATCCAGCTGGAACAGCTCCGGATGCGCCCATGCATCAGCACTGTCCATTGCAACATAAATCGGAATATCTCCAATGATCTGGATTCCTTTTGAATTTGCATAGGATTTCAGTTTCATCCACTGCTCATAGAACTTAAACTGCATATACTGCTGGAATTCAATATCAAAATAGAGTTCTTCACGATAATAATCCATGGCATTGTTCCAGCGGAGTCTGATATCCTCAGCCCATTTGGTCCATTCTACACCTTCGAAACGGTCTTTTACTGCCATAAACAGAGCATAATCTGACAGCCACCATTCATTTTACTGCAAGAAACTGCTGATAATCCGGATTTTCACTGATATTGCTGCGCTCATAGGCCTTTCGCAAAATAGGATACCGGTCCTCATACAGCTTTTTATAGTCGATGGTCCCCTTCTTTGGACTCTGTTTCCAGTTTTTCACATTCCTTTTCTGTAAGAACACCTTCTTCAATCAGGTCTTCTAAGCTGATAAAATAAGGATTTCCTGCATAGGTGGAAAATGACTGGTACGGAGAGTCGCCGTAGCTGGTAGGTCCTAAAGGAAGGATCTGCCAGTAGCTCTGACCTGCTTCTTTTAACCAGTCTGCAAATTCATAGGCGCTTTTTGAAAAGCAGCCAATGCCGTATTTTGATGGCAGACTGGATACAGATAAAAGTATTCCTGCTGTTCTGTTCACTTTATTTACGCTCCTCTTTCCCTGTTTTTAATGCCTGTTGCAACGGTTCTATATACCTGTTTTGATCATCACCGCATAGTGATCCGAAACTGCCGGTTCTCTTTTCCCGTTGCATAAAACACGGGACTCTTCTATATTAATATCTCCCCAATGCCAGATGTAGTCGATGCGCATTCCCTGCTCAGGCGATTTTCCTTCTGCTTCCTTCCAGCCATCGATCTTTGGCGGTGCTGTAAATCCGGCATCTTTCTTCTCTGCCAGATCCCATGTATCCTTAAAACCGCTTACTCTTACAAGATCATAGCCTTCTCCCCTTACAGAAGCAGGACTGTTAAAATCTCCCATGACCCACAGGGATGTTTCTTTTTTCTCCATCAGGCTCTTTGTATTCTTTAAAAATGTTTCCCACTGGGCTTTAAAAGGCTCTTCTTCATCCTTCCACCAGCCCATATGCACAGTAAAAAAACCAGCCCTTTTCTGTGTGTATTCCCAGAGTTTTTCTGGTTTTCCAGTTATAGTAATCATCAGAAGCACTTAAGTTAAATACACAGGAAGAAAGAATGGGACTTTTGGAAAAGATTGCCAGTCCTTCGTCATATTTATCATATCCTACTTTTACAGGGATCCAGGTCCAGTAGTAGGAAAGACCTTTTTTCCTTAACGCTTCTGCCAGAGACGCACCATAATTATCCCGGCGCATTTTCCCTTCAAAGCCTTTGACCGGCTGATAACCACAAACTTCTTTCTCATTTATAAATGGTTCTGCCATGGTCTGGTTTACTTCCTGAAATGCCATGACCTCCGGCTGCTCTTTTTCCAGGATACCGGCAAACAGTTCCATTTTTTCTGTGGCATTTTCTCTGCCAGACTGTGTGTATTTAACGTAAGGATCTTCATTTTACAGCCTTTCTATTATAAAATATCATTAATATCGGATTTCAGCACATCTGCCTTTGGTCCATAAACGGCCTGGATACCGCCATCCTTCTTTAAAAGCCCTAATGCTCCCTCTGCCTTCCATGCAGGCAGTTCTGCTACTTTATCTACATCTTTTACAGTCACACGAAGTCTTGTCATGCAGGCATCAACTAAAACAATATTTTCCCTGCCGCCTAAAAGAGCGATGATGCGCTCTGCCTGGGAGTCCTTCTTTTCTTTGCTTCCAGTTTGTGTACTGCCCTGATCTTCCTCTTCTGCTCCGTCATCTGTATAATTTCCCAGACGTCCCGGTGTTGCAAAATGGAATTTTCCGATCATAAAATAGGCAACCACATATCCGATCACAAAGAATGCCACCACGCAGATTACAAAATTGATCAGATCCCCGGTCAGTCCTGCTTTTACAGACATGGGGATACGGGTGATAAATTCCAGGTTACCAAAGGAATGAAGACGCAGGTGGATAATACCGGCCATTGCAAATGCGCATCCCTGAAGTACTGCATAAACCAGATACAACGGCAGGGCACAGAACATAAACATAAATTCCAGTGGCTCTGTTACGCCTGTTAAAAATACAGCAAGTACTGTGGATAAAAACATGGATCTGTATTTGTCCCTTTTATCCGGATCTACTCTCTTATACATTGCAAGAGCAATACCGGAGATCAGTCCGGTAGCACCGATCATCTGTCCTACCTTAAAGCGGGCCGGTGTAACGGTTGTAAGAAGGTTTGTATATGCCGCCATGTCTCCTGCGCTTTTAAAGTTGATCAGGTCATTAGCCCATGCAAGCCATAAAGGATCCTGTCCAAATACCTTGCTTCCTGCATTTACGCCAGTCATGATCTCATAAGTACCGCCAAAAGAAGTATAATTCATAGGAATGGTCAACATATGATGAAGGCCAAACGGCAGGAGCAGACGCTCCAGGGTACCGTAAATAAATGGTGCCAGTACCGGTGAAGTTGTGGAAGAACCTGCGATCCACACGCCAAATGCATTGATACCGCCCTGGATCACCGGCCATACAACTGCTAAAACAGCGGAAATGATCACAGACCACAGGATCACTACCATAGGTACAAAACGTTTTCCATTGAAAAATGCCAGTGCATCGGGAAGTTTTCTGTAATTGTAATACTTATTGTAAACAGTACCTCCTACGAAACCGGATATGATACCTACGAACACACCCATATTCAATGCAGGCGCGCCTAAAACAGAGGTAAAGTATCCATTTACAAGGATCTCTTTTCCAAACAGTGTATGGGTAACTGCGTTTGGATCTGCCAGCATGTCAGAAGAGATGCCAAACAGCGCTCCTGTAAATTACATTGATCAGGATAAAGGCGATCACAGATGCAAAGGCACCGCCGGCCCGTTCTTTTGCCCAGGAACCGCCAATAGCTACTGCAAAAAGGATATGCAGGTTGTTGATGATGGCCCAGCCAATGCTCTCCATAGTGCTCCCCACTGTGAAGATCATGCTCATATCGGCTCCTGCCATCTGTACCAGTTTTCCAAGGCTGATCATCAGACCTGCCGCAGGCATAACTGCAATTACTG
>ENA-OQBD01001246-OQBD01001246.1-human-gut-metagenome-genome-assembly--contig:-NODE-1246-length-11963-cov-1.876479_pt1 | contig 11963 bp, 10 predicted proteins | sample MGYA00242742_ERZ504543 | MGnify/ENA primary metagenome ERZ504543 (study PRJEB26092, sample SAMD00036239) | human gut metagenome | host: Homo sapiens | study: EMG produced TPA metagenomics assembly of... | reverse complement strand
GTTGAGGTGTTGCAGCGAGAGGCGGCAACTGTTTATCGTGCGATTCTTCTGCGGGCGGAACCTCTCCGCATCCTGAAGCAGGGGTATCAGGCTGGTTTCGGCAAGGCGGATAATCTCGTCCTTGCGCGAAGATGTCTTGGTAGCCCAGTTCCTGGCGTCCGCCAGGCAGTTTTGCAGGGTGGCATTCAAAACATCCTTATCCGCCAGCCGTCCGTCGCGCAGCTTGCGGAAATAGCTGCCTATGCCGCGTGCACCGCCTTTCAGGTCTTCGGGCACAAGGGCATGGCCTTCCAGCTCGCCTTCAAACTGGTCGTAGAAGCCTTTCATCTGCTCCAGTGCATCGGTCTCCATTTCACGTAGTACGTCGCGATAGAGCTTTATGTTTCGGGAGAGCGCAGCTTGAACCGCAATCCTTCGCCGCGTTCTATGTAGCTTTCGTCGAAAATGTTCCGTCCGAAGCTTTTTACTTCGTTGGACACATTCCAGCGTTTGTCATCGGCAATGCGCTCGTTGATGTAGTCCAGCAGCCAGGCCAGTACGGGCGAAGAGGGGTGAGCTTTTCAATCATGCTGTCTACGGCGTCGCTCAGCACCTCGGCGTTGTTCAGCTCGATGTTCAGGTTGGGACTGAGTTCCAGTTCGCGGGCAAGGTTGCGCATGACCGACTGGAAAAACGAGTCGATTGTCTCCACGCGGAAGCGGCTGTAGTCGTGCAGCATATACTGCAATGCCATTCCGGCGCGTTGGCGCAACTCCCTGTCGGAAAGAGAGGCGGTTTCCGGCTTCTTAGCCAAATCTTCTTTGATACGTTTCAGGTAGGCATCCGATGCGGGGTCTTCCTTCCAGATGCCGTAGAGCTGCGTCAGGATGCGCTCTTTCATTTCCGCCGTAGCCTTGTTGGTAAAGGTCACGGCAAGTATCTGCCGGTAGGCGCGGGGATTGAGAATCAGAAGCTTGATGTATTCCACTGCCAGTGTGAAGGTCTTGCCCGAACCGGCTGAGGCTTTGTATACTAATAGTTCCATGTAGGCATGCAGGTTTGAAGTTTGGTTGCAAACATACGGAAAAATCATGAGAAAGACTCTTAAGTGCGCTATGAAAAAGAGGCATGCAAAAAGCAGGTGCCTTGAAAAAAAAGGTTTATTATCCGTCTCTTTTCAGACATGAGTTGCACGGATTTCACAGAGAAAGGATAAGGTAAATCTGTGAAGTCCGTGCTTGAAAGAAATTGTCAAGTGCATTTTGACAACTTCGTTTATGTATAAGCCTTATCTCAGAGAACCGGTGTCTGGAACAAGAACGTGAAAGAAGGACTGTCTTTCAAATCCTTTACGGCATCTCCCGCATAGACTTCTCCGTTGGTCAGCGAGAGTTTCTTGATCTTGGCTTGGGGGCTGAAATCCATCTTCTTCAAATCGAGCCAGAAGAGGTTGGGAGTAAAGGTGGATTCAAAGTAATATACCTTATCTTTCTGATTGGCTACCGAGCGCCAGCGCGTGGAAGAGATGTGAGGCTTGTCGGGCGTAGTGATTCCGAACGGTACGGATACGTTACGCATCACACTCAATACGCTGGGGACTGCAATCGCCGCGTCTGCTGTCTGCGGAATGGCATGAATGTAGAATGACGCGCGTACAAAGCGGTCGCTGGAGCGGTTGGTTCCGGGCAGCATCTGCAATCCGCCGACTTCCTTCCAATAGTCGTTGACGGCCAATTGGTACTCGTATCTGGGCGAGTTGGTCATCACCCGGTATTCCTTGCCTTCGTGGATGCTTAGTTTCCCGTCCAGATATTCCAGGATAGCGGTATTCCCCGTTTCGTCCGTAATAGCCAGATGAAGGGTGGAAGCCGAGCCGTTGGGCATTCGGGGAGCGTCGATGCGGAAAGTCTCCTTCTTCAGTTCGTTCACGGCTTCGCGCACGGTGGCGAAGTTGTCGAGTACATACTGCGTCCAGATGCTGATGCCCATTACGGGGCGGGTGTCTCCGGGACGGTCGTATACGGACTCCGGCAGGAACAGCAGTCCGGCCACCAGTCCTTTCTCGTTCATGCCGTCGCACGTACCTATATCATAGCCCGTGGCAATGACACTGCCGTACTTTGAAGTCCATTTCACTGTTTCGCCTTTATTGTAGCCGGCCCGTTGTATTCCTCGCGGAAACACGTAGATGTTGCTCATGATGTCCTCTTTCCAGTCCATCGTACGGCCTGTGATAACCAGATTCTCCGGTCCGATGTAAGTGGCACGCGTGCATGCGTCCGCTTGCTGTATGGCTACTGAAAACAGGGCAGCCAAGGCTGTCAGCGCTACCGTTCCTCTTTTTTTATTCATAATCTTGTTTGTTAAGTGGGTTATATGCAAAGAGTAACAAATGCGGCGTCAAACAGTTTGATACAGACAGGCTTTTTAGCTTCTATTCCGTTTTTTCTTTCAGCAGTTCCTCCATTTTTAGTACTTCGTCGCGGTATTGTGCGGCTTCGATGAAGTCGAGTTTCTTGGCAGCTTCCTGCATCAGTTTCCTGGTGCGCTCGATGCTCTTTTCGAGTTGGGCGCGGCTCATGTACCGGACAATCGGGTCTGCGGCAACCGTGGTGCTGCTCTCTTGTTCCACATAGGGACGGGGCGCGGTTGCCGGGGATTTTTCCTTGCCGGTTCCACCTTCGGCAAATCCTTCCGTGCCGGCAAATACGTTGAGGTTCTTTGCTTTCCTGATTTGCTGAGGGGTGATGCCGTGCTCCTCGTTATATTTCAACTGCTTCTCGCGGCGGCGGTTGGTTTCGTCGATGGTGAGCTGCATGCTTTCCGTTATCTTGTCGGCATACATGATAACCATGCCGTTGACGTTGCGGGCGGCGCGTCCCGCCGTCTGTGTCAGCGAGCGGTGGGAGCGGAGAAATCCCTCCTTGTCGGCATCCAGAATAGCCACAAGAGACACCTCCGGCAAGTCCAGCCCTTCACGCAGAAGGTTGACGCCGACAAGTACATCGTACTCGCCCTCGCGCAAGTCGCTCATAATCTTTACACGTTCCAGCGTGTCTACGTCGCTGTGTATGTAGTTGCACTTTACGCTGTTGTTGAGCAGATACTCCGTTAGCTCTTCCGCCATGCGCTTGGTCAGCGTGGTGACGAGGGTGCGCTCGTTGCGTTCGATGCGCAACTGGATTTCTTCCATCAGGTCGTCTATCTGGTTGTGGCTGGGACGCACTTCGATAATGGGGTCCAGCAAACCGGTGGGACGGATTACCTGCTCCACAACGATGCCTTCGGATTGCATCAGTTCGTAGTCGGCAGGGGTGGCGCTGACGTATATCACCTGCTTTGCCATCGACTCGAATTCCTCGAACTTCAGCGGGCGGTTGTCCATTGCGGCGGGAAGCCGGAAACCGTATTCCACCAGGTTTGTCTTCCGGGCACGGTCGCCGCCGTACATGGCGCGTATCTGCGGAACGCTGACGTGACTTTCGTCAATGACGATAAGAAAATCATCGGGAAAGAAATCCAGCAGACAGTAGGGGCGCGTACCTGCCGCACGCCCGTCGAAATAGCGCGAATAGTTTTCTATGCCCGAGCAGTGGCCCAGTTCGCGCAGCATCTCCATGTCGTAGGTAACACGCTCCTGCAGACGCTTTGCCTCGAAAGGACGGCCTTCGCTTTCGAACCACTGCACCTGCTTGTGCAAGTCGTCCTCTATCTCGTGGATGGCGCGCAGGGTGGCTTCTTTGGTAGTCATGAAGAGGTTGGCGGGGTATATCTTGTAAGCATCGAAACGGGCGATTGTAACACCGCTCACGGGGTCTACCTCTTCGATGCTGTCCACCTCGTCTCCCCAGAAAACGATGCGCAGAAGGTTGTCGGCGTATGCAAGGTAGATGTCTACGGTATCGCCCTTTACACGGAAGTTGCCGCGGTTCAGGTCGATGTCGTTGCGGACGTAGAGGCTGTCTACAAGACGGCGCAGGAATACGTTGCGGCTGTAGGTTTTTCCCTGCTGCACTTCGATTACGTTGTTATAGAAATCCGCCGGATTTCCCATACCGTAGATGCACGATACGGAAGATACCACCACCACGTCCTTGCGTCCGGAAAGCAGGGCGGAAGTGGCGGCAAGCCGCAGCTTGTCTATTTCGTCGTTGATGGCGAGGTCCTTTTCTATATAGGTGTCCGAAGAGGGCAGGTAGGCTTCGGGCTGGTAATAGTCGTAATAGGATACGTAATATTCCACCGCGTTGTTCGGGAAGAATCCCTTGAACTCGCTGTAGAGTTGTGCCGCCAGCGTCTTGTTATGGCTCAATATGAGCGTAGGCTTGTTGATGTTGGCTATGACGTTGGCAATGGTGAATGTCTTTCCGGAGCCGGTCACGCCCAGCAAGGTCTGTGCGGGAACTCCCTCAAGCACTCCTTCGGTGAGCTGTGCGATTGCTTCCGGCTGGTCGCCGGTGGGGCGGTAGGCGGATGTTAACTCAAATTTATTCATTTCATCAGGATTGTCGGGCAAAGATAGGAAAGGTATGAAAAGTAAAGCAACTTAATGGGTCTAAAAACGTCAGTCTCATTCCCGATATCATTGCAGAAGAACTCGGCAGACTGAGAAGAATGTAAAATATATCATATCTTTTTCTACTCCTTGATGAATATTGAAGTTTTTGTGCTGAAAAATTTGCAAATCAGTAAGTAAAACATAACTTGCGGTATCAATTAACAATAACCATTAATGTAATACAACAAAAACATGATTTGGAACGAGAGTATCGAATGCATGGATCGCGAAAGTCTTCGTAAAATCCAGGGCATTCGTCTTAAAAAGACAGTGGAGCGTGTGTATCATGACACTCCTTTCTATCGCAGGAAAATGCAGGAACTGGGCATTACCCCCGATGACATCAACAGCATCGATGATATCGTGAAACTTCCTTTTACCACCAAATACGACCTTCGCGACAATTATCCTTTCGGGCTTTGTGCCGTTCCCATGAGTCAGATAGTCCGTATTCACGCATCTTCCGGAACAACGGGGAAACCTACCGTGGTGGGGTATACGCGTAAAGACCTGTCGGTATGGTCGGAATGCCTCTCGCGTGCTTTTACGGCATACGGTGCGGGCAGCTCGGACATTTTCCAGATATCCTACGGATACGGACTTTTTACCGGCGGACTGGGTGCGCATGCTGGTGCCGAGAATATCGGCGCATCCGTCATTCCGATGTCCAGCGGCAATACGGAGAAACAGATTACGCTGATGCACGATTTTGGTTCGACGGTGCTTTGCTGCACGCCCTCTTATGCGCTGTATCTGGCGGATGCCATTAAGGACTCCGGTTTCCCGCGCGAGGAGTTCAAGCTGAAGTTCGGTGCATTCGGTGCAGAGCCGTGGACGGAGAATATGCGCCGCGACATCGAGGCGAAGTTGGGAATAAAGGCTTATGATATTTACGGGCTGAGCGAAATAGCAGGTCCCGGCGTGGGGTACGAGTGCGAATGCCAGCATGGGACGCATCTCAACGAAGACCATTATTTCCCCGAAATAGTAGACCCGGACACTCTTGAACCGGTTGCTCCGGGCGAGACGGGCGAACTGGTGTTTACCCACCTCACCAAAGAAGGCATGCCGCTGCTGCGCTACCGCACCAAAGACCTTACCGCCCTGCATTACGACAAATGTCCCTGCGGCCGTACACTGGTGCGTATGGACCGTATTCTCGGACGTAGCGATGATATGCTCATCATCCGTGGCGTGAATGTATTCCCCACGCAGATTGAATCCGTCATTCTCGAAATGCCCGAATTCGAACCGCATTACCTGTTGCTCGTCGACCGTAAGAATAATACGGATACTATGGAACTGCAAGTGGAAGTCCGTCCGGAATACTACTCGGATGAAATCAACAAGATGCTGGCTTTGAAGAAAAAGCTTACCGCACGCCTGCAAAGCGTACTGGGCCTGGGCGTGGATGATCCGCCTGGTAGAGCCGCGCAGCATCGAGCGCAGCGTAGGTAAAGCGAAGCGCGTAATCGATCAAACCGTAAATTGTAAATCGTAAAATAGTAAACTTATGGTAGCAAAACAACTTTCTATTTTTTTGGAAACAAGTCCGTCGCCTTACGGAAGTGACTGGAAGTTCTTGCCAAAGAGGGTGTCAATCTCTCTGCACTCTGTATAGCCGAGAATGCCGATTTCGGTATTCTTCGCGGCATCGTTTCCGAACCTGATAAGGCGTATAAGGCGTTGAAGGATAATCATTTTGCCGTCAATGTGACCGATGTGGTGGGAATCAGTTGTCCCAACATTCCGGGTTCATTGGCAAAGGTGCTCCGTTGCCTGTCTGATGAAGGCGTGTTCATCGAATATATGTACTCCTTTGCCAACGGGCAGACTGCCAATGTCATTATCCGTCCCAATGATATGGAAAAACTGTATCCGGGTATTGACGGAGAAAAAGGTGGACTTGCTGGCTGCGAGCGACTTGTATAAACTGTAAAAAAAGGGACAGTATGAAGGTTATGAAAGGGAGTGTGCCAAAGTAGGGATACCCCATTCATCTTTGTTTTTGAAAAATTAAGGTGCGTATCTTTGTTTAATTCGATGCGAACCTCTATCTTTGCACATTATTTGAATAAAAGTAATGAAGAAGAACGTCCTTATAACTTTGCTTGCAGCACTGCTGCTCTCCTCATGCGGAGAATACAACAAGTTGCTGAAAAGCACAGACTACGAATACAAGTATGAAGCGGCAAAGAATTACTTCGCAAAAGGCCAGTACAGTCGTGCTGCCACGTTGCTGAACGAGTTGATTGCCATTCTTAAAGGTACTGATAAAGCGGAAGAGTCTCTTTACATGCTGGGTATGAGCTATTATAACCAGAAAGATTATCAGACTGCCGCGCAGACATTTACCCAATACTATAATGTGTACCCGCGCGGTACGTTTACCGAATTGGCGCGTTTCCATGCCGGAAAGGCATTGTTCCTGGATACGCCGGAGCCCCGTTTGGACCAGTCCGGTACATACAGTGCGATTCAGCAACTGCAAATGTTCCTTGAATATTTTCCTGACAGCTCGAAGAAAGACGAGGCCCAAAGCATGATATTCGCTTTGCAGGACAAGCTGGTTATGAAAGAATATCTCTCTGCCAAGCTCTATTATAATTTGGGAAATTATTTGGGAAATAATTATGAGTCTTGCGTTATCACTGCACAGAACGCATTAAAGGATTACCCTTACACCAATATGCGTGAAGATTTGTCCATCCTTATCCTGCGCGCCAAATACGAAATGGCGGTGTATAGTGTGGAAGACAAGCGTGCGGAACGTTATCGTGAAGCGGTAGACGAATATTACGCCTTTAAGAACGAGTTTCCCGAAAGCAAATACATGAAAGATGCCGACCGCATCTTCAAGGAAGCGCAGAAGATTTTGAAGGACTGACAGAAAGTGAAACAATTGTTGTAGAATAAAATTAATTTAGATAGAAATTTATGGATTACAGAAAGACAAATGCTCCTACTACTACGGTGACTCGTGATATGATGGAGTTGTGTGAGGATACCGGTAATGTATATGAATCAGTAGCGATTATTGGTAAGCGTGCCAATCAGATCAGTGTTGAAATCAAGAATGACCTTTCCAAGAAGTTGGCCGAGTTTGCTTCTTACAACGATAATCTTGAGGAGGTATTCGAGAATCGCGAACAGATTGAGATTTCCCGTTATTATGAGAAGTTGCCGAAACCGACATTGATTGCCACTCAGGAATATCTTGAAGGTAAGGTATATTATCGTAATCCTTCCAAGGAAAAAGAGAAATTGCAGTAATGATACAGCGTATTCAATCTGTTTATTTGTTATTGGTGGCTATCCTGCTGGTTGTGGCTCTTTGCTTGCCGGTGGGACAGTTTATCGGTCCGGATGGGATAGCGGCTCATGTATTCAAGCCGTTGGGCGTGACTTTGGCCGATGGAAACTTCCAGTCTACATGGGGTTTGTTCGGCATTCTGCTGTTGAGTGCGATTATTGCGTTATGCACCATATTCCTGTTCCGTAACCGTATGTTGCAGGTTCGTATGACGGTGTTCGGCAGTCTTTTGCTGATAGGTTATTACATTGCTTTCTTCGCGTTTATGTTCATCCTGAAAACGATTTGAATGCAATGGCCTTCCAGTTGGGATGGGCTTTATGCCTGCCTGCCGTATGTATCATACTGAATTATCTGGCTTTCCGCGCTATCTATCGTGATGAGCTGATGGTGAAGGCTGCGGACAGATTGAGATAAAGAGAAAAGGTCTGTCCGGTAAGACAGACAGTCCGGTATAAAAGCGGGGCGAGTGTTACATTCAACACTCGCCCCACTTTTATATCTCTGTATCCGGATTATACCGTTATTTTCTTTATTTCCTTAAATCGAACAAATAAGTGATTTTAGCGGTGATGACTCCGTGTGCCGAACGGGAAAAGTAGTCCTTCTTGGTACTGTTGTAGAAGTCAGACAAGGCATAATAGTATCTGCCTTCCACCAGGAAATTTCCGGCTTTGGTGCGGAGTTCCACGCCGGCTCCGCCTGTAATGCCGTAGTCGAACCTGTTGTCTACGGCTTTGTCATGCTGTTCTACGGTCAGTCCCGGGTAGTTGTCCCAGTCGCCGCTTATCGTATAGCTGTCTCCTAAAAAGAAGCCTATCTGCGGACCGGCATGGACGAAGAACTGCAAACCTCTGTCCTTACCGAATGCCAGATGTGCAAGGAAGGGAATTTCCAGATAGTTCATCTTTCGCGTGTATTGCAGTTCGGGATAGTCCTCATAAAATTCGTCCCAACCGTGTTGGGAGAAGTTAAGCTCGATTTGCGCACCGCATATCATGCTGAAATACTTTTCGGAAATATAACGGGCGGTCACTCCGCCGTTGATACCCATCAGGTTGTTCTGGCGGACTCTGGGAGAGAAGCTTACGCTATTCAGGTTGATGCCGCCGTTGATGCCCACGGAAAAGTTATGGCGTTGTTCGCCTATCTGTGCGCTTGCCGGCAAAGCACATGTACCTGCTAAGAGTGCTGTTCCTATAATTGTTTTAGTTTCATTTCTTCAATTGCGAATTACTGTAACCAAATGGCTGTAAGGCGTTTCTTTAATCCAAAGTCGAGCTTTATCAGTTCGAAATTCTTGGTGAAGCGTACAAAGAACACTTTCCGGTTGATAAATCCGCCCCAGTTGTTTACACGCTGGAACTTGAAGCCGGTCTGAATGGGAACAAGATCCATTTTGTCCAGGTTCTTTTCAAATCCCGAACCGTAGCGCGACAGTCCTTTGAGGAAGAAGTAGCCCGTGTCGAAACCCAGCATGCCGAATTTGGGATAACGTTCGTCCATCTCCTTGCCATACCATTTGCGGTAGCTCTTGGTGAAGTTAATGGCTGCCGGCAGCAGATTGTTCGTGTAGAACGAGGAGTAGAAGTATGTATCCAGTTCGAAGAAGGCTTCAAGATGGTCTTTGGTGTAAGTCTGCCATTCCGGATAGCCGAACAGATGTATACGGCTGTCGGGCATCTCGCGTACCAGCAGTGTCAGTTGCGGCAGTATCTTGATCAGTGTGATGTTGCTTCCGGAAGTGGGGATGAATATATTTTCGCGGTCGGCACGCAGTACGGCTTTCAAGGACTCCACGGTAGCATCCTCTTTCAGTGATTTTGTAGGTATGGAACGGTTGCGCAACTCCTCTTTCAATCCCTTGATGAAGTCCGCCTTCTCTCTGGTTCCCTGGCTTGCCTCGATAAAGATAACGTTGGCGTTGGGGAACTGGCGGACAAAGTGGTCGTACACTTCCGAATAAAGGTAGGATTGGGGAGTATTGATTTGGTATACCGACGGATTGCGGAATACGGTATTGTCTTTAGACGTAAACGGTATCACCAGCCGTATGTCGTGCTTGTCGGCAAAATCGGCCAAAGGCTTGATGTGCTGCTGGTGCAACGGGCCGAAGATAATATCCATGTCCTTCATCTCGCTTTTGCCGAGTATGGAGTTCAGGGAGGATGTGGCAGGACCGGTACTGTAAGTATAAAGGTCTATGGAAGTGCCTGTGCGCTTCAGGCTGTCTACCGCCATAAGGAATCCTTCGTAATATTCCACCATTTTGGCAGACTCGCTTTTGCTTGCCCCGTCGGGCAGGAAAGGAAGGACTACGGCAGCCTTGATGACATTGATGCGCTTGCTGCTTCTGGTGTTTTCACTGAACAGTTCGCTGTCGCTCGGTGCGGCCTGCCGGGGTGTATCCTGCTGCGTTGCAGAAGGAGAGGACGGATAGGGGATACAGAGGAACGAACCTTTCTTTATCTTGTTCTCGCCCCGCAATTCGGGATTGGCGGCTATGAGTTCGGCTTCGGTAATGCCGTATTCGCGGCTGATGCTGAATACCGTTTCCTTGCGTTTTACCTTGTGCATGTCGCGGCAGCGGGATTGTACCGGGGCCTGAATGGCAGTGTTGCCTGCGGGCATGCCCGAAAGTGCCTGCGTATCTGCGGTGGCGGCTGCCGCATCCGTGGCCGACGGAATGCGGATGACCTGCCCGATGCGGAAGTTATCCGCGCTCAGTCCGGGGTTGGCATCGCATATAGCTTTGGCGGACACATTGTATTTCACCGTAAGCCGGTAAAGGGTTTCACCGGGAGCTATGGTGTGGAAAGTCTCCTTTTGCAAACCGGCATCCGTACGCGGAATGCGCAGGGTACGGCCTACATATATCTTGTCGTCGCTTCCCGGATTCAGTTTTACTATATCCGCCTGGCTGATGTTGTACATGCTGGCAATGGAATACAGGCTCTGGCCTTTTTCTATCGTATGCAGAAAGTAAGATTGGTTTTCTTGTGCGCTTGTTCCGAGGCTGCACGCGCCGGCAAGCAGCAGGGAACAAAAAATACGGTTAATCGTTTTCATCAGTAATCGTGGTTTATGTTTACAATTTCCCAAAGTAGCCGCAAAGTTAACAATATTGTCCCATTTTAACCAAAGGATTGCGTTAAGAAATAATATTGTGCATTTCAAAACCGAAAAATACCGCTTTTCGACTGATATTCGGTCGGAAACCGTTATTTTTGCACAAATTCATTCATTAAAATATGCAAGAAGAAACAGAATATATCAATGTATACGGAGCGCGTGTACATAACCTGAAAGATATCGATGCGGAAATTCCCCGCAACAGCCTTACGGTAATCACCGGGCTGAGCGGAAGCGGCAAGTCGTCCCTCGCATTCGATACGATATTTGCCGAGGGCCAGCGCCGCTATATCGAAACGTTTTCCGCTTATGCCCGTAACTTTCTGGGCAATCTGGAGCGTCCCGATGTAGATAAGATTACCGGTCTGAGCCCGGTGATTTCCATAGAACAGAAGACCACCAATAAAAATCCGCGTTCCACCGTGGGTACGACAACGGAGATATACGATTATCTTCGCCTGCTGTATGCCCGTGCCGGCGAAGCCTATTCGTATCTTTCCGGCGAGAAAATGGTGAAATATACCGAAGAGCAGATACTCGAGCTTATCCTGAACGATTATAAAGGAAAACGTATTTACATCCTCGCCCCGTTGGTGCGCAACCGTAAGGGACACTACAAGGAACTTTTCGAGCAGATTCGCAAGAAAGGCTATCTCTATGTCCGTGTGGACGGCGAGGTGCGCGAGGCATTGCCCGGCATGAAGCTGGATCGTTACAAGAACCATAATGTGGAAGTGGTAATCGACAAACTGGTGGTGGCGGATAAAGACGACACCCGCCTGAAGAACAGCGTTGCCGTTGCCATGCGTCAGGGCGACGGGCTGCTGATGGTGCTTGACGCCCAAAGCGAAAGCGTGCGCCATTACAGTAAGCGTTTGATGTGTCCTGTCACCGGACTGTCCTATCGCGAGCCTGCCCCCCATAACTTCTCCTTCAATTCTCCGCAGGGGGCGTGTCCCAAATGTAAAGGTTTGGGTGTGG
>ENA-OQBD01001245-OQBD01001245.1-human-gut-metagenome-genome-assembly--contig:-NODE-1245-length-11964-cov-3.102729_pt1 | contig 11964 bp, 12 predicted proteins | sample MGYA00242742_ERZ504543 | MGnify/ENA primary metagenome ERZ504543 (study PRJEB26092, sample SAMD00036239) | human gut metagenome | host: Homo sapiens | study: EMG produced TPA metagenomics assembly of... | reverse complement strand
AACGCTACATTGAGATATCCATGCATATTGGCAAGAACATCCTCATCAATCTCCTCATTGATTCCGGCCTCACTATTTGTCAGCGCATCCTCATATTTAACCTGTCCGAGTGTCTTATTATAAGCCCCAAACCACTAACAGAACAATTAACTCAGTATCGATTTTGGAGCAGGGACTGATTTACGGAATCCTTGCATTGGGAAATTTTAATAACATACAAAATTCTGGATTTTCCAGACTGACCGTAGATGGCAGCTTTCCATTAGGAGCTGCCGTAACGGCGCTTATGATCACAAAAGGAGCAAACCCGTATCTGACCCTTCCGGCTGCATTTGCAGCAGGTGTGGCAGCCGGTATCTGTACCGGACTGATCCATGTCAAATGCAAGGTAAGAGATCTGCTTTCAGGTATCATTATGATGACAGCACTCTGGACGATCAACCTTCGTGTGGCAGGAACAGCCAATGTACCGTTGTTTTCCCAGAAGACAATCTTTAAAAATGATACACTGGATAAGTTGCTTCCGTCAGGATTTTCCGTTTACTCTACATTGCTCATCATTCTGATCATTGCGTTAATTGTGAAAATCATTCTCGACCTTTACCTGAATACCAAGTCCGGATATCTGCTCCGCGCAGTCGGAGATAACGATAAACTGGTAACTGCAATGGCAAAGGATGAAGGAAATGTGAAAATCCTGGGACTTGCGATCGCAAACGGGCTGTGTTCGCTTGCGGGATGTATTTTCTGTCAGGAAGAACGTGTATTTGAAATTTCCAGTGGTACAGGGGCGATGGTAATCGGTCTTGCAAGTGTTATCATCGGAACCAGTATTTTCAAAAAAATCAGTTTTGTAAAAACAACGACAGCTGTACTGATCGGTTCTATCATTTACAAGGCCTGTGTGGCAATCGCACTGAAGAACTTCGAACCGCAGGATATGAAGCTGATCACAGCCGTATTATTCCTGGTAATTCTGGTGCTTAGTATGGAGAGAAAGAAGAAGGTGAAGAAGAATGCTGGAGCTTAGAAATATCCACAAATATTATAATCCGGGTACAGTCAATGAGATGTGTCTTTTTGAGGACTTCAATCTGACGATCAATCAGGGCGAATTTGTATCTGTAGTAGGAAGTAACGGTTCCGGTAAAACTTCGATGCTGAATATCATCTGCGGAAGTATTCCGGTAGAATCCGGACAGATCCTGATCGATGGAAAAGATATCACAAGGGTAAAAGAATACAAGAGAACCAGAAGATCGGACGCGTGTACCAGAATCCATCTATGGGAACCTGTCCGTCCATGACGATCTTGGAAAATATGTCTCTTGCGGACAATAAAGGAAGGTTCTACGGACTTGGACGGGGAACGAATAAGGCACGTATTGATTATTACAGAGAACAGCTCGCCCAGCTTGGTCTTGGACTGGAAGATAAGCTTCATGTCAAAGTCGGATCACTTTCCGGAGGACAGCGCCAGGCGATGGCACTGTTGATGTCTACGATGACACCAATCGAGTTTTTGATCCTGGATGAGCATACTGCTGCGCTGGATCCAAAGACAGCAGAACTGATCATGGAGCTGACTGATAAGATTGTAAAAGAAAAAAATCTGACAACGGTTATGGTCACACACAATCTCCGCTATGCAGTAGAATACGGTAATCGTCTGATCATGATGCATCAGGGACATTGTGTGATGGATAAGGCAGGAAAAGATAAAGAGGATACCTCGATCGATGAAATCCTGACGATGTTCAATGAGATCAGTATTGAGTGTGGAAACTAAAAAATACAAGATTATGAATTAAAGAGATAAGCAGAAAAGGAAACAGTTTCGGCTTATCTCTTTTTGTATCTCCAAAGGTTTTGGAAAAATTATTCGAGGATTTTCAAAATGAAAGGCTATTGTCTGAATACAGAAGGAGAAGCCTGTCCGGTATAAAATGTCAATGGATTTTCAGGAATATGCCTGTAGAAGATTTGGTTGTCTGGCTACCGGAAAATTGGTTATTTTCACAGATTGACGCTCTCGCTGTGATAGTGCTAAAATAGAGGAAAACGGTCAAGATATAGTATACATTTTAAATAGAATACAATATATTGTAGTTATCAGAAAGGAGAACAAGATGAGCTTAAACAATGTGAAAGTTGTTAAAAAAAGACGGGACAAAAGAAGAATTTAACGTGCAAAAAAGTCGTTGTGGCAGTCAATAAGTCTGCATATCGTGCACTGATCAAATTTTCACAGAAAGATATTGAATTTTATCTGTCATTTTGTAGAAGAAAAGGTAGAAGAACTCGGAGTGCATGAGATCCGAATTTCGGAGATGCACAATATTGTAGAGGGAGCGCTTGAGAAAGTGAATCCGATCGTGGCAAAAAGTTACCGGGACTATCGGAATTACAAGCAGGATTTTGTGCAGATGCTTGACGAGGTTTATAAGAAAAGCCAGTCGATCATGTATATCGGGGACAAAGAGAACAGTAATACAGACAGTGCACTGGTATCGACCAAGCGAAGTCTGATCTTCAATGAGCTGAACAAAGAATTATATAAGAAATTTTTCCTGACGGTGGAAGAATTACAGGCAATCCGGGAAGGATATATTTATATCCATGATATGTCAGCCCGAAGAGATACGATGAATTGTTGTCTCTTTGATGTGAAAAGCGTACTGACCGGTGGATTTGAGATGGGAAATCTGTGGTACAATGAGCCAAAGACACTGGATACGGCATTTGATGTGATCGGAGATATCGTACTGAGTGCGGCAAGCCAGCAGTACGGAGGATTTACCGTGCCGAGCGTAGATGAGATCCTGGAGCCTTATGCGAAGCGTTCCCATGAAAATCATCTGAACAAATACAGAAGCCTTGGACTTTCGGAAGAAGTAGCACAGGAGATTGCCTGGAAGGATCTGGAAAAAGAGATGGAGCAGGGATTCCAGGGATGGGAGTATAAGTTCAACTCCGTATCCTCAAGCCGTGGAGACTATCCATTTATTACCATGACCAGCGGAACCGATATCAGCGAATACGGAAAGCTTGTCACAAAGACGATGCTGGAAGTAAGAGCAGGAGGACAGGGAAAGCCGGGACATAAAAAACCGGTACTTTTCCCGAAAATCGTGTTCCTTTATGATGAAAATTTACATGGACCTGGAAAGCCGGGAGAAGATCTTTTTGAAGCCGGAATTGAGTGCTCCAGAAAGACTATGTATCCGGACTGGCTCAGCCTTACCGGAAAAGGCTATGTGCCGAGTATTTACAAGCGCTACGGAAAGGTCATCAGTCCGATGGGATGCCGTGCATTCTTATCTCCATGGTATGAAAGAGGCGGTATGAATCCGGTGGATGAAAAGGATGAGCCGGTATTTGTCGGAAGGTTCAACATCGGTGCGGTCAGTCTCCATCTTCCGATGATCCTTGCCAAATCCAGACAGGAGAACCGGGATTTCTTTGAGGTACTGGATTATTACCTGGAACTGATCCGGAAGCTTCATATCCGTACTTACGAATACCTCGGAGAGCTGCGTGCTTCTACGAATCCGCTTGCCTACTGTGAGGGTGGTTTCTATGGCGGACATCTGAAGATCCATGACAAGATTAAACCGGTGCTGAAATCGGCAACCGCTTCCTTTGGAATTACGGCGCTCAATGAATTCCAGCAGCTTTATAATAAAAAGTCCCTGGTAGAGGATGGAGCATTTGCCATCAAGACCATGGAATATATCAACATGAAGGTCAATGAATTTAAAAAAGAAGACGGCTATCTGTATGCGATTTACGGAACACCGGCTGAGAATCTGTGTGGTGTGCAGGTACAGCAGTTCCGTAAGAAATATGGAATCGTGGAAAATGTATCGGACAGGGCGTATGTGAGCAACAGTTTTCACTGTCATGTAACCGAGGATATTACACCGATCGAAAAGCAGGATCTGGAAAACCGTTTCTGGGATCTGTGTAACGGTGGAAAGATCCAGTATGTAAAATACCCGATCAATTATAACAAAGAGGCTATCAAATCACTGGTACGCCGTGCAATGGATATGGGATTTTATGAGGGTGTTAATCTTTCACTTGCCTACTGTGATGACTGTGGTCATGAAGAGCTGTCTATGGATGTGTGTCCGGTATGTGGAAGCAAGAATCTGACAAAGATTGACCGTATGAACGGATATCTGTCTTATTCGAGAGTCAAGGGAGATACCAGACTCAATGATGCCAAGATGGCAGAAATTGCGGAAAGGAAAAGTATGTAAATGCGTTACCATAATATAACAAAAGATGATATGCTCAACGGGGATGGCCTGCGGGTTGTCCTTTGGGTTGCAGGATGTGACCATTGCTGTAAGGAATGCCACAATCCGGTGACCTGGGATCCGAATGGTGGGCTTTTCTTCGATGAAAAGGCGAAGACAGAGATTTTTGAAGAACTGGAGAAGGATTATATCAGTGGGATCACATTCAGTGGAGGCGACCCGCTGCATTCGGCAAATGCCTATGAGGTCATGATGCTGGCAAAAGAGATTAAAGAAAAATTTCCGTCAAAGACGATCTGGCTTTACACCGGTTATGAATGGAAAGATATCAAGAATATGGATATTGTAAATTATCTGGACGTTCTGGTGGACGGAGAATTCGAGGTTGAGAAGAAAGAACTGGATCTGCACTGGAAAGGCAGCGCGAACCAGATGGTCATTAACGTACCGGAGACATTAGGAAAAGGAGAAATTGTATTACATGAAGAGAATTGCTAAATTTCACAAAGTAAGTCTGGAACAGTTTATGGAAGGATGGAAGGATACCTTTGGTGAGCAGTATACAGAGGATCAGATCAAGGCTTTATATGAAGAAATCAAATTGCCGAAGCGTGCAACGGCAGGAAGTGCAGGATATGATTTCTATGCACCGGATGATTTTGTGATCGAGCCGGGAAAGACGATCAAGATCCCGACAGGGATCCGTGTGGAAATGGAAGAAAACTGGGTGCTCAAATGCTATCCGAGAAGCGGACTTGGATTCAAGTTCCGTCTGCAGCTGAATAATACGGTAGGAATTATTGACAGCGATTATTTCTATTCTGATAATGAAGGTCATATCTTTGCGAAACTGACGAATGATACCAATGAGAATAAAACGGTAGAGCTTGGAAAAGGGACAGGCTTTATGCAGGGGATTTTTGTTGAGTATGGAATTACTGTGGATGACGATGCGACAGCAGTCAGAAACGGGGGATTTGGAAGTACGACGAAGTAGGGTTGTAAAAAAGAGGCGTTAAAATATAGGTTGTGTTGGCGACCGGGATCAAAAAAATAGTGTTCAATTCCATTGTGCAAGGGCATTACGATGAACCTCTTAGGGCGGGAAGGGGAGTGGTGGAAAGGTGAAGGTTATGTAGGTGTAGCCTGCAATTTTGTTGCAGGCTACAGGGGATTAGTTTAATTTTACGTTCAGGTAACTACGGCCGGAGAGGGTTTTGTTGAAGGTGATACAGAGGATGACGATGAGGCAGCCTGTGAGGAATCCGGGGAGGTTGAAGATGGCGGTGAGGATAAGGAGTAGGAGACGCATGAATTTTAATGCGTAGCCGAGTTCAAAGTTTGGCTGGGTGTAGTTGGCGATGGAGACGAATGCCATGTAGAGCATGATCTCGCTGTTGAACCAGCCGGATTCGACGGAAAATTCCCCCATGACGATACCGGCGATGACGCTGAGTGGTGTGCTGAGCATGCTGGGGGTGTTGAGGGCGGCGAGGCGGAGTCCGTCGATAGCAAGCTCCAGAATCAGGATCTGGAAGATCAGTGGGATGTTGACCGTATCTTCGATCAGAACGAAGCGGAAGATCTCCGGTATCCATGCCGGGTTCTGCATAAAGAGCAGAAAGAGTGGAACCATGAAGACAGTCAGCAGTGTGATCAGTACACGGGATATTTTCAGGTAGATTCCGGTGATTGGCGGAAAGTAGTAATCATTTGCCTCTTCGATCATATCAAAGATGGAGGTTGGCAGGATCAGTGCAGATGGGGAGGTATCAGTAAGGATGATCACTTTTCCTTCCATCAGGCAGGCGCAGGCTGTGTCTGGACGTTCGGTAAATTTATATTTTGGAAATGGATTGTACCATTTGCGCTGAAAGAGAGCTTCAGCGAGGGATTGCTGACTCATTTTCAGATCCTGGGATTTGCTTTCTTCCAGTTTGTTCTGGATCGTGGTCAGAAGTTCGCGGTCTACACGGTCGGACATATAGCAGAGAGCTACGTCGGTGCGTGTGGAAGTGCCGGCTTCATACATTTCCATGATCAGATGCGGATCGCGGATCCGGCGGCGCATCAAGGCAGTATTGAATACGATTGTTTCCACAAAGCCATCACGGGAACCGCGCAGGGATTTGTCTTTATCGGGTTCCTCGATGCTGCGGGACGGGTAAGTACGGCAGTCGATGGCAATAGCGGCTTCATAGCCGTCAATAAAAAGACAGGTGACACCGGACAGAAGATTTTTGAAAAATGCTGTCAAAGTCACCGAGAATATCAACTTCCACATAGGGGATGCAGCTTGTAGAAAAGGAAGTTGCATCCTCTGGCATATCATCGGCAGAAATATTGAGGAAGGAGTCCATAAGTTTCAGCATGATTTCATCTTTGGTGAAACCATCAATAAAATAAAAGGCACTATTTTGTCCGCCGATGATCAGAGTTCGTTCGATAATATCAAAGCTTTTTTTGACGGGAAGAGCCCGGTTCATATATTTTGTATTGTCGGTGAGGGAAGCACTGACAGTATGTTTTTCCATATTGAATCCTCCATTCAGAGATAATTTAAAGTTAAGAAAATCTGGAATCCCGGAAATATTTTACTGCCTGGATTCTGCATAGATTTAGCATTTCACAAAAAAGGAAAATATACCGGATTATGACAAAAGTTATTAAGAAATTTAAGATTTTTTAGCATGGGAAAAAGATTTTGCTATCTTGCGGAAAAGAGGGTATACTGTACATAATTATAAGTAATATATAAATCCCTAAAGGGATGAAGGAGGGCACACTTATGAGTGAATATATGATTATGACAGACAGCACAGTGGATTTACCGAAGGAATACCTGACCGAGGAGCTTGGGGTTCCATATATTCCTCTTACTTATCTGATCGATGGACAGTCTTATGAGGATATGATTGGACTTACCGGGGAAGAATTTTTTGCAAAAGTCAGGGCAGGGTCGATGCCGACTACTTCTCAGATCAATCCGGAGCAGGCAAGAGAAGCACTGGAACCGTATCTGAAAGAGGGAAAGGATATTTTATATATTGCTTTTTCGTCAGGACTTAGCGGAACTTATAACAGTGTGCGGATGGCAGCAGAAGAATTGCAGGAAGAGTATCCGGAGCGGAAGCTGATCGTAATTGATTCACTCTGCGCCTGCATGGGAGAGGGACTTCTTGTGTACAAAGCTGTTCAGTTAAAGCGTGCAGGAAAGAGTCTGGAAGAAGTGGCTGCCTGGGTGGAGGAGAACAAGCTTCACATCATGCACAACGTTACGATTGATGATTTATTCCATTTACATAGAGGTGGAAGAGTATCAAAGGCTTCTGCAATTGTTGGAACGATGATCCAGATCAAGCCGATCATCCACATGGACGATCATGGCGAACTGAAGGTTATTGGAAAAGAACGTGGCAGAAAGAAAGCATTGACACACATCGTGGATATGGCAGTGAAGCAGTCCGAAGGTTGGGATAATGATATTGTGATGATCACACACGGTGATTGCAAAGAAGATGCGGAATTTGTGGCAAGACAGGTGGAGAAGAAGATGGGAGTCCACAATATTCTGATTAACTGCATTGGAACGGTGATTGGGTCACATACAGGTCCGGGGGGTTGTGGCTGTGTTCTGTATGGGGAATAAGAGATAAGAGTTTGTGAAGACGAGGCATACAAATGAAAGAATTACGGAGACAATTGAAAGAGCTACTGCAACAGGCGGGAGCAGATGCTGAAGTTTAGAAGCTTTAGTCAGAAAACGCAGTGTTTCCATTTAGTGCGGAAAGCAGAATTTTGATGTATCTGATGAATGCTCAGGCAATTACATATGAACAGTATCAGGAAATATATGAAAGTTATATGAAAAGAAACCAATATCTATATTTGTTTGAGATGGCACCAAGAACATTCGGAGAAACCTGGGGTGAGCAGCATATTTAAAATTGTTTCCGGCTTTTGTAAAAGCGACAAAAGAGAATATGGTTTCGGTTTATCCTGATTTTGATGGAGAATTTGATCTGTGGATTCCTGAAATAAGAGTAGAAGTTAAAGCGTGTAGGGCAAATGATACAAAAGCGGGTGGAAGTCTTGCCAGCAGAGCGTATTTGCATTCAGAAGCAATTGCAAATGGGTTTAAGTATCATTATCAGCAGTTGAAGCCATCATGCTGTGATGTGTTTATCTGGATTGGTGTTTGCCGTGATGAGCTGATTTATTGGGTACTTACAAGTGAGGAACTTCAAAGAACAGGAAAGCTTGGATCCCAGCATAGGAATGAAAATACAGGAATTGCGGGAGCAGCTGTATTTGAAGGCCAGGTTTTTATGACAGAAGAGGAGCTAAGACCATTTTTGGTCGCTGAAAAGGATGTTCTTGATGTTGTCAAGATGAAAGGAAGTAAAAAAAAGCCAGAGCGAACTGGCAATCCTATTGTTAAATAGGGGAAGCTAGGAATATCTCTGGTTTTATGTTGTCAGAACAGAAATTTGTTTTCTCCATCTACTGCATGCTTAATGATATCCTGCTCTTTAGAGGTAAGATTAAATAATTTAAAAATCAATTGGTCAAGTTGATCGTAGGCAATTTGTGCTCCCTCAGGAGGCAGTCCGTTAATTAGTGGTTCTACAGTCTGAATGATAATATTTTGTGTATCAGCATCAACATCCGGAATCGGAATATTTTCAATATGAGAACGCAATACCTTCACGGAATGAAAATCCATTTTGTAAATAAACTGTGCAATTCTGGAATTAAGAATGGCAAGAATATATTTTATATGCAGTCCTTCAAGTTTGGGGATGACCACGTTGCAGCTATTCAAAGAAAGTGTTTGTTTATCATCATAAGCAAAGACAAGCTGGCTGCTGATAAAACGATACAAAAGCTTTTCTGGCGCACGGTACATTTCTATAGGTGCTACCTGCTGAAAATTCTGTGGGTTAAACACGATATAGTTTGAGTTCGGATTAGTATGGTACTTACAGATATCGGAGCCTTTTAAAATAACTTCGTTATCTTTGTTTTTCACGGAAGAAATATATTTTTTATTATTTCCGGTTACGATTCCTAAAGCAAAATCCGCATTTCCGGCAAGGAATTTTGTTTTAGGAATATGCCGAATTTTTTCAAGCAGCTGATATTCAGCATCCGTTGTATGAAAGCTGAAATATTCGGCTGAAATTTTACGGTTTGTCAGAATGGTTGTACAGTGACTACAGTCGGATACTTCCATTCCGACTGTCGAAAGTGGCTTTCCGGTGTGAATGAGCTGCAATATAATGCAGGGACACTGAACCTTATCAAAGGCATTTCCCAAAAAATTAAGATATCGGATGGAATTACTTTCCATAATGGCAGTACGGACCGGTGTATGTGCCTTTACATTAAGTATTGCCTCTGGAAGAATAAAAGAGAGTTGTCCGTTTATGGACAAATTACGTAGTGCTTTTTCAATAAACAAATCATAAGACTCTATATTTTTCCCGGAAGCAGTCCGATAGTTTTTGCGAAGCTTTTCCTTTTCCGACTCGGAAAATTCATATCCCCATGGTGGATTGCCGATGATATACTGATAAGAGGTTTTTGAATCGGATGCAAGATAATCGACTTCGGTTATATGCTTGTACAGAGTTTTGACAGAAAGAATGTCATATTTCAAAACCATGTTCAACCGGGTGATTTTTACACTGATTGTATCGGTGTCATTGCCATAAATCTGGTCAAAACGAACATGTGCTGGAAGTTGTAATAAAAAATTCCCAGTTCCACAGCAGGGATCCAGAATTCTGGCATCTGATGCAATATCCAGCTTCTCAATCAGCTTTTTGACGATTTTGGTAGGCGTATAGTAGGAGCCGGTTGCCTTGCGGCTGCCGATATTTTTACAGGAAATGTAAATGAGACCAAGAATATCTTCAGCAGGTTCGTATACATAATCAAAATCAAAAAGCGGAGAATATTTTTCACAGAAAAGCAGAGCCTGCTCGGAATCTGCAATCAAAGCATAGATCAGTTCGTCGTATAGAGACAGGGTGATTTCTTTTTTTAAAAATCTGCTCAGCAACGCTTTTTCATGCTTGAAAGAAAGATCATATTTTTGGGCGAGCAAATGCAGGGCACAGTCAGCAATGAAATATTGAATCACATCCGATGAAAGAGCAATGGATTCATCGGTTGCAATTCGGAGAATCTGCTGCAGTGGTTCGATATTCTGACAATTTTCAGAAACATAGGCGCTGTAAAGAGAATTTCCACAGACAAATTTCTTGTTACGTCTGCTTTTCAGTGATTGATTTTTGCCTGATTGCAGTTCGGCTTTCAACTTTTCAGTATATTGTTTTGTAAAATAAGGCTTTCTTTTATCCGTATATTCAGGAATAAGTTTGCCAAGCTTGATCCAGTTGCGCCCGGTTGCGGTCGAAATGGAAAGTATATCACATAATTCTTTTAAAGAGAGATAATCGGAATCTTTCGGGGAATTCGTCATTCGCTCATCGGAAGGTTTGATGGCCGTGGCAGGGATCAACCAGATGCCGCTGACCATTTTGCAACCCTCAATCCGGTTGGTTTCGCAGAGTTTTTGTATGCGGCGTTCAGATAAATGGAATTTCTTCGAAGTTTCTTTTACAGAAATATAATCCATAGTCGAGCAGACTCCTTTTTTCGTATAATAATGATGTGAGTGTCAAAAGGTCAAAAATCCTCTTGCAAGCAGCTTGTATTGGCTTTCTGACCTTTTGACCCCTGGTATCATATAATAAATATTATATACGGCAACACGAATGAAAGCAATATTAATTTAAAGGGTTCAAATTTGGACTGGACGATTGTTTGACTCATGCTGATTATTGGAAGGTGAATTGAGCGTTACTATCAATTTATATAGTTGAAAAAGGAGCCTTTGCTTATGCAAAAGCCCCTTCTAAGGAGAAAGTGTTATGATAAAGAACTATATCGAAAATGCAAATTTTGAAGATACAGGCTTTGCCTATACATTGTCCCTGATTTCCGGCAAACATAAGATGGTTATTCTATACTGTCTGATGGAGTTTGAAACGGTACGGTTCAATGAATTAAAACGGTATCTGAAAACTATTTCCGACAAAACGCTCAGTACCAATCTCAAAGAGCTGGAGAAAGACCGCCTGATTATCAGGACGGAATATCCACAGATTCCACCAAAGGTGGAGTACAGCCTTTCAGAAAGAGAAAAGTCATTGATGGCTGTACTGGATCAACTTTGCGTTTGGGGAGAAGAGAACAGATTGGTAAAATGATCAGTTCTTATTTTATGTGAAAAGAAGGTGTTATTATGTGGATGATATTTGCTGTCTTATCAGCGGTATTTGCTGCGTTAACCTCAATTCTTGCCAAGATAGGTATAGAAGGAGTGAATTCCAACCTGTCAACTGCAATCCGAACCATTGTTGTAGTAATCATGGCATGGGGCATGGTCTTTCTTACTCATGCGCAGAATGGACTGGCAGAAATCATTAAGAAAAGCTGGACTTTTTTTAATCTTATCTGGATTAGCAACAGGAGCTTCGTGGCTGTGCTATTATAAAGCTTTACAAATGGGGGATGCATCAAAGGTTGTACCAATAGATAAACTGAGTGTGGTAATCACACTTATATTGGCATTTGTGTTTTTACATGAACAGTTTACTGCAAAATCACTCATAGGCTGTATTTTAAT
>ENA-OQBD01001243-OQBD01001243.1-human-gut-metagenome-genome-assembly--contig:-NODE-1243-length-11974-cov-3.422723_pt1 | contig 11974 bp, 8 predicted proteins | sample MGYA00242742_ERZ504543 | MGnify/ENA primary metagenome ERZ504543 (study PRJEB26092, sample SAMD00036239) | human gut metagenome | host: Homo sapiens | study: EMG produced TPA metagenomics assembly of... | reverse complement strand
TTCTTTGATAATATTGATTTCTTGAATAATAGTGATATTCAAGATTTGTCTATTTTGAAAGATGCTTCTGCCGCTTCTATTTATGGTGTACGTGCGGCGAATGCGTAGTCTTGGTTACGACAAAGAAAGGTGCGATTGAATCGTCCTGCTACGGTTACTTATGATGGTTATGTTGGCTTTCAAAAGGCTACGAATGTATTGAAAATGGCTAATAGTGAGCAATATGCGACTATGATCAGTGAGATGGGTAATGAAACCTTACAGGCTGTTGTAAATAACGCTAAAAATGTTTGGGGAACACTTCCGAATACAAACTGGTATGATGAGATCTTACATACAGCTTTAACTCACAACCATTCTTTAGACATTTCTGGAGGTACTGAAAAAGCTACTTATTCTGTTGGGTACCTCTTATTTGTATCAAGATGGTATCTTGGATTCTAAAAATGATTACTCTCGTTTCAATTTGCGTACGAAAGCGGATTATAAGGCTTTTGATTGGTTGAAAGTAGGAGCTAACGTTGTTTTGAGCAACTCTACGCAAAACTTGCCAAACGGCGAGGTTTGGTTAGCAGCTTTCCGTACACCGGGTATTATTCCTGTATATGATGAAAATAGCTCCTTGAATCCGTATCCTACGAAATATGGTTCTCCTGCCCAAATCGGTTTGAGTGAGTATTACTACAATCCGGTTGCTCAAGCGGAGTATTATGATTCTAAAAATTCAATGTTGCGCGTAATGCCTTCTTTCTATGCGCAATTCGACTTCTTGCCGGAGAATAAGTTATTCTTTAAAACGGCTTATAGCCAAGATATCAATGTTATCCAGACAAGAGCTTATACTCCAGAATTTTTGGTTGGTGGAACTCAGTTGAATTCGACTCCCCTTTTGAATAAGAAGAATGATATTTATCACAGTTGGATTTTAGATAATACATTGACCTATACAGATAGGTTCGGTGATCATGGTTTAACCGCGATGTTGGGTCAATCCGTACGTGAAGAGAACTGGCGTAACCTATGGGGAGAAGCTACAGGTGTTCCGGGCGGACACGAGGAATATTACTATTTGAATCAAGGTAATGCGGATGGACGTAAAACTGGCGATGACGGTACGACTTATCGTGGTGTTTCTTGGTTCGGTCGTGTATCTTATGATTATAAAGGCAAATATTTATTGTCTGCTACAATGCGTGCTGATGGTTCTTCCAAATACCAAGAGAAATGGGGTTATTTCCCTTCTGTAGGTGCTGCTTGGAATATTTCAGAAGAAGGATTCATGAAAGATCAGAAATGGGTTGATTATCTGAAATTACGTGCGAGCTGGGGTAAGTTAGGTAACGATAAGGTTGCGGCTAGTGATGGTTTCGCTTCCATTACGCAAGATATGGGTACCTCTGGTATATTTGGAGGAAGCGCTGTTCCTGGTTATACAAACTTGGTTTATTTTAGTTGGTTAGGTTGGGAAGTCGTGAATGAGACGAACGTCGGTTTAGATTTTCGTACGTTGAATAGCCGTTTGACAATAGAGGCAGACTGGTATTATCGTTTGACTCAAAATGCCGTGATCGACGCTCCTCTGCCAATGGGTGCCGGTAACTTATTAGGTAACAGAGGTGAGATTTTGAATACAGGTGTTGAGTTGTCTTTTAACTGGGCTGATAAGATCGGTAAAGATTTCTCTTACTACATTGGAGCAAACTTGACAACCTTGCACAATGAGGTAAAAGATTTGAATGGTTTATCTTATTTATATGGTGGTTCTGCGGAGTTCCGTACGATTTCTCAAGTTGGTGGTGAGTTGAATGCTTACTATGGATATGATATTGAGGGTGTTTATCAGAATGCCGCAGAGATCGCTGCTGATCCGATTGCTGTAGCAAATGGTTTGGAGCCCGGAGATTTCAAGTATGTTGACCAAAATAAGGATGGTAAGATTGATAATAAAGACCGTGTAACATTGGGTTCTTATATCCCGAACTTCAATTACGGTATCAACTTAGGATTCTCTTACAAGAATTTCGATTTCTCTATGGTTATGCAAGGTGTAGCTGGAAACCAGATCGTAAACCGTAAACGTGGTGACCGCCGTTGGCACTCTGAATTGAACTATGACTTAGATCAGTTCGAGAATCGTTGGACAGGTGAGGGCTCTACTAACGAATATATGTCTGCGAAAGGTTCTGTAAAACCTTGGAATATCTCTAACTTTAACTCATTCTATGTAGAAGATGGTTCTTATTTCCGTATTCAGAATGTACAAGTTGCTTATACATTCCCGAAGAAAGACTTTGGAAAATTCAAGATGCCGAGCATTCGTTTGAGCTTGACTGCTGATCGTCCTTTGACTGTTTTCAAGGCAAACAGCTTCAGCCCAGAGTTGGGTAGTAAGAACGAGAAAGGTGAGATAGCATCTTCTTCTTATGGATTTGATGAGCGTGTATATCCTTTAGCATCTTCTTATACGTTAGGTCTTCGTATTATTTATTAATCTTTAAATGCTAATCAAAAGTATATGGAAAAATATATTAAAAAAACAGATTTTATGGGCTATCCCTTTAGCCTTTTCATTGCTGACATCCAGTTGTAGTGATTACTTGGATAAGCTTCCAGAGAATACTGTAGAGGTAGAGGGTATTGATTATACGAATAAATCGAATATGTATATGCCTGTTTCCGGTGTATATGCGACCGCTCGTGGTTATCTGGGGTCTTGGTCCTCGTATGGATGTATCATAGTTCGCGGTGACGATGTGAATAAAGGAGGATCTCCTACGGACCAGATTGAGTATGAGTATGCTAGTAAATTCCAGTATGATCGTTTGACTACTTTCTGGGCATTAAGTGGCCTTTGGGGAAACTGCTATTATGTTGTCTCTACTTCTAATTCAGCATTGGAGTCTTTAGAGAATTATGCTAAACATTTGACGAGTGAGTCAGACAAGCAATTAAACGCTCAATATGCTGCTGAAGTTCGCTTTTTCCGAGCATATGCTTATTTCCAGTTGGTAAATTTATTTGGCGATGTGCCTCTTTTGTTAGACAATCAAGAACTGAATGTATTCAAGAATACGAAAGAGGATGTAAAGAAGTACATTTATGACGAGTTGGATTATTGTATAGCAAACTTACCGGCTATTCGTCCGAATGAGTCTGAGCATCCGGGAGCGGTTACAAAATATACCGCTGAGATGTTGAAAGCGAAACAGAAGATGTATGATAATGAATGGGATGAGGTATTGGCCTTGACCGAGGATATCGTCAATAGCGGAAAGTTTGAGTTGTATAATGACTTCTATGAGTTGTTTAAGATTCCGGGAAAATTGTGTAATGAGTCTTTGCTAGAGTATCAATTTACTGACTTTGGAAATGGAAGTGGTGATATCGTTTCTTCTGACAACTGGTTTGCGTTCCAAGGTCCTCGTGGAGAGGCTCCTATCTCTGGATGGGCATTTATTGAGCCGACTGAGAAAATCCGTAATTTATTCTCTAAACGTGGTGAAGCGGTTCGTGCGGAAACAACGTTCCTCATGACGGATGCCACTACTCGTGACGGTGATTATATTCCTGTCGCTCAACCGGGTGAACCGACTGCTTATAATGGAAAGGCTTATACACCGGCTAATCAAATGACTCCGGGACGTACTGGATATGGCGATAATAATAATATCCGTGTATTCCGTTATGCTGATGTGTTGTTAATGAACGCTGAGGCTAAAGTTCGTAAGGGACAAAATGGAGACGCTCCATTAAACTTGGTTCGCGAACGTGCTGGTTTAGCTCCGATTGCAAATGCGACTTTGGATCAAATTCTGGAAGAGCGTCAAGTTGAGTTGGCATTGGAATGGGGCGAACGTTTCTTCGATTTAGTCCGTACGGACAGAGCCACTCAAGAACTTCCGGGTTTTTGTGAAAGGAGAAAGCGAATATTATCCGATACCACAGGATCAAATTGACTTGAATCCTAACTTAGAAGCTGAGCCTGTGCCTTTTGAGCCGGAAGTAACAGAGTAATATAAGATTCTCATTATTTACTAGACCTTTGTAGTTTGGCAAGGCGGTGTCAACCCGTTTGGCACCGCCTATTTTATCTCAAATCATATCGTTTATTTATATAAATATCAGCATCATGAAACACATCGCATTACTAACTACTCTCTTATTGTCCGCCAGCTTGCAAGCGGTGGAGAAACCTTACGACTATGTTTTCTTCGAGAATAGCTTGATGAAAGGGGATTACTTTTATTCTCAAGCGAAATATACCTCACCCTCTTGGATTAAAAATGCGAGACATCATCTTCCGGTTGCCGGCTCTGTCGCTTTTTACGCCCCGGCAATTCCTTGGAGCTTACCTATGTATCCGCTCCCGGTGGAGATTGGTATAGCGAGATACAATATTGCCCGGTCCGTGGCAATGACTTCTTTCGTGAACCCTCTACGCTCTCTATGCAAGTGCGGTTGAGAGAGAGCATGAATGCTGCCGCTCTTCCCAATATCGCTATTCGTTATGCGGACAGCACGTATACCCAATACCTAAACCTGAGAAATTATCTGAAAGATACACGTCCCGGCGTATGGCATCCCGTATCCATTCCATTGGAGGATTTCGGATTAAACGCCGTGAACGATACGAACATCAAGAAATTAGCGGCCGTAGCCCTTCGTCCCGGTACGGCCGATGGAAACGAATATACGATTTATCTGGACGATATAGAGCTTTTGCCGGCTTCCCTCCCGTCGGTAAGTGCCTTAAACGCTCCGGTCTTGCAGGAAGCCAAGGCGTATGAGCGTCATATCGATATCAAATGGATTCCTCAATCGAAGGAGGATATAAAATACTATCGCATTTACCGTTCTTTCGACGGGGTTACTTACCAACCGGTCGCTATCCGCCGCCCTTGGATGAATCGTTATACCGATTTCTTGGGAGAGGTTGGTAAAAAGGCTTATTATAAGGTGACGGCCGTGGATTATGCGCTGAATGAATCCAATGATTCCCAGACAGTCTCGGCCACTACCTATCCAATGACGGACGAGCAATTGCTGGATATGGTACAGGAAGCGAACTTCCGTTATTATTGGGAGGGAGCGGAGCCAAACAGCGGTCTTGCCCGTGAGAATATTCCCGGACGGAATGATATGATCGCTACCGGGGCTTCCGGCTTCGGTATCATGGCGATCGTGGCGGGTATCGAACGGGGATTTATCACCCGGGAAGAGGGCGTACAGCGTTTCTTGAAAATCACTTCTTTCTTGGAGAAAGCGGATAAATTCCATGGGGCGGTCTCTCACTTTATTGATGGGACAACCGGGAAGACGGTCGCTTTCTTCGGCCCGAAAGATAATGGAGGTGATTTGGTGGAGACCTCTTTCTTATTCCAAGGGCTGTTAACGGCTCGTCAATATTTCGACCAAGAGAATGACAAGGAGAAACAAATCCGTAGGAGCATCGATTCTCTGTGGAAGAACGTGGAATGGAGCTGGTATAAGCAATTTAAGGACAGCCCATATCTATATTGGCACTGGTCTCCAGATCAGGCGTGGGTGATCAATCATAAATTGATCGGCTGGAATGAGACCATGATTACCTATATGTTGGCTATCATGGGGCCGAAATACGGAATCTCTCCGGAGATGTATTATAGCGGCTGGGCCAGCCAAGAGGAGTATGCGCAAGAATACCGTGCCGATTGGGGGCGTGTAGAAGATGGTAAGATGTATACGAATGGCAATACTTATTATGGGGAGAACTTGAAAGTAGGTGTCTCTAATGGAGGTCCTCTTTTCTTTATCCATTACTCCTATCTCGGGCTGGACCCACATAAGTTCACGGATAAGTACACGAATTATTTCGAGAACAACCAGAAAATGGCAAAGATCAATCAACGGTATTGTATCGAGAACCAAGGGGGGTATGTTGGTTATGGAGAAGATTGTTGGGGATTAACCGCCAGCGATTTCGCTTGGAACTATCAAGCTCAGGAGCCGATGCCGCACAGGGATAACGGAACGATGGCACCTACGGGCGCTCTGGCTTCTTTCCCTTATACGCCGGACGCTTCCATGAAAGCCTTGCGGAATTATTATCGTAACCACGGCAGCTTCTTATGGGGTGAGTACGGTTTCCGGGATGCTTTCAACTTGACTGTAAATTGGGTATCTCCCTTATTTATGGGATTGAATCAAGCGCCTGTAACGGTTATGATCGAGAATTACCGTACGAATCTGTTGTGGAACCTTTTCATGAGCCATCCGGATGTCCAGAAAGGTATCCAAAAGATTCAATCCATAAAATAATAATGCGACGAAAAAAACAACAATAACTTATCTTGAACATAATATGCTGGCATGTAATAGAATAAATAGGGCTATCGCTTCTTGGAAAAAACATGTACGTGTTTTCTCGGAAACATGTACGTCTTTTTCGGAAAACACGTACATGTTTTTCCGGAAAGACGTAGGAGTTTCTAGCGCTTCCTTAAAAGCCTACAATAAGTGTATGCTCGTATCACTCCTTGCCTCTTTCTTTGCGGTCTCTACCGTAAACGCTCAAGTAAACGAGCGGGGAGATTCCGTGATCGTGATCAAGGGGCAGGTAAGCGATTACTATATTACCGTATCCCCAGAGCATTTTCTGGAAGGTACGATTACCGGACCGGACGGCAAGCCCTTGGAAGGCGCTACGGTGATGTTCACGGCTAGCCCGGTTCATTATACCACCGATGCGACAGGCTATTATAAGATACAAGCAAGCCGCTACGATCATGAGTTATTCGTGTATTATCCGGGGATGAAGTACGCTTATCGCACGTTTGGCGATAACGATACGAAAATAGATATCCGGATGGAAGCGGATCCTCGTGATGTACGGGTAAAAGCTCCTCAGCAAGCTACCCGCTGGTTCGACGCTACGGCCGATCATCCCTCTACCTATTGCAACCCGATGAATTTGAGCTACTGCTTCCGGGCGAATCTGCCGGATTTGGTGAAGAATGGCTCTTTCCGCTCTACGGCTGATCCGATGATGGTCATGTATAAAGGGGAATATTTCCTTTTCGCCACGAATCAAGCCGGATTCTATTATTCCAAGGACTTGAGTAATTGGGAGTTTGTATTCGCCGGTTTCCAACGTTATCCGGAAGATGACGACTTGTGCGCTCCGGCCGCTTTCGTAAGTGGAGATACCTTGTTCTATACCGGTTCTACCTATGCGGGATTGCCTATTTGGTATAGTACGAACCCGAAAAGCGGAAAGTTCAAGCGGTATGTGGAGAAAACGGCTCTTCCTAGCTGGGACCCGGCATTTTTGCTGGATGATGACGGACGTTTGTATATGTACTATGGTTCAAGTAATGAGTTCGCTTTGAAGGGAGTGGAATTGGATCGCCGTGATTTCCACCCGATCAGCAAGATCCAAGAGATCATGATGCTGCGCCCGGAAGAACACGGATGGGAACGTTTCGGGATGAACAATGACGATAGTACGACTTTAGCGCCTTTTACGGAAGGAGCTTTCGTGACCAAGCATAACGGTAAATATTATTTCCAATACGGTGCGCCGGGAACGGAGTTCAAGGTCTATGCGGATGGAGTTTATGTATCCGACAAACCGATGGGCCCGTTCACCTACCAGAAACATAACCCGATGAGCTATAAGCCGGGAGGTTTCGTACAAGGTGCCGGTCATGGTGGTACTTTCGAGGATGCGTATGGTAATTACTGGCATGTGGCTACTTGCATGCTTTCTTTGAAATATAAGTTTGAGCGTCGTATTGGTTTGTACCCTACGGCATTCGATAAGGATGGCGTGATGTATTCGAACACCGCTTTCGGGGACTATCCTTTGCTTACGCCGAAAGGGAAGGTAGATGATATCGCGAATACGTTTTCCGGCTGGATGTTGCTATCGTATGGAAAACCGGTGATGGCCTCTTCCATGGATAGTACGTTAGTACCAGAGAATGTAACGGATGAGAGCATGCGTACTTTCTGGTCCGCCGCTCGGGAGAGCCGGGTGAATGGCTCCAGATCTCTTTAGAGGGATTGAAAGAGGTACGTGCGATCCAGTTGAACTATTACGAGCATAGAGCCGTACAGCATAATAAGGCGATGGACTTGTATCATCAATATCGTATTTATCATTCTATAGATGGACAAAATTGGGAAATTGGTAGTCGATAAGAGCGATAACGACAAGGACGTTCCGCACGACTATATCGAGTTGCGTGAGCCTTTGAAAACCCGTTATTTGAAAATAGTGAACGAACATGTGCCTTCGGGCAACTTCGCTATGTCCGGATTTCGTATTTTTGGAAATGGTTTGGGAGAAGCTCCCGCCGCCGTTAAGAATTTAAAGGTGGAACGCTCAAAAGCGGATAAGCGGAATGCGATGATCACTTGGGAGCCGGTAAAAGAGGCGTACGCTTACAATATCTATTATGGTATAGCGCCGGATAAATTGTACAACAGTATCACGGTACTGGGAGATACGATGTACGATTTTAGGGGCTTGGATAAGGATACGGACTATTATTTCTCGATCGAGGCATTGGGAGAGAGCGGTCGTTCACCGATGAGTAAAGTATTGAGACGATAACTATTTTAAATGTATATATCTATGAATACCTATTTCCGTACAGGCGTTGTTACCCTGTTGCTTGGCTTTTCGTTGACCGCTTGTCATGAGGCCAAGAAAAGTGACACATCCGCAGAGTCTACGGCCAGTGAGCGTAAGTTGGATTTTCAGTCGGATGATGAATTCTTGACCTATATACAAAAGGCTCATTTTAATTATATGTGGGAAGGTGCGGAGCCTACCTCCGGACTGGCCTGTGAGCGTATCCATACGGATGGCGTGTATCCTGAGAACGACGCTGATATCGTGACCACCGGAGGTAGTGGTTTTGGCATCGCCGGGCTGTTGGTAGGTATTGAGCGTGGCTTTATCACTCGTGAGGAAGGTGTGGCCCGTTTTCATCAAATCGCTGATTACTTGGCGAAGGCCGATCGTTTCCATGGGGTCTGGCCTCACTGGATGCATGGACCTACGGGTAAGGTAAAGCCTTTCGGCCAGAAGGATAACGGAGGCGATTTGGTAGAGAGCGCTTTCTTAATGCAAGGTCTCTTATGCGTACGCCAATATTTCAAGGACGGTAATGCGAGCGAGAAAGCGTTGGCTGCGAAGATTGACCAGCTATGGCGTGAGATGGAATGGACCTGGTATTTGAACGGGCAGGATGTATTGTATTGGCATTGGAGCCCGAATTACGCATGGGAGATGAATTTTCCTTTGGAAGGTTACAATGAATGTCTGATTACTTATATTTTGGCGGCGTCTTCGCCTACGTATCCGATCCCGGCTTCCGCTTATCATAACGGATGGGCTCGTAAAGGAGGGATCAAGAGCGATGCAGTCGCTTACGATTTACCTTTGATCTTGAAACATAATTATGCCGAGGAGTACGGCGGTCCGTTGTTCTGGGCACATTATTCTTATATCGGCCTATGTCCGGTCGGCTTATCGGATCGATACGCTAACTACTGGGACTTGAACCGGAATCACGTATTGATCGATTACCGTTATTGCGCGGAGAATCCGAAGGGCTTCAAAGGATATAGCGACGCTTGCTGGGGATTGACCGCCAGCTATTCCGTGAAAGGCTATAACGCGCATATGCCCTCCAACGATCATGGGGTAATTACGCCGACAGCCGCCTTGAGCAGTTATCCGTATACACCGGAGGAATCCTCGAAGGCATTGAAGCATTTCTATTTCAATCTGGGAGATAGCATCTGGGGTAAGTATGGTTTTTACGACGCTTTCAGTGAAGGCGAGAATTGGTATCCGCGTCGTTATCTGGCGATAGACCAATGTACGATCACCCCGATGATCGAGAATTACCGTACGGGCCTTCTGTGGCGTTTGTTTATGAGCTGTCCGGAAATCCAGGACGGTTTGAAGAAATTGGGTTTCACGATCCATAATGCGAGAGAATCTTAATATTTAAATAACATGAGAAAGATTATATTATCATTCGCCGCTTGTTTGGCACTTGCGGCATACGGACAAAAGCCCGTTCAAGATACGAGAGCGATGGATACGTTTATCGATCAGTTGATGGGTAAAATGACTTTGGATGAGAAGATCGGACAGCTGAACTTGTCCGGTGGGGGTGTTCCCGGCATCTTGAGTGGTTCGGAAGGAGCGGACGAGACGATTCGTCGGGGCTGGCTGGGTGCTACGGGAGGCTCGGAGCTGGAGACGTTCCGTAAATTGCAGGAGATAGCGGTTAAGGAATCTCGCTTAGGAATTCCGCTTTTGTTCGGACTGGATGTGATTCATGGATATCATACGATCTTCCCGATCCCATTGGCTTTGTCTTGTAGCTGGGATACGACGTTGATCGAGCAAAGTGCCCGTATCGCCGCTATCGAGGCCAGCTCAAACGGTGTGACATGGACGTATTCCCCGATGGTGGATATCGCCCGTGACGCTCGTTGGGGACGTATCGCCGAGGGTAGTGGAGAGGACCCTTGGTGGGGTGGAAAGATCGCCGCCGCCATGGTGAGAGGTTATCAAGGAGATGACTTGACAAAAGAGAACACGATCTTGTCTTGCTTGAAGCACTTTGCCTTGTATGGCGCTTCCGAGGCCGGTCGTGATTATAATACGGTGGATATGAGCCGTATCAAGATGTTTAATGAGTATTTCCCGCCTTATAAAGCGGCTGTAGAGGCTGGTTGTGCCACGGTTATGTCTTCCTTTAATTTGGTGGAGGCGATTCCGGCTACGGGTAACCGTTGGTTGTTGACCGATTTGCTTCGTGATCAATGGGGATTCAATGGGTTTGTCGTTTCCGATTATAATTCGATCGGCGAGATGACCAATCATGGTCTGGGTGATACGCAGACCGTATCGGCCTTGGCTTTGCATGCCGGCTTGGATATGGATATGATGACGAACGGCTATATCACGACCTTGAAGAAGTCGCTGGAAGAGGGCCGTGTGTCTCAAGCGGATATCGATCAGGCTTGCCGCCGTGTATTGGAGGCAAAATATAAATTGGGCTTGTTCGAGGACCCTTATCGCTACTTGGACGCAGATCGTGCGAAAAAGAATACATTCACGGATGAGCATATGAATACGGCTCGCCATATCGCCGGTAAATCCATTGTCCTGTTGAAGAATGACAAGGGTTTGTTGCCTTTGCGAAAGACAGGGACGATCGCCGTGGTAGGCCCGTTGGCGGATAAGAAGGTTGAGTTGTTCGGGACATGGTGTGGTATCGATACGGCGAAGTCGGCTTCCGTAGTGCAGGCTGTGAAGGAAATGGTTGGCAATAAGGCCCGTGTGATCTTCGCCAAGGGATGTAATTTGACGAACGAGCCGATGTTGGCGAAAGCCAGTGGCTTGAAGGTTGATCCGGTGGAGAATACCCGTTTGGTGAAGGAAGCGGTTGAGCAAGTGAAAGATGCGGATCGTATCATCGCCGTAATGGGTGAGCCGAATAACTGGTCCGGAGAGGCTTGCAGCCGTGCGGATATTAGTTTGCCGGAGAGCCAGAAAGAGCTGTTGAGAGCTTTGTTGGAGACCGGTAAACCGGTGGTGTTGGTCTTGGCGAACGGCCGTCCGTTGACCTTGGAGTGGGAGGATAGCCAATTCTCCGCGATCGTTGAGGCTTGGCATGGAGGTTCCGCCGCGGCTCGCGGATTGGTGGACGTATTGTTCGGCGACGTGAATCCTTCCGGTAAATTGACGACTACATTCCCGTCGTAGCGTAGGCCAGATTCCTTTGTATTACAATGCTAAGAAAACAGGCCGCCCAATGAATCCGGATGATCATTTCACTTCTAAATATCTGGATATCACGAACGATCCTTTGTATCCGTTTGGCTATGGCTTGAGTTATACGACTTTCTCTTACGGTGATCTTCAGCTGGATAAGACGAGTGTGCAAGGAGAGAACGGTGTATT
>ENA-OQBD01001242-OQBD01001242.1-human-gut-metagenome-genome-assembly--contig:-NODE-1242-length-11975-cov-15.079423_pt1 | contig 11975 bp, 6 predicted proteins | sample MGYA00242742_ERZ504543 | MGnify/ENA primary metagenome ERZ504543 (study PRJEB26092, sample SAMD00036239) | human gut metagenome | host: Homo sapiens | study: EMG produced TPA metagenomics assembly of... | reverse complement strand
GCAGTGCCTGTGCTGCTTGTCGATGTCGTTTCGGTACTGCCTGATGTCGTGCTGTCAGACGTTGTACTGTCCGTTGTTGTGCTGTCGGTTGTGGTTCCATCTGTGGAATCTGTAGAAGCGCTGTCAACTGTCATCGTATACAGATCTGCGTCCGTTACTTCAAGCTTTTTCCAGTTGGATGCGACCTTGATATCGCTCTCCTTTACCCATCCATCCAATGTATCGTTGTACTTATCCGATTTGCGGTTGGAAATGATAGTCTGTCTTCTGGACTCGGTTTTATCCTCGTCGAATGCTTTATCTACACGGATCACATAATATGCATCGTCGCCTTCGATGACACCGTCATAATACTCGCCATCCTTCAGCTTTGCTGCTTCTTCCGCTACTTTATCTCCAAGAGAACAGGTATCGTCATCGTCTTTCTCCGATCCGGTTCCAAAGGATGTCTCGGAAGAGGTCAGATAAGAAACCTCAGAGGAGGAATCGCTGGCGGAACTGCTCGATGTGCTCGCGCTTGAAGCGTCGGATGCGCTTGTGTCGGAAGCATCGGAAGAAGAGCTGCTCTCATCGGAGCTGTCGGCAGAATCGGTGGAATCTGCGGTATTCTCCGCATTTAACTGATCGTTCAGCTCCTTGCGCAGATCGGTAAACGATGCGGTTGCCGGATCCTCAGACTCTTTTAAGAGATCCAGGAATCTCTGTGCGATTTCTTTCTTTGCCGCTTTTTCCTCGTCCGTCAAATCAATCGTTTTTCCATCGTCATCCTTCTCGGTTCCTGCTGTGGATACCGTGATGTAGCTGATGGAGGTCTGCTTTGCCTCTTCATCGGATACCTCGGTATCTACATCTGCGATGATCGGATCATAAATTTTGGTCTGAATAACATACAGCTCCAGTGCATCCTGGATGTTCTCAACGGTTGCGTGCAGCTTTTTCATCACATCGTCACCGTTCTTATCTGCGAATGCCTGTGCAGCCTCTTTCGCCTGCTGTTTTTCCTCGTCTGTCAGGGAAATTCCGTATTCCTCTGCGTGCTGCCGCATCAGAAGCTCTTTTTCGATCGTATCAAGAGACTGCTCCTTGAACGTTTCCCCGGCAGTCTTTCCATCGTCGCCTTCCTTGTCGTACATCTCAGACGGCATCTGCATTCCGTACATAGAGTACATCTGGGAATAATAATTGTACATGGTTGCCTGCTGATATCTCAGCATGAAATTTGCCTGTCCGAGTGTAATCGACTCGTCATTTACAGTAATTGCCGTTTTTGTTCCGTCCACATTGTCGGAACCGCAGCCGGTCAGTCCCATCGCTGCCATCGAAGCACTCAGCATAACGCAGACTGCTTTTGCTTTTAAATTTTTCATTACTTCCTCCTCATGCAGGGCGAAATGTATGCTCAAAAAGAGTTTTTCTTTTTACACGTTCGAATTTCCGGTCCTGCATCGATTTTTATAAACGCTTTTCCTATTATACCCTTTTTGTTGATACAGGGCAACTTTTTTCTTCCCTGTTCACGCCTTTTTCACACGATTTTGTGGTTATGCGAGTATTTCACTCCTGTGTGATCTGCAGCAGATCTTCCACCAGTGCATGGCTCTTCTCCAGCAGATCGATCTTTTCCTTTGAATTTCTCCGCCGCGGCGTGTAGACAAACGCCAGCGACTCCATCTGGAATTTCAGTTCGTCTCGGTATTTCTGCAGCAGCTCCGGAATCCGCGCCACATCGATTTTTGCATGCTGCTGTAAGGTGACTCGTACCGAATCGCCCATCTGTTTCAGCTCCGTCACATACGCACAGTGCGCCAGCGCTTTCAGTTCTGCAACAGCCAGAAGATTCTGTACATTTTTCGGCGGTTCCCCGAAGCGGTCGGTCAGCTCCTCCGTCATGTCCTCATACTCTTCCTTATTTTCAATCGCCGCAATTCGCTTATAGGTGTCAAGCTTCAGAGACTCGTTGCTGATGTAGCTGTCCGGAATATAGGCACTGACATTCAGATCAATCGTTGTCTCGAACGCTTCTGCCGGTGCGATGCCCTTCGCCTCCTGGACAGCCTCTGCGAGCATTTTACAATAGAGATCGTATCCAACCGATTCCATATGGCCCGACTGCTCTGCGCCCAGCAGATTTCCGGCACCGCGGATCTCAAGGTCACGCATCGCAATTTTAAAGCCGCTTCCCATCTCCGTAAATTCACGGATCGCATGGAGACGTTTCTCCGCTACTTCTTTTAGCATCTTGTTTCTGCGGTACATCAGAAACGCATACGACGTCCGGTTCGACCTACCGACACGGCCACGGAGCTGATAGAGCTGTGACAGTCCCATCTGGTCGGAATCGTGGATAATCATCGTGTTGACATTCGAAATATCGAGTCCTGTCTCAATGATCGTTGTTGACACGAGCACATCGATCTCTCCGTTGATAAAGCCGTACATGATCTTTTCCAGCTCGCGCTCCTTCATCTGCCCGTGCGCAAAGCCCACATTTGCATCCGGCACGAGCTTCTGGATCGTGTTCGCCATATCCGCAATCGACTGGACACGGTTATAGACATAGTAAACCTGCCCGCCCCGCGCAAGTTCACGGTTAATCGCCTCGCGGACCATTTCTTCATTGTATTCACAGACAAAGGTCTGGATCGGCTGGCGATCCTGCGGTGCTTCCTCGAGCACACTCATATCCCGGATGCCGATCAGGCTCATATGCATGGTACGCGGAATCGGTGTCGCCGTCAGCGTCAGAACATCCACATTTTTTTGCAGCTGTTTGATTTTTTCTTTATGCGTCACGCCGAACCGCTGCTCCTCATCGACAATCAGAAGGCCAAGATCTTTGAACTTCACATCCTTTGAAAGAACGCGGTGTGTTCCAATGACAATATCCACGAGTCCTTTTTTCAGATCCTCCAGCGTTTTTTTCTGCTCTGCCGGCGTGCGGAACCGGCACAGAAGATCAACGCGCACCGGAAAGTCCTTCATGCGCTCAACGAACGTATTGTAATGCTGCTGTGCCAGAATGGTGGTCGGAACGAGGTAGACGACCTGTTTGCTCTCCTGTACTGCCTTGAACGCTGCACGGATTGCAACCTCGGTTTTGCCGTATCCGACATCGCCGCAGATCAGGCGGTCCATGATCTTTTTGCTCTCCATGTCCGCCTTTGTCGCCTCGATCGCCGCAAGCTGATCGTCCGTCTCCTCAAACGGAAACAGTTCCTCAAATTCCTTCTGCCAGATCGTATCCTTTCCGAACTGATAGCCGGATGACGCCTGCCGCTCGGCATACAGCTTCACGAGATCCTGTGCGATATTTTTTACCGCATGGCGAACCCGTGTTTTCGTCTTATTCCATTCCTGACCGCCGATTTTATTCAGCTTCGGCACCTTTGCAGCTTCGCCGGACGCATACTTCTGCAGCGTATCGAGCTGGGTGGCCAGCACATAGAGGTTCGATCCGCCCGCATACTCGATTTTCATGTAATCACGCGTTACGCGGTCCATCTCAATTTTTTCGATACCGCGGTAAATACCAAGACCGTGGCTCTCGTGCACGACATAGTCACCGATCGAAAGATCCGCAAAATTTTGGATTTTCTGACCGGAATACTCCGATTTCTTCCGGTTTTTCTTCTTCTCTTTTCCAAAAATATCCGTCTCTGTAATCAGCACAAATTTCTGCATCGGATATTCAAAGCCTCTGCGGGCCGCGCCGTGGATCAGCATGACCTCGCCCGGTTTCAGAACACGCTCCTCATTCTCGCTGTAGAAGGCCGGAATCTCCTCATTCTGCAGGTCCTCTGCCAGATGCTGCGCCCTCGTCCGCGACGGACTCGCCAGTACAATACGGTAACCCGCTTTTTTCCAGGATTTCAGATCTTTTACCAGAAGCGGGAACTGATTGTTATACGAATTGACCGATTTCACCGTCACACTGAATTCGTCACGGATATTCCACTCGCCCTTCTGCGGCTCCATCAGCGATACGGCAACACAGCCGCGGCGGTTCAGTTTTGCCACAAGCTCCGCCGTACTGCACATCAGCTTCGCCTGTCCCGGCAGGAGGTATCCCTTTTCGAGACGGTGGCTCACGCTCTCCTGAAATTCTGCTTCCAGCGCATCGGCACACTCGATGATGCGGTTCGGCTCATCGAGGAAAATGCGGCTGTTCTCCGGCAGATACTCAAGAAACGAGACGGTCTCCGGATAAAAATAATGAAGATACTGCTCCGCTCCCTGCAGAATTTCGCCCTCGCCGATCTGATCGCAGATTTCCTCTGCCGCATGGCGGATCCTTGCCGCTTCCTCTGTCATCATCTTGTCGCGGAATTTTGTGCTTTGCGCTTTCGCCTCTTTTTTAATCGCTTTCACACCGCGCGCAATCGTATTCTCTGTTAAAATCAGCTCCGATGCCGGATAGATTATGATTTCCTCGAGGTTTTCAATCGACCGCTGGCTCTCCGCATCGAAGCTTCGGATGGAATCTATCTCATCGCCCCAGAGCTCAATCCGGATCGGGTTCTGTTCCGTCAGCGGATAAATATCGAGAATGCCGCCGCGGACGGAAAACTGGCCGGTCGACTCCACCTGAAAGGTACTCTCATAGCCGAGCCGCACCAGCTCTTTTCTTATTTTATCCAGATCGAATTCGCTGTCATTGCGCAGATGGATGCAATGTTTTTCGAACACGCCAAGAGGCAGAAGAAAGTCCATACATCCCCCTACACTGGTGATGATGGTAACTTCCTTCCGCTCAAGAAGTGCCTGGATCACCTGAAGCCGCTGCCGGATCAGCAGATTTCCGTGAATGTCTGCCTGATAGAAAATCAGGTCCTTCGCCGGATAATACAGCGTCTCCGCATCGTACAGCCGGTAATCCTCATATAATTCTTTTGCTTTTAATTCATTTTCCGCGATCAGAAGCCGCACCGGGGCATCCTCGGAGAGACCTGCAATCATGTGGGCTTTCTGGCTTTCCAGACAGCCCGAGATCACCGTCACACCTGCGGTTCCTTTTTTCAGATCACGGAACAGCTCGTCAAAACGGGCAATTTCTTTGATCGGTTCTAATAACGCTTTCATTTTCCTTACTCTGCCGGGTTTGCAGATTTGCGGTTATACTCGTTCATGGCTGCGTCCACATCCCCGTTCAGCATCTGCTCGATTGCTTTTGCCGCATGCTCGATCGCCAGATTTACAAGGGGACGTTCGTCTTTCGTAAACGGACTTAACACGTAGTCCGCCAGATCCCAGTTTTTCGGTTTCTCACCGACGCCGACCTTCACACGCATAAAATGGTCGGTGCCAAGATTAGCGATGATGTTTTTGATGCCATTGTGGCCGCCCGCGCTTCCTTTTTTGCGGATACGGATCTGTCCCGGCGCCAGGCTGATATCATCGTAAACCACGATCAGCTCGCTCTCCGGATCCACTTTGTAATAGTTCACCAGCTCCCGCACAGACTCACCGCTCAGATTCATATACGTCATCGGCTTTGCAACGATAACCTTCTGACCTGCGATCATGCCTTTTCCGAACAGAGCCTTGTGGCCTGTACCGGAGGAAGGGATCTGATATTCATCGATCAGATAATCGATGGTATCAAATCCGACATTGTGCTTCGTCCCTTCGTACTGGCGCGTTGGATTTCCCAGACCTACTATAATATACATAAATTCTCCTGTCATCAGACCATTTTCCGGCGCAGTTTTTGTTCACGTCACGGTCAAAACGGATATTCTCCATCCACTTCGCTACTTGCGCATAACCGAATAGCTGCTTCGCCGCACCGAAAAATGATATATTGTTTTTCCATCTGTCATAAAGAAAGAACACGAACAAAAGAGCAGCCTTTTTCCTGCTCTTTTATTCGCTGAAATGCTTCGGCAATGTTTAGTTAAAGTATACCAGCTCGCTCTCCGGCTTTTTGGCCGGTTTGATTTCTTTTGCATACAGAACCGGGCCTTCGCTGTCGTAAACCTTCATATAGCCCCATTTTACCGTTGCAGTCACGTCAACCCAGGAACCCATTACGAGAGATTTGGCGCTTGCGCATTTGCAGACATAGCCGATAAAAGAAGTATCATCTGCACAGCAGGTCATTGCCATACGACCCGGAACAAAGAAATCGGCTCCGACATCCTTGCTCTTTAATACCATACCGCGGAAATGAACAGTCTTGCCCTCGTAACGCTCCGGGTTGTCGCCCATATCGACATACCAGATTCCGTAATCGGCATCGTCGATTTCGATCACATCGGCATCTGTATCAAACGGCATCTGATCCTCAAAAATGTTGTCAATTTCGCCTTCTTCATTCTCAAACAGAACGTCGCATGCCTGGTTGACTACTTTGATGCTGCGGCGGAAGGATGGAAGCGGATCTTCCGGACGGCAGCGGTTGAACATGACCATATCGGCATTTTTTGCCATCTCCATGAAGACGGATTTCATGTTCTGCATATAGATCTGGAAGCAGCTTGCGTCGACGGTCACGATCTCCTGTACGATGCCCCAACCGCGCGGCAGTTCCATTTCTTCGAGTTTTTTTACGCTCCAGAGCGGGTTGTATTCGAGAATGATTCGCTCCGGGCGGTATTTGCGGTTCAGTTTTTTCAGGTAATCCAGGGTAAACTGCTCTGGTCCTTCTACGATTTCCAGGACGGTGTTGTGTTTGAGCAGTTCTTTTTCGTCGTACTCTACTTCACCTTCTTCGGTTGTGATCAGAAGGGTCGGTCCGTCGATCTGGAAATAGTCCTGTGCTACGGTAAAATTGATAAAAGAGGTTTTTCCACTCTCCAGAAATCCTGTTATGAGATAAATCGGAATTTCTACTTCGTCTTCTTCGTACATTTTGTACCTCCGTTGTCTTTGACGTACTCCCGGAATCTTTCTGCACTTGCTTTTGCGGCTAAGATTCCGGGCGTGCCTTTTGCTTTGTCTCTAAATCAAGAAAAAAGCTGCCACATCGGATTTTGTTTCTGATGCGGCAGCTTCACTACAGTTCACAGGTACCCTGCGGACCGTAATTTTCGCAGCTACTTTGTATTTTTACAGTCCGAACAGCTCTGCCAGCTTATCTTCTGCTAATTTGGAACCGATGACACAGATTCTTCCGGTGAATTCCGGTGCTCCGTCACGTACTTCGTACTCTTCCGGAACCATATCGAAATAGATCCACTGTCCATCGGCGCCTGCTACCATACCTTTGGCACGAAGAACCATACCATAAGCGGTATCCTCGGAAAGTTTCTTTAAGATGCCTTCGATCTGCTCTTTGGTAAAGGTCTTCACAGTCTCCTGACCCCAGCTTGTGAAAACTTCGTCTGCGTGGTGATGATGGTGATGCTCGTGACCGCAGCCACACGCATCATCGTGATGATGATGCTCATGGTCGTGATCGTGACCGCAGCAGCATTCGTCATCATGGTCATGATGGTGATGCTCGTGTTCCTCGTGATCGTGACCGCAGCAGCATTCGTCATCATGGTCGTGATGATGGTGCTCGTGCTCCTCGTGATCGTGACCGCAGCAGCACTCGTCATCATGATCGTGATGATGGTGCTCATGCTCCTCATCGTGGTCATGGCCGCAGCAGCACTCGTCGTGGTCATGATGATGGTGATGATGCTCTTCCTCTTCTACCTGCGCAAGGTTGATGATGGCACCTTCCATCGTATCGAGTACTTTCTTACCACCCAGTACTTCAACCGGTGTGGTAATAATGTGTGCTTCCGGATTCAGTTCGCGGAGCATTTTTACAGCTGCCTCTACTTTTTCCGTATCGGCTTTATCGGTACGGCTCAGGATGATGGTTCCTGCGCTCTTTACCTGGTTCTTGAAAAATTCGCCGAAGTTTCTGAGATGCATTTTGCATTTCATAACGTCGACTACGGTTGTTGCGGAATTCAGGGCTACACCTGCTTCTTTTTCTACGCCGTCTACCGCTTTGATGACGTCGGAGAGTTTACCTACGCCGGACGGCTCGATGATGATGCGGTCCGGGTGATATTTGGTGATAACGTCTTTTAACGCTGCGCCGAAGTCTCCCACAAGAGAGCAGCAGATGCAGCCGGAGTTCATTTCACGGATTTCGATACCGGCATCTTTTAAGAAGCCTCCGTCGATTCCGATTTCACCGAATTCGTTCTCGATCAGGACAACCTGCTGGCCTTTCAGTGCGTCTCCGAGGAGTTTTTTGATCAGGGTTGTTTTTCCTGCGCCCAGGAAACCTGAAATAATGTCTATTCTTGTCATTGATTTAACCTCTTTATCTTGTTGATTCCGTTTATAGTTAGCTGCAAAAGGGCCGAAGTTTATCCTCCGCCCCACACTCACGCTTATTATAGCAACCATAGAACAAAAAATCAAGAGAATTTCCCTTGCTTTTTCTGCATTTCACCATTATAATATATTACATGTCTTTTCTACTTTAACGCGTTGAATGGGCAAATCATTTTACCTATGAATGGGGGATTTTTTTATGAGTGGAACGAAAGAAAAAAAACTCAATCTGCCACAGTCACTGCTTTTGCTGCTGCTGATCATCGTATCCGTCGCAGTCTGTATCCGCCTGAAAACCGGCGGTCCTATGATCGGCCTGTTTGCAAGCTGGATTTTTATCTATCTGTTTTGTAAGATTTTCGGTATTTCTTACGCCAACATTGTTGCCGGCGCATACGATGCCATCCGTATGGTCGTCCCGACGCTCTGCCTTCTGATGGCCATCGGTGTCATGATCGGCACCTGGCTGCAGAGTGGCACCATTGCCACCATCATTTCCTGGGGCTTAAAAATGATTAACCCGTCCTGGCTGCTGCCTCTGACGCTGCTGTTCTGCTCCATTCTGAGTATTGTAACCGGTACTTCCTATGGTTCCGTCGGAAGCGCAGGTGTTGCCATGATGGCGATCGGAAACGCCATGGGTATCCATCCTGGCATGGTAGCCGGTGCTGTCATCTGCGGTGCCATGTTCGGTGACAAATTAAGTCCTCTTTCCGATACCACAAACCTTGCTCCGGCCGTTGCAGATGCCAAACTTGGCGATCATATCCGCTCGATGCTCTGGACCACCCTTCCAACGTATGTGATTACCTTAATTCTTTTTACTATTCTCGGTTTCCAGCAGACCAGCGGAAGCTATACCGAGGGAAGCATTACCGTTTACATCGATGCTTTAAACGGTGAATTCCAGCTCGGATGGATTACCATGATCCCTGCCATCCTGATTATTGTATTGCTCCTCTGCAAAGTAAATGCGATCTCTGCACTTGGTCTTTCCAGCTTCGCTGCCGGATTTGTTTCCTATTTTGTGCAGCACGATACTCTGCAGGACATCATCCGCACAGCTTACAACGGTTACACAACCGCAATCGAAGAACCGGTATTACAATCCATCTTAAACCGCGGCGGCATGGGAAGCATGCTCCAGTACGTAGCCATTATCTGCTTTGCTGTCGGCATGGGCGGCATGCTGGAAAAACTCGGTGTACTGGATCACATTCTTCAGGCGATTGTAAAGAGAATCAACAGCGATGGAAGTATGATCCTGGCAACGATGATTGTCGGTTACGTGACCAGCCTCATCAGCTGCTCCCAGCCGATGGCACACGTTCTGACCGGCCGTCTGATGGCACCTGTCTTTCAAGAGCGCAAGGTTGCACCGGAAATTCTTTCCCGCTGCCTCGAAGACTCCGGAACTATGGCTGGTCCTATGATTCCATGGCATGGCTACGGCGTATACATGGCCGGCACACTTGGTGTTGCATGGTCGGCATTTTTCCCGTACTTATTCCTGCTTTACCTGACCCCGGTTTTCAGTATTTTCTATGGATTTACCGGAATTTCCATTAAGCATCTTCCGGAAACCAAAAACAACGAATCAAAAGAAGAGAAATAAGGCAAAAGCAGAAATCGTAACAGAAAATCATAAACAGAAACAGAAACAAAAAAGAAAAGGAAAAGAGAAAGAATGCAGACAAAACTTGTTCTTCTCGGAACCGGCACACCAAATGCGTGTCCGAATGCCAACGGACCTTCCTCCGCTGTCGTGGTCGGTGACCGTGCTTATCTGGTAGATTTTGGCCCTGGCGTTGTCCGCCAGGCCTCAGCCGCCTATTTTAACGGCGTAGATGCCCTGCGGCCGGATCTTCTGACCGTTGCCTTCTGTACGCACCTTCACACAGACCATACCGCAGGATACCCGGATCTGATTTTTACTCCGTGGGTGCTGGAGCGCCCGGTTCCATTGAAAGTTTTCGGGCCAAAGGGCTTACAGCACATGACCGATCATATCTTACAGGCCTATGAAACCGACATTGATTTCCGAATTCACGGTTTCGAAAAAGCAAACGAATCCGGCTACCGCGTTGAGGTAACAGAAATTGAATCCGGCATTGTCTACCGGGATGACCTGGTTACGGTGGAGGCTTTTCCGGTCAGCCACGGAACACTGGAATGCTACGGCTATAAATTCACCACACCGGACCGCACAATCGTCATCACCGGCGATACCGCTCCGCTGGATCTCGTGGCAGAAAAATCGAAAGGCTGTGATATCCTGCTGCACGAAGTGGAATACGCCGCCGGAATCTCCTGCCGCGAACCAAAATGGCAGAAATACCACCGGGAAGTGCATACGTTAAGCACGGATCTTGCCGGTGTTGCAAAAAAGGCAAATCCGAAACTGCTCGTTACGTATCACCGGATTTACCATATGAATGTACAGGATAACCACAAAAACCTTGCCGCCGAGATGGCATGGCGCGATACTGCGATACTGGATGAAATCCGGGATGCAGGGTATGACGGATATGTCGTAAACGGAAAAGACCTGGATGTATTTTAAAATACGGGGCAGCGTACCAATTCTGGTTTACGAATTGGTACGCTGCCCCGTTCGTTTTGGGATGAGCCCGGAGACGCTTTCTATTTTCATTTACCCGACTGGCAGATTCTACCATACTCTGCGTTATTTCAGAACTGTTTTTTCTTTGACATTAACCTCCTCAGAACGTATAATCATAGTATTACAACTCTGGCAAAACAGCAGGATTTTCTGCTGTTTGTCGTTACAGGAACCTGATCCGCAGACGGCTTGCACAGTCTGCCTTTCGTTTGCGTTCCAGAAAGGATGTTTTATATGGCAGCTACTACTGCGAAACCCGTAAAAAGCGCCGGTAAAATTCCCGGCAGTACCTTGAAAATCATTGCGATGGTCTGTATGCTGATCGACCACACTGCAGCTGTACTTTTCGACCGAATCCTGATTTCCCGTGGTCTTCTGGATGCGGTGAACGCTTCGGACGGAGGCGCATCATTTCTCTCCACAGGAAACACAGCTGTGATTTATTACGCGGACATGATTATGCGTGCCATCGGACGAATCAGTTTTCCAATTTTCTGTTTTCTGTTAATTGAGGGATTTCTACATACACATGATGTGAAAAAGTATGCTCTGAATCTTGGTATTTTCGCACTGGTTTCAGAAGTTCCGTTTGACCTTGCATTTGCGGGAAAACCGTTTTATCTGAATTATCAGAATGTATTTTTCACTCTGTTTATCGGCCTTGTGATGATGATTTTCCTGCAGAAGATTGATGAAAAAACGCATCAGGACGGTACAAACTGGCGGGGAGCCAACTGGAAAGTTTCCATTGGAAAACTGCTGGTGATCGTAGCGGCATGCACTGTTGCTACACTGCTGAAAACCGATTACAGTGCGATGGGAATTCTGACGATTGTTCTGATGTATAACCTGCGTAACAATAAGATGTATTGTATTGGAATTGGCTGCGCCGTACTTACGCTGCTGAGCCTGAATGAAATCACTTGTTTTCTGGCGATGATCCCTGTGCATTTTTATAACGGAAAACGAGGATTGAATCTGAAGTATCCGTTTTATGCGTTTTATCCGGTGCATCTGCTGGTGCTGTTTGCGATTGCGGCGGTACTGGGGATGGCGGGGGTTGCGGTTGTTT
>ENA-OQBD01001241-OQBD01001241.1-human-gut-metagenome-genome-assembly--contig:-NODE-1241-length-11992-cov-12.477455_pt1 | contig 11992 bp, 13 predicted proteins | sample MGYA00242742_ERZ504543 | MGnify/ENA primary metagenome ERZ504543 (study PRJEB26092, sample SAMD00036239) | human gut metagenome | host: Homo sapiens | study: EMG produced TPA metagenomics assembly of... | reverse complement strand
CCTTTGTTGCCGGTGCCAGATATACCAGATTTGGAATATTTGAAAGCATCGGAATATCCTGAAAGCCTAAGTGTGTAACGTCATTCATTCCATATACGGAACCCTGATATATTACCATTGTAATCGGGCTGTTATTGATGCAGACATCCTGTGATACCTGGTCAAAGGTTCTCTGTACAAACGAACTGTATACACCATAAAATGGTTTACCACCATTTACTGCGACACCTGATGCCAGTGCCACTGCAGTCTCCTCTGCAATACCTACATCGACAAACTGACTGCCAGCTTCTTTTCTCTTATCCTCTGTAAAGCCCATAACAGTCGGCGTACCGGAAGTAATTGCAACAACAGAAGAATCATTTTTCATCTTTTCAAGCAGATATTCACAGGTCACAGAAGAATAATCCTCTTCCACATTGTCAAATAGCGGCTTTCCTGTTTCTATATCGAATGGGCCGCTGTAATGCCACTGCTCCTTGCATTTTTCTGCAGGGGCATAACCCTTGCCCTTAAGTGTGTTTATATGCACTACAACCGGTTTAGTGCTGTCCTTGACCTCTTTAAATGCCTTAATAAGAGCTGCAACATCGTTGCCCCTGTCCACATACACATAGTCAAGTCCCATAGCCTTAAACAGATTGCATTCTGCCTGACCGTCAGTCTTTCGAAGCAGAGCAAGATTCTGATAGAGACCTCCATGATTTTCAGCAATCGACATATCGTTGTCATTTACTATAATAATAAAATTGCTTTGAAGCTCAGCAGCAAAATCAAGTCCCTCAAGTGCTTCTCCTCCGCTTAATGAGCCGTCTCCGATGACAGCAATCACATTGCCGTTTTCACCCTTTAAGTCTCTTGCCTTTGCAAGACCTGCAGCCAGACTGACCGACGTTGATGTATGTCCGACTGTAAAAAAATCATGCTCGCTCTCGTTTGGATTTGTATAGCCTGACACATCATCATAGTGCTGTTCAGACAAATACGCTTCCTTACGCCCCGTAAGCATCTTATGAGGATAACTCTGGTGCGATACATCATAAACAATCTTGTCCTTAGGTGATTCAAATACATAATGTAAAGCGATTGTCGCCTCTACCATTCCAAAATTCGGCCCAAAATGTCCGCCATGCTTACTTGCTCTTACCAAAAGGGCATCTCTTATCTCATGCGCCAGCACCGGCAGTTCATCTATCTTAATTTTCTTTACATCTTCTGGTCCGTTAATTTTCTCAAGATACATATTATATTTTGTCCTCCTATTTGTCCCAGGTCAATTCACCTGTCTTTATCGCATTCTCATATTTAGAAATTTTATACTGTAAGCGTTCCATCGTGTTTTCAATCTGTTTTTTCTGCTCATCAAGCTGCTCGTATTGCTCCTTGAGAAGCTGACACCTCGCTTCAAATGTAGCATCTCCCATCTGAAAAAGCCTGATATATTCTATAAGCGCCTCAATCGGAACTCCGGCATTGCGCATACATATAGTGTGCTCCACCCAGCTGATATCTGATTCGGTATAATCGCGTATACCTCCTGCAGTCCGTGCAATCTGTGGAATCGGACCTATGCGTTCATAATACCTGAGTGTATCAGTAGACACACCAAAACGCTCACTCACTTCCTTGATAGTCACTCACATCGCCTCCTTTTTGATTGTTACAATGAAACTATATCACTTGGAGTCCACTCCAAGTCAAGAGCTTTTCATCTGTTTTGTATACATTAAAAAATTATCGTGTTATAATCTCAATAATAAAATTTAAAAAGATTTACACTTGGAGGAAAAATATGAACTATACAGAATGTATCGAAAATGCCAGACCACGTCTTGGAAAATACTGCAAGGCATGTCCTGAATGCAACGGACGCGCATGTAAAAACCAGATGCCCGGTCCGGGCTCAAAGGGTATCGGCGACACAGCCATACGCAACTACGACAAATGGAAACAAATCCGTGTAAACATGGATACTATTGCCGAAAATAAGCCTGTAGACACCTCTCTCTCCCTCTTCGGCCGTACTTTTAAATATCCGGTATTTGCAGGTCCTGTCGGTGCGGTACAGCTACACTACGGAGACTGTCTGGATGATGTAACATACAACGATATCCTTGTGTCAGCCTGTGCCGAGAACGGCATCGCAGCTTTCACAGGCGACGGAACTGACCCAAATGTCATGGTTGCAGCCACCAAGGCTATCAAAAATGCAGAGGGTGCAGGAATACCTACCGTAAAGCCATGGAACATTGAGACCATACGTGAGAAAATGAAGCTGGTACATGAATCAGGCGCATTTGCAGTAGCTATGGATATCGATGCAGCCGGTCTTCCATTCCTCAAAAATCTTGATCCGCCAGCCGGAAGCAAAACAGTTTCAGAGCTTTGCGATATCATACAGATGGCCGGAACCCCATTTATTGTAAAGGGGATTATGACCGTAAAGGGTGCGCTTAAAGCAAAAGAGGCAGGCGCAAGCGCTATTATTGTATCAAATCACGGTGGACGTGTGCTGGATCAGTGTCCTGCCACTGCTGAGGTTCTTGAAAGCATCGTAAAGGCTCTTGAAGGCTCAGGCATTAAGATTCTTGTAGATGGTGGCATCAGAAGCGGCACAGACGTCTTTAAAGCCCTTGCACTGGGTGCAGACGGAGTTCTTATCGCAAGACCGTTTGTAACGGCTGTATACGGCGGTAAGGCCGATGGTGTACGTGCATACATAGACAAAATCGGTACAGAGCTTGAAGACACCATGAAGATGTGTGGTGTATCTTCGCTTGATGAAATCACAAGGGACTGTGTGATGACCTTCTAGTTTAAAAACATGCTTCATGACTTTTCGTTTTTATATAAATTCTTCATACAAAAGCACCATAACCGGCATCGTCACTACAGCACAAAGCGTTGTCACTACATTTATTGCGCTGGCATACCTTGAATCATTGCCATACACCTGACACATCTGTGTAACAGTCGATGCCGAAGGCGTAATAACCGCCAAGAAAACAATAAGCATAATCTTTGGCGCATCTGCAGAAAGATATGCCATATGGCTGATTTTAATAAGAATAAGTGATATCAACGGAACCAGAAGCATCCTGAGAAAGGTAACAAAATACACCCTTCTGTTGGCAAAAACCTTCTTCAAATCCATCCCTGCAAAAAGCATGCCTGTCACAATCATGCTGGCAGGTCCAATCATACTGCCGACAGAACCGATTGTGTCATTGATAAGCTGCGGCAGATGAATCCTTGTAAAGAAAAGCACCACTCCTATTACTATGGAAATCATATTGATATTAAGGACAATCTTTCGCCAGTCATAGGAGCTTTCACGGCTTATAATCTTTTTGCAGTGTGTCCACAAAAATACCAGCTGCACACTCATGAAAGCACAGCCGTAAAGCACCCACTCCTGCCCCAGTATAAATGTCACAATCGGAACAATCAGATTGCCTGAATTTGAATAATAAACTGATGCGACCTCCACCTCATTCATATGGAAAAGCCTGCCCATAGCAGAAATGATAAACAGCAAAACTAACTGCAAAATCACCGATGCCGCAAATGCAATCAAAAGACCTCTCACTGTTTTTGAAGTGTAATCCACCTGAAAGGCATTGATAATAACACACGGTATAATCAGATACAGCACAATCTTTGATAAAACCTTGCTGTCCTCATCCTTCACAATACCTGCTTTCACGATAATAAAACCCATTAAAATCATGATAAAAAGCTCTATTATCTGTTCCATTAAAAGTATACTGATATGCATAAAAATCATCTCCTGCTCTAAATATCTATGTCTTAAAAGGCATGCATATCTAATTCATAATTTATAAATCTATAATCTCGTAGTCCACTTTGAACAATCCCACACATCCGTCGCAAGCCCATCATAGAAATCCGGCTCATGGCATACCATCAGTATGCTGCCCTTATATTCCTTCAAGGCACGCTTCAGCTCATCCTTAGCATCCACATCCAGATGGTTGGTAGGCTCATCCAGAAGCAGAATATTTGTCTCTCTGTTTATCAGCTTGCACAGGCGTACCTTTGCCTGTTCACCACCGCTTAACACACGCACCTGGCTTTCAATATGCTTCGTGGTCAGGCCACACTTGGCAAGCGCGCTTCGCACCTCGTACTGCGAAAATGCAGGAAACTCGTTCCATATCTCCTCAATACATGTGGTTGTAACCGACTGATCCATCTCCTGCTCAAAATACCCAATTTCCAGATAATCTCCAAGTGTAACACTTCCTGAAAGCGGCTTTATCAACCCAAGAATACTCTTAAGCAGGGTTGTCTTTCCGATGCCGTTTGCACCGGTAAGAACAATCTTTTGTCCTCTCTCCATCTCAAGGTCGAGAGCAGATGAAAGAGGATCATCATAGCCGATGACCAAGCCATTTGTCTGAAAAATATAACGCCCCGGAGTACGCGCAATCTTGAAATTAAACTCCGGCTTTGGTTTTTCTGCAGCAAGCTCAATAACATCCATCTTGTCAAGCTTCTTCTGACGTGACATCGCCATATTCCTTGTAGCTACACGCGCCTTATTTCTCGCCACAAAATCCTTCAGCTCTTTAATCTCCTGCTGCTGTTTGTTGTACGCAGCCTCAAGCTGGGCTTTCTTCATCTCATAGACTTCCATAAATTTGTCATAATCCCCGACATATCTGTCGAGCTTCTTATTATCCATGTGATAGATGAGATTTACCACGCTGTTCAGAAACGGTATATCGTGCGAAATAAGAATAAACGCATTCTCATAATCGTTCAGATATCGCTTAAGCCACTCAATATGCTCCACATCCAGATAGTTTGTAGGCTCATCCAAAAGCAGAATATCCGGCTTCTCCAAAAGGAGCTTTCCCATAAGCACTTTGGTTCTCTGACCACCGCTTAAATCGGTGACATCCTTATCCAGCCCCAGGTCTAAAAGTCCAAGAGCCCTTGCAACCTCCTCAACCTTTGCATCAATCATATAGAAATCATGCATGGTAAGCATGTCCTGAATCGTGCCGGCTTCCCCCATCAGCTTATTCATCTCGTCCTCGTCCACATCGCCAAGACGCGCATATATGTCGTTCATCTCATTTTCCATATCATAAAGGAAATCAAATGCAGAGGAAAGAACGGAGCCGATAGTCATGCCCTTTTCAAGCGCTGTGTGCTGGTCGAGATAACCCACACGCACCTTCTTGGCCCACTCTATTTTGCCCTCATCAGGCATAAGCCTGCCTGTGATAATATTCATAAAAGTCGATTTTCCCTCACCGTTTGCACCGACAAGCCCTATGTGCTCGCCCTTCAACAGTCTGAAGGAAACATCCTCAAAAATAGCACGGTCGCCAAAACCATGGCTTAGGTGCTCTACGTTTAAAATACTCATGTATACCTCCCATCGATTTGTATTGTCTATTCAGAATCACACCACTCACGTTCGCAAAACCGCACGATACTCATCACTTGATTATTGCAGCAAGTTTCTCACCACACATTACACCGAGTATACATCCTAAACAGCTCAACACCACATATCCGCATCCAAGCAGGCAGTGATTATGTTCAAACAGATTATAGGATTCCAGCGAAAATGTAGAAAACGTGGTAAAGCCACCGCATACGCCGGTCTTCCAAAACAAAACCATATTCTTGGATACTCCATCCCTGCCACTTGTGATTCCGACAATAAACCCAATCAGAATTGCACCGATTACATTGGTGATTAAAGTCAAAAAAGGAAATTCAGTTTTTAAAGGTATAAGGCTGATGGCATATCGGGCCATTGCACCTACGGCTCCCCCCCCCAGTGCTACAAATAAAAAATTCATGTTGATTATCTCCTATATGTAAAATACGCGATTCTCTTTTCTTGGAATCACGTCAGGATAATCTCCATCAACATATCCAAGGGCACAATGTCCGATTCCCTCATACTCATCCTCAATACCGAGTGATTTGAGAAGCTCCCTGCCCCAGTCTGACTCAAACTCTTCCTTCGCACGATGAATCCAGCAGCTTCCAATACCAAGATCATGAGCTGCAAGCATCAGGTTTCCCATCACAAGACTGCCATCATAGACATGTGTAGGCCAGTCCTTCTTTCCAAGAACGATAAGAATAACCGGCGCACCGTAAAATGGATCAGTATTACTTCCCATTATGTCAGCATTTCTCTTAGCAATTTCATCCCTTATTTCCTTATTTGTCACCTGAATAATGATGGTGTTCTGTGCGCCTCTGCCGTTTGCCGCAAAGGTTCCGGCCTCGATTATCCGGTCAAGGATGTCCTGCGGAATCATATCCGGCTTGAATTTGCGAATACTTCTTCTGGTTTTCATTTCTTCTAATACTTTGCTCATGATTTTGTCCTCCCATTAATTCAAATGATATATACTGCTTCCAGATTGTCGACACAATGTGCCGATAATCTGGGAACTGTGAAAACTTGACTTCATATTCTTATATATTACTTTAATGAATCAGATTCGTCTAGTTTAATTTTTAATAAAACCAACCTCAATTTATTGCTGAACGTATTATATCATATCGTAATGGAAATGAAAATTCGGGAATCTTGCTTACAAACCGGGACTTTCATTTACAAACCGGGAATCTCGGTTACAAAACAGGACTTTCATTTACAAATGGGGAGTCTTGGGTTACAAATGGGATTCTCAGTTTACTATTTACCAAAACATAATAATCTTTTTCACATAACGTTATATATTTATTATTTTTTGTAATATATACTTTACATTTAGTTCGATATATCATATAATGCATATAGAAAGGAGGAGGTTGTATAAATGAAAAATATGCGTCTTAAATTAGCACGCGTTGAGATGAATCTTTCTCAAGAAGAACTGGCTGCCAAAGTTAATGTTACACGCCCTACTATCAACTTACTAGAAGGCGGAAAGTTTAATCCCAGTCTTCAGCTTTGTATTCGGATATGTAAAGTACTTAACAAAACATTAAACGATTTATTTTGGGAGGAGGACAACTTATGAAAACCACCATTCACTGTGATGAAAGGATCACAAATATTCGGCACACAATTTATGTTAAACTTTTTTGGGGTATAATTATAGCAAATGAACTTACTTATCTACTAGATTATTTTTTTAAAACAAGCTTAAACGGTTGGGTTATTCCATTAGCGCCTGATGTGTTAATCATTTGGATGTCAATAAAAGGAGTTCTTTTTAATGGAACCCAACATTTTCCACTCTGGTGTTGGCTATTTGCACTATGCTATTCTAGTTTAAATACTATTATCGTTTTTGTTGAGAGTTTCCAAATTGATACTGTTTTCTATCTTGAACAGATTAATCAAAGAATTATTGTCTCCTTAATATTTCTAACTGTTTATTTCCTTGGAGTATTGTTATTTTTTTACATTTCTTATCGTATTGCTATAAGAAAAATTAAAAAACTTTCTACTGACATCTAATTATGTAAAATTAAATGATTATCAATCCCACATTCTTCTTTTAATAAAGCGATAAGGTTTCCCCTTATCGCTTTACATTGAAATCAGAACATACACTCCTTCCCATTTATAAATAATATAATCTCTTTTCACATCTTGAGAAATTCTTTATTTCCGTTCTTCTGAAAATGCATAATTACGACGACTACACATTTTGTATATTTCTTTACAATCTCTTTACTGTATTTTGGATTTGCATCATCTTCCTTAACCTGAAGGTTATGAATACACTCAACTCTTTCCTTTGTATAAGTTCCAGCAGCAATCATACCTTTCAAGGCACTTTCCCTGAACACATGCAGACGTTCTGCATCATTATATTTTGGAATACGATGAGTGTAATTCTAATCACCTCTTCTATAGAAATGTCCAACCATCTTCTGTCGGTATATAATTTACCGGAATCTCATTGTTCAGTAATTCACCGATCCAATCTGCCGCATACTTCATTCCTAATTCTTCCATGTTAAAATGCCCGATATTGAAACATGCTTTGTGTTTTCCCATATACGCAGCGTCCCTGATATAAGAAAGAATTGTCCATTCAATGATTTCTCCCGGAATGATAGCATCAATATTCTCTGTTTCCATATATTTCATAATTTCCATGTCATAACTATGGTAATATCCATCTTCTTTTATTTCGTCTACCATGGCACTATTAGGATACAAATGTGCCACAATCGCTACTCTTTTCATCTTATCTTCCGGATTTCCAACAATACGTACTCCATTCATGCCTATTTTTTCTTTTAATTCTTCTCCAAGTTCAGACACGGTACATTCCGGAATATCAAAAACATAAAAAAACGGCATCATTCCACTAATTTCTGTGTTAAAATATGACTCCCATCCCAGATACTTTATTACGCCTGTAAAAATAGAATCCGGCTGATGCGTATGCATATGATCATGGTCTCTCCAAACCGTAAGCCGATGTTCCCGAATATAAGCTTCCTTTTCTTTTTGTACACTATTTTCAAAGTCACCCTTCCAGTCTGGGAAATCCGGTGTCTGATCTGTTCCGGCGTTGGACATAATTTAGAAGGCGGTGTCAAAATATATGTTGCCATAAAATTGGCCATAAAGTATTCTGCCACTAAGAATATAACCACTAAACTGATCACTGCTATTCCTACTATTTGCACTCCTGTCATCTTTTCCTCATTCCTCACTTATCAATAACTATACTAATTATCTTCTCTAAAAATCAGTTGAGCAAAATCATATAAGCAGCGTCTCCATACCTTCCATTCATGATCACCTTTATATATTTTTCTCTCACATTTTATTTTAGACTTTTCAAGAAATTCATCGTCTGACTTAAAGAAATCAATAAATCTGTCTTCAGCTCCAATCCCTCTAAATAATAACTTATTGTTTCCTCGAAAGCTTTCTTTATTTTTTTCAGTCAAATGACTCTGATTCTGTGTAAGGATATCTTGTACAAATCCACTGAATACTCCCACATATGAAAACAGTTCAGAATGTTCAAATGCCGTAATAGAAGTCTGTAAACTTCCCATAGACAATCCAGCCATTGCCCTGTGTTCTTTATCTCCGTAGGTTCGGTATTTATTTTCTACATAAGGAATTAATTCCTCCTTTACAAATGCTGACATATCACGATACTTTAATTCTCTTTTGTCTCCACTCTCCTCATATATCATTCCATTTGCCATCACAACAATAGCAGGAACTGCTTTTCTTTGATGTACCAGATTATCATATATAAAATTCATTTTCCCCTGGCTTACCCAGCATGTTTCGTTTTCGCCATGTCCATGCTGCAAATACAGAACCGGATATTTCTTCTCTGTATTTTGCATATATTCTGGTGGAAGATAAATCATAATTCTCTCTAGTTGTCCGGTTATTTTACTTTCAAAAAAATCACTAAGAACACTTCCATGATTTTCTCCTAATAGCTCAATTGGATGATCCTGTTCAGGAACGTCTATATAGTTTATCGCTTTGTTTCCTCCATATCCTATCGGAAAAAACTCTGATAGAATACTTGTGCCATCAACTTTGAGAAATATTGCAATGAATCCTTCCCCCATATCAAATTCTCCGCACCAATAATCTCCATTTTTTTCAAGTTTATATTCTTTTAAATAATCCCACATTTCTACTTTTCTTGCATTCGGATAATATAGTTTAAATCGAATTTTTCTCTCATGGGTAATCACATATGGCTCCGGCAAAATTTCTGTCTTGGGTCTGTCAATCACTACATCACTGTCCACCGTAGGTGCTAATCTTTTTTGAAAAGAAAGCAAATCGGAAGTATAAATTTGATTCATTATGTTCTCCTTTTCATCACAACTTTTGTTTTCTTATTTCTTGTTCAAATGCTACTTTATAACAAGCCAATATTCAAGTCTTTTATGAATTCTGCACAAAAAAAATAGCAGAACGCCTTGTTTTAACGTTCTGCATTATAAATTATATACAAATATTTTATGGAACGATATTATGTCGTTCCACCTATTCGGATTTTAACAGGAACAAAATATCTGTCTTCTGTATCCAATCCGCTGATTCTTTTATTCAGTACATCTACACATGTTTCTGCTAATTTTTTTCGTATTTTGTGCAATAGTAGTTACCTGTTGGGCTAACTAAACGTGTTATTTCATTCCCATCATATCCAACAATCTTAAGATCTCTTGGAATGGAAATTCCTCGTTTTTTCGCCTGCACCAAGCAAAAATATGCCTCCACATCCTCCGTAAAAATGCCATCAACTTCTGAGTGAGTATTCAAATACTCATTTATCTTTTCTTCCATGACATGAAACTCTTCTGATCCACCCTCATGCTCTACAATCGTTACTTTTACACCTTTTTTTTCAATAATCTCTGACATTCTGTAATACGACGCCTTGCATATACAGGTGCAGTTGCCTTTATACTTAAAATAGCTACATTCTTACATCCACATCGAAAGAGCAGTTTTGCTGCAAGTTCGCCACCTTTTATATGATCAGATGCTACAAGCGGAATACCTTCTCCCATTTCACACTCAAAGCTTACTGCTGGAATCAATCGTAATCGCTCTATATCACTTTTATCTACATCAGCATTTATGATCAATCCATCCAACATATGTTTATCTACCAAGTCAATCGCATCAGATATTTTTTGGGACGAGCCGCCAACATTAATAATTACTGTTCGATACTCATGCATTTCCAAGGCTTTCTCTACATGCCACAAAAAACTTCCGAAAAAAGGTTGTGAACTATTCGGAAGAACTACTCCTATTAAACCACTTTTAACTTTTTTATTGTTTTTTCTTTTTAATAACGCTGAAGGATCATACTCTAATTGCTCTGCAATTTTAATTATCTGCTTTTTCTTTTCAGAATCAACATATCCTTTTCCACTTAAGGCTCGAGAAACTGTTCCCGTTCCAACTCCCGCTGCCTTTGCCACATCTTTTATTGTTGCCATAGCCTAATCATCCCTTAAACTTTCAAATCTACTATTCTTATGTTTATAATAATTTTTTCTGTCCACCATGTCAAATAGTTATTCTATAGTTCTCATGTCCCCCAATTTTTTTATATTACGCCAAATCCGAGGGAATCTGCCCCCCGGACTTCTATTCATCAACTTCCTCTCCAATATCTTCTCCACAAAAATTTGATATCTTATTCCTATAATATTACACTTTTCAGAATTTGTATCATTATAATCTTAATTTTTGTTCGAAACTTTGTTTTTTCACAGATTTATAGTATAATACCTATCATGAAATTACAAAAATTATACAGCAAGGTCCGTCAGGCTCTTGACGACTACAATATGATAACTGAAAATGACAAAATCGCCATCGGTGTCTCAGGCGGAAAGGATTCTCTCACACTGCTCTATGCGCTTTCCGGCATCAGAAGCTTTTATCCTGTGCCCTTTGAGCTTGTAGCGATAGCGGTTGACCTGGGATATGAGGATTTTGATTTGTCTCCGGTGAAGGCGCTGTGTGATGAGCTCTCTGTTGAGTTTTATGTGGTGAAAACTGATATTGGAAGAATATCTCTTGAGAAATCTAAGAATCAGGCTAGTCCCTGCTCATGGTGTGCAAAGCTTAGAAAGGGAGCTTTGAATGATTTTGCGTTGTCTGTCGGCTGCAATAAAGTAGCATACGCACACCATATGGATGATATTATAGAGACTATGTTTCTTTCCCTGCTATATGAGGGACAATTTTATTCTTTCGCGCCTGTTACACAGCTGGACGGCAGTGGGCTTGCCATCATCCGTCCGCTTATGTATGTCGGCGAGTCTGATGTGAAGGGCTTTAAGAATAAATACAATCTGCCGGTGTGCAAGAATCCATGTCATTACGACGGCCACACACGGCGCGAATATGTAAAGCAGCTTGTCAGACAGCTCAATATGGAAAATCCGGGTGTCAAGAAGAGACTGTTTTCTGCTATTCAAAACGGCAATATCGATGATTGGGTGAAATGCACTAAGC
>ENA-OQBD01001240-OQBD01001240.1-human-gut-metagenome-genome-assembly--contig:-NODE-1240-length-12005-cov-3.713167_pt1 | contig 12005 bp, 10 predicted proteins | sample MGYA00242742_ERZ504543 | MGnify/ENA primary metagenome ERZ504543 (study PRJEB26092, sample SAMD00036239) | human gut metagenome | host: Homo sapiens | study: EMG produced TPA metagenomics assembly of... | reverse complement strand
GTAATATCATGAAAGCGATTCAGTATCATCTAACCAATCTGATTCGTCTTGGCAAAAACATATCCGCCTTTAAAGCGCAACTTGGTAGAGCTCAAGAGCAAATAGCACCGTTTGGCTTCTTACTTCTCCTCTATTTCCCCTAAAATGCCGCACAAAAGTCTTTGTGTAAGAATCAGTTGATAAACCAAACCAAACAGTGCCAACTGGTTTGCCAGGAACCGCACCACCTGGTCCTGCAATGCCAGTAACAGATACCGCAATATCGCTTTGGCAAGTTTTACGGGATCCATCAGCCATCTGAGCCGCTACTTCACTGCTTACGGCACCAACTTGCTCAATATCGCGCGCTGATACCCCCAAAACAATCTGTTTTACGTTATTTGAATAGCTTATTACGCCACCTTCAACGGCTGATGAACTACCTGAAATCGCCGTTAAAGTACCGCCAATCAACCCCCCCGTGCAACTCTCGGCAGTAGAGAGAGTTTTGTTTTGATCTATTGCAAGCTTAATAACCTGTGAAGCTTCTTCTTGGATACGATCCTTGAGGACAATTTCGCTTGCCTGCCATGGGAGCGGTTGTGCGTTTTTGATTCCCTCATGTGAGAAATTCGAAAACGAGTCTTCGGGATTAAATTTAAAAATAGGGGCGCATTTAATAAAGTAATCGCACATTGATACTACGGTAAGGATCAGAGCAATAATCATGAAAACCCACGATATTACGTACATGATACCTTCCATGGAGCTATGAAGACCTAAAAGAAGTGGAGATCCCTTAATAATAAAGAGAAGAATCGCAATGATTTGAAATACCGTTTTAGCTTTTCCGTACCAACTTGCCGCAATAACAATCCCATGAGTTGCAACAAGCATTCGCAAACCTGAAACAATAAACTCACGACCAAGAATAACCAAAGCAACCCATGATGGCAGAAGTTGTAGCTCCACAAGAGCAAGAAGAGCAGCTGCGACTAATATTTTGTCTGCAGCGGATCGATAAATTTGCCAAAATTAGTTACTTCTCCCCTACTTCTTGCCAGATAACCATCCACCGCATCGGTACAAGATAAGAGAGCAAAAATAAAAGCAGCAATCCAGGGTTTCCATAATTCTGCATCAGGCCATGAAGGAAAATATTCAGGCCACGGAGAGATAAAGGCAACCACGAAAACGGGGACGAGCAGGATTCGTACCATGGTTACCACATTAGCAGGAGTTAATAAAGCCTGTTCTGAATTAGAAGGATTAGACACGAGATGCCTCCATCTCGTATAGCAAAGTATCTTCGATTATGCAGGGAATGATCGAACCAATTTCACCTTGATCGATATAAGTAACCCCATCAACTTCGGGAGCTTGCGATGGGCATCTTCCAAATAGTTGTCCATCTTCCTCAGTTCCAAGCACTAGTAGTTTCTCATGCTTACCAATGCGTTGTGCGATTTTTTGCGATGAAACAGCATCGGCGATATCGCGGATTGTCTGAAGTCGATCCTGTTTAGTTTCCTCATCGATTTGATCAGGCAAAGTTGCCGCAACAGTTCCTTCCTCAGGAGAGAAAGCAAAAACCCCAACATAATCAAATTCGGCATTTTCAACAAAATCACAAAGGGCATCAAATTGCGCATCGGTTTCACCAGGATATCCCACTATCAAGGTGGTACGCAAAGTGATATCGGGTATTCGAGAGCGCAGCCGAGAGATCATATCCATAAACTCATCGTATGATCCACTTCGATTCATAGTTTTTAAAATTGTTGGATCGCAATGCTGAAGAGGGATATCAAGGTAATTACAGATATTGTCATAAGTTGCCATAACCCTCATCAGCTCATCAGTTATTCCTGCAGGCTGTAAATATAAAACACGGAACCAGGTATTGCTGAACTCAGTCGCAAGTCGTTCAAGTAAGCTCGCAAGTGTTTCACGAGGACTCAGATCAAGACCCCAAATTCCAGAATCTTGGGCAATAAGAACAATCTCCTTAGCGCCTCCTTGAATTTTAGTAATAACGTCATTACGTATACTTTCAAAACTAAAGCTATGATAGGGACCACGTATAAGAGGAATGGTGCAAAACGCGCATCGACGACTACAGCCATCAGAAATTTTTACATATTCACTGGGAGCATATTCGAATTCAACGATACGCGATTTTCTTTCAGCGTTCGGAAATAAGGAAAACAACACTTCAACAAGGGAATCTTCCTCATTACAGGGAACAAAAGCGCTTACCTCGCTTAACTCGCTTTCAAGTTCTTTACCAAAGCGCGAAGGAAGACAACCTGCAACAATTAATTTCGTCTTACCAGTCGAAATTGACTCAAGTGCTGCGGCATCAAGAATAGTATCAATACTTTCTTCAATAGCAGGTTGAATAAAGGCACAAGTATTTATAACGAGTGCATCGTATGATGACTCGATATCGACAATCTCGAAACCAGCGCGCACAAGATCTTCCTGCATTTGCGCAGAATCAACCTCGTTTTTTGCGCATCCTAAGGTAAGGAATGCAATTTGCTTTGGCATGCCAGCCACAAACTTTCTATCGGTAGTTTACAAATTGAAGCGGTTGACCGTAATCCTGGTCCTTTAAAAAGGCGATAACTTCCTGCAGGGTATCAATTTTCGGTCCCGAAACACGAAGCTTATCACCTTCGATAGTGACCTTTACTTTTAATTTTGTGGACTTAATGTCTTTATTAATTTTCCCAGCGGTTTCCTTGTCGATACCTTCAATAATTTTGGCAGTTTGTCGCACGGTTGCACCACTGGCTGCCTCAATCTTTCCCCAATTCAAAGCGTTTAGTTCAATACCACGCTTAATCAGCTTAGAAGTCAAGACATCCATTACTTGCTTACAAACAAAATCGCTGGGGGCCGAAATTGTTATAGTTTTGCCACTTTTATCAAGTGAAATATCGGCACCTGAACCTTTTAAGTCGTAACGCTGAGAAATTTCTTTCTTCGCCTGTCCATAAGCGTTATCCACTTCTTGCATATCAATTTGTGAAACAACATCAAAGCTAGAGTCTTTAGCCATTGAATATCCTTTCAGTGTTCGTCAGATTACTTACCTCATATTACCTAATTACTTCTGTCCTATAAAACATAAGGAAGAAGTTTCTACTCCTGAGAACTTGAAGTGCTGCTACCACTACGCGCGTTACTTGAGGACTGCGAAGAGCTACTAGTCGAACCAGAAGAGGTGTTAGAACTATTCGAAGAAGATTGCTGAGTGGTATCTCGCGTAGCATTGGGATGATTCTCGTACCACTGATTTAAAATTTCTTCAAACGTAAAGGTGGTATTAACAATACCTGAATCATTCGTTTCGAGAGTCACTGCTTCATCGTTAATATAAAGGGTAACCCCACTCGTTTCAGTGGAAACAAATCTGATAGTTCCCGACGAAGTGTAAGATTGTTGTGCAGGACCATCAACCGTAGAAGATTCTTGCACTTCATCATCAACATACACTTCGATATACGACTCAGATCCTTCAGCAACTTCATAGCGTAAAGTAAATTCTGTAGGAGCTGTTTCTGTAACAGGTTGTTCTTGTGTTTCTTCAGTATTGGTCGACTGTTGCGCGGTAACGTCAACGCCAGTTACCGGAATGTTAGTCTGAGGCTCAGAGCGATGAGTCAAAAAGAGCGCAACTATAAGCGCAATTACTAAAACAGCCGCAACAACTACCCCAATTATGATATTGCGATTTCTATTAGGGTTAGGAATATTCTTTGGTGCAGAATATAAATTGGTGTAGCGTCCATCGGTCATAGCCGATCGACGAGCTCGATGGGCAACTGGAGCGTTGTTACGCGGAGCATAAGGTGGCTCGTCGGCATTTTGAGAGTACATGCGCCTTCCAAATCCATTTGAGCTCCCATCATAAGCATTGCTTTGAGTAGTTCTTTGAGTTGCTCGCGTTTGATCCGAATTATAAGACGAACGATAATTGCGGCTAGAACGGTCCACTTGATTAAATCGTCCTGTTGCACCCCTTTGAGTAGAGCCGGAATGTTGATAGGGCTCATTATGCATCTGAATGGTATTTCCCACAGAACGATGAGCCTTTTCAACTTGATGTGCATACTCTTGATCAAGATACATACGAGAAATATCTTGCGGATTTAGTCCCACAAGACGAGCATAAGCAATAATCATGTTTCTCGCATAACCTCGAGAAGGCATACGAGCAAAGTCACTATTTTCAATAGCAACTAAAATATCTTGTCTGATACGTAGCTCACGGGAAACGACAGCAAGATCGAGTCCTCTGGCTAAACGTGCCTCTTTAAGCACGTTACCGAAGCTGATTTGATGCATCGAAAACCCCCGAATTACTGTGAATCATGCTCTTCAAATGCCTTGAGTGTCTCTAACTCTAAGGCATCAACTAAAACTTCACGTGGTTTAGATCCATTTTGTGGACCAACAATACCTTTCGCTTCCAACAAGTCCATAATACGACCTGCACGTGAATACCCTACGCTCAATCTTCGTTGTAAATTTGAAGTAGACCCTACCCCGGCAGAAACGACGATATCTGCCGCCTCCCAAACCAGCGGATCGTCAGAACCATGAGCGGTTCCACCCGATCCGTCGGGAGAGGAATCTCCAAGCGTAATTAAGTTTGTTTTCAGAATATCATTATGGTAATCGGGCTCACCTTGTGACTTTAATTTCTCCACGACAGCAGCAATTTCATCTTCTGAGACAAAACAACCTTGAATACGCTGAGGCTTGGCAAGTTCAGGTTTTGAAAGAAGCAAATCGCCTAATCCAATAAGGTTTTCAGCTCCAGGTGTATCCAAAATAACGCGAGAATCAATACCGGAAGCAACGTTAAAAGCGATTCGGTTGGTGATGTTTGCCTTGATGAGACCCGTTACAACATTGGTCGAAGGTCTTTGAGTTGCAACAATCAAATGAATACCAGCTGCACGAGCGAGTTGGGCAAGACGAGAAATAGAAAACTCTACTTCTTTTCCGACATTCATCATCAAATCGGCCAACTCATCAATAATTATGACGATGTAGGGCATTTCCTTTGCCGGTTCATCGTTTAGCTCAAGCCCCTGTTGGACTTTAGCATTGTATTGACCAATATTGCGAGCACCAATACCCGAAAACACCTTAAGACGTCGTTCCATCTCTGCGACAGCCCACGAAAGTGCACTTGCTGCTTCTTTAGATTCAGTTACTACTGGAACATAAAGGTGAGGAATTCCGTTGTAGGGAGTAAATTCAACTCGTTTAGGGTCAATCATAATCATGCGAACTTCTGCAGGGGTGGCTCGCATCAAAATAGACATAATCATGCCATTGATTGAGACTGATTTACCAGATCCTGTTGTACCACCAATCAGAAGATGAGGCATAGTTGCAAGATCGCTTACAATGCAATTTCCCTCAACATCTTTACCGATCGCAACCTGAAGTGGTCCTTTTGGTGCATGCTTTAAAACATCCCCCAACAAAACCATTTCACGTTTTTTATTGGGCACTTCAATACCTACATAGTTTGTTCCAGGAATTGGTGCAAAAATTCGAACACCTGGTGCCGCAAGGGCAAGAGCGATATCGTCAGTTAGATTCGAAACCCTATTAACTCTCACTCCACTAGGAAGCTCAACTTTAAATAACGTAACCGTTGGTCCATGAACCCAACCAACCACGTTGGCAGGCACACCGAAATCGGCAAGAGTATCCTGAAGAAGCATACCAGTTGATCGAAGAGAGGCTTCGCTTTCTTTAGTTACCTCTTTGCCTTTAGTGGTGTTTAAAAGAGACACATCAGGCAACTCGAAGCCCTCAAGAGGATGCGGACTTGCGGTATCAGAAACCTTTTTACGAACAGGCTTCTCTTCTTTTTCAGCCCGAGCAGCTTGCTCCCCATGAACCGAATCCTGCTTAGAACGAAGCTTTCGGGTGATCGTTGCTGGTTTTAAGTCCTCTGGATCAATCTGGGTAAATTGAATAGTCGCAAGAGAATCTTGGTTAGATTGCGTAGGTTGTTTTTCGGAACCAGCATCAAAACGCTTTGATCGCATGCGCGAAGTTGAATGTTTGTCATCCAATAATTGCGTAGGAGCTTCGCTTCTTCCACCTTTTTCGCAAGCACCTGCGTATGAGCGTTTATGAGAATCTGCTATCTCGTTATCTCCACGCACGTCATTTTCATTAAGGCGCGGTAAACGACGAATGCGGGCGAAGGATTGCTTTGGTACTGAATCGCTATAAAGCGGCTCATCGCTTGGTTCGTATTTATCTTCGTAATGATTTTTGATGCGCTCATAAAGAGACGACAGTGAAAAGCCAATAATGATAAGGGCAATAACAATGAGTCCTACCATTAAGATTATTGATACGGTTGTCCCAAAAAGGCGCAAACCAGCCCAAGCAATACCCGCACCAAGATACCCTCCATGGTTAACAAGATATACCTGTGCGAAAAGTACGTTGGGATCTTGCTCTGCTCCTGGAGTAAAAAGTGAGACTATCGTTAAAAATGCAATAAATAGAAGTGCAAAGCCAACCGCAACACGAGCTGGAACCATTTCATTTTGAAAACGAATAAGGAAGGAAACACCCAAAATAACAAGAAGAACTGGCAAAACGTACATACCAATTCCAAGTGAAAACCGAAGCGCCATTGCAAGAGCACCAGTTACAACTCCATTTGAAGAGAACAAAACAGTTGCGAAAAGAGCAATTGCAAGAATAATTAAAGCGACAGACGCTATATCACGCTTAGTACGTTCATCTAAAAGGGTTCTCGGTTGAACCTCTTGTTTTTGTTTATGGTAAGCCGGTTTTGCTTTATTTGACGACGATCCGCGAGCGCCTTTTGCGGAGCCCACGGATCGTGAAGATTGCTTTCTTTGCTGAGCTTGCCTTTGTGCCATAGCCTTCCCTTTAGTGCATTTAAAGTTCATTTAGGGTGTCGAATTTAGGATTTAATTACTAAGGATAGTAGTGCCAAAGCGATTAAATCTCAAGTAGATTAATAACCACGAGGGGACGTTGATTAGTTCTTTCCCACAAAATAGACAGAAGAGCACTTCGTGCAGATTTACGTATTGCTTTAGGCTCTTCCTGCTTTTGAAGTGCACGTTTAATGGCACTCGTTACTGAAGTGGTTACCGTGTCAACAAAGCGTGGTTCATCTCCCCCTGGGATGCCATGCATTTCAATCGAAACAGGGCACATTAAATCGTGCGTTTTTTTACTGATCGCACAAGCAATAACGGCTACACCCTGAGAACCTAAATTGGTACGTTCGTTCAAGATAAATTCTGAAGTGTCGCCTACACTTAAACCATCAACCAAAATAATGCCGCTCGAAACTCCCTTTCCACGCTTCAAGCCACGATAGGTCAATTCGAGAGATTCACCATTTTCGCAAATGAAAATATTATCTTTTTTCACCCCTGTTACTTCAGCAAGGCGCGCATGAGCACGTAAATGGGTTGCTTCACCATGCACCGGCATAAAATACTTAGGCTGCACAATCGATAAAACAAGCTTTAGCTCTTCTGCTGAAGCATGACCCGATACATGAACCCGTGCTCTAGACTTGTCAAATACGTCAGCTCCGATTTTCGCAAGATCGTTTACTACCTTGGTACTGCTTTTTCATTTCCAGGAACAGGAGTAGCTGAAATGATAACTGTATCCCCTTCTTCAATAGAAATTGTTTTATGGTTACCATTCGCAATACGAGCGAGAGCCGACAAAGGTTCTCCCTGCGATCCTGTACACATAACAACATACGAGTTAGAAGGACAACCCTTCAAATCGTATGCATCATTAAATTCTTGTCGGCAATATTGAGATAGCCAAGTCGACGCGCGATATCAGTATTCTGGACCATAGATCGACCAGTAACTGCAACTTTACGACCATTACGTACGGCAGCATCACAAATTTGTTGCATTCGATGAATATGCGAAGCAAACGAAGCAACAATAACGCGCCCTGTAGCCTGAGAAATAATGGTATCGAGCGCTTTTCCTACTTCAGCTTCTGAAGGAGTAAAGTTCGGATTTGAAGCGTTAGTAGAGTCTGACATCATCAGATCTACGCCAATTTTACTAAAGCGAGCAAGCGCCCCAAAATCGGTATGAACGCCATCGATAGGACTTTGGTCTAACTTAAAGTCACCGGTATGTAATACATTTCCCGCTGGTGATTGAAAAAACACTCCAACCGCATCTGGAATTGAGTGATTTACGGAGAAAAACTCTGCTGTAATTGAACCGAGCTCAATAGATTGGCCTGGTTTAATTTCACAAAGCTTTGCATTTTTAATTTTATGTTCAGCTAGTTTTCCCTCAATCAAACCCAGGGTGAGTTTTGTAGCATAGATGGGAACTTTGCGATCAAGATCCTTAAGCAGATAAGGCAAGGCTCCGGTATGGTCTTCATGTCCGTGCGTAATAATAATGCCTCGTAGTTTTTCAGCATTCTCCAACACATACGAGTAGTCAGGCAGGATTAAATCGATTCCAGGATGATTATCATCAGGAAACATTAAACCTGCGTCATCAAGAACCATATCGTTGCCGCACTCAAACGCAGTCATATTTTTTCCAATGGCATCCAAACCGCCTAAAGGAATTATGCGTAATTTTGCACGGGAATCACGACGCGCAGGACTTGCGCTTGCTTTTTTACCTCTTGAGGCACTTTGTGCACGAGAACGACGATTTTGAGCTTTCTTAGCTTTACGCGCATTATCTTGTTCATCATAATTTGAAAGCTTTGGTCTCGTGCGTTCAAGATGTACATGGCGAACCACTTCTTTAGTACGACGTGGTTTTGCCTGAGAAGAGTTCCCTGTTTGGGATTGTTCTGTCATATGCTTCCTTTTATCAGTGTCTTATATACGTCAAACACCCTTCGCACTCAAAGAATGCGAAGGGTTCAAGCCAAAACATATAGACGAACGAGTGGAATAAGACCTCTAAACGCTTAAACGTTACAGAATTCCAACTTCTTTCATTACCTGAGCCAAATGCGCAGACTGTTCTTCAGTTGCGTTTACCAAAGGTAGGCGTACACCACCAACAGGAAAACCTGCAAGATTAAGTGCTTCCTTAACCATAATTGGATTTGCAGTAACAAAAAGTTCGTCCATTAAAGGCAAAAATGCATCATGAGCTTTCTTTGCCTCTTCAAAATTTCCTGCTGCACATAAAGTAGTAATTTCTTTCATACGTGCAGGCGAAACATTGCCAGCAGTTGATATAACTCCCGCAGCACCTAACTTCATCATTTCGTAAGTAAGTGAGTCATCTCCGGAATAGACATCGAAACCGTCAGGAGCATCTTTAATAATCGCGGCAACTTGTTCTAAATTACCAGAAGCTTCCTTGATTGCAACAATGTTTTCTACATCGTTAGCCAAACGTAAGGTAGTTTCAGCGGTCATATTAATAACACAACGACCAGGAATATTATAGAGAATACAAGGTAAATCTACTGATTCAGCAATCGTTTTAAAATGTTGATACAGACCTTCTTGTGGAGGCTTATTGTAATAAGGAACTACCAACATAAAAGCGTCAACGCCCAGTTTTTGAACATCTTGGGCAAAATCAACTGTATCAGCAGTGCAGTTATCTCCTACATTAGCAATAATGGGTACTTCCCCGCCTACTTCTGCCACTACTGCTTCGAAAAGCTTCATTTTTTGAGGATAAAACACCGTGGGACTTTCGCCAGTGGTGCCGTTGATAACAAGCGCATCACTTCCCCCCTCAACCAAACGACGAGCTAAGGCGCGTGCTTGCTTTAAATCTAATTCAAGATTTTCGTCAAATGGCGTTACCATTGCGGGAATCATGCGACCAAAGCGTGGTTCAGTTACCGTGTTCATGTTTTCTCCTTCACCTGAATTCGTAAACGATTGATATTATGGCACGTAATGAACTTCTATTCCATGAAGTTCTCTAATCCAACCACCAGACCGTCGCATTTTTTTAACTGAACGGATTCCAAGTAAAACACCTGGCATATAAGAAGTGCGATCCCATGAATCGTGACGAATAGTGAGCGTTTGACCCATGGAGCCAAATACCACTTCCTGACTTGCAACATATCCCATAGAGCGAATCGAGTGAACAGGAACACCTTCAATTAAAGCTCCACGCGCACCTTGTGCTCCCTCAATTTCGGTTTCTTTCCCTGGAGCCGCACTTTGAAAATCACGTGATTCGGAAATTAACTGTGCAGTTCGTACAGCAGTACCACTAGGAGCATCTTTTTTATTGCAATGGTGGAATTCTAAAACTTCGGCTTCAGGAAAATAAGGAGCTGCTGCTTTAGCAAATTCCATCATTAATACCGCACCAGTCGTAAAGTTTGGCGCATAAAACAGACACGTTCCTTCCTTTGCAGTATCTGCAAGGCTCCGTAAAGTATCGTCAGATAAACCTGTCGTACCAACAACACAATCAATTCCCGCAGGAAGTGCAACAGAGAGAGTTTGTGCAACAACATCTGGTTGGGTGAAGTCAACTAATACCTCGAATGATTCGTGGCTAAGAGCTTCATCCAAAGATGGATATACCGGAAATTCTTTAGCAGGATTAGAAGGGTCGATGCCACAGATAAGTTCCATGTCTTCAGCTGCTTCAACAGCATCTACCACTGCAGAGCCCATACGTCCTCCACATCCGGCAACAGCAACTTTTATCATAAGTATTCCTTTCTCTGCTTTACTTCTTTTTTGAATTCAGTAAAAAAGGCACGTCTTCACTAGTACAAGAAGAAACCAATGCAATGCCTGGATCACCATGTAAGAAATCTTGTGCAAGCTCTTGAATTTGCTTGCTCGTCACAGCACGATAAGCTTTTACTTGTTCTTCAGGGTAACTTGATCCAAACCAAGTACTTCTCTCTTTCCTAAGCGAGCCATGTGAGAATTAGTTGTTTCAAGACCCAAAAGAAGTTGGCCACAAATAAAATCTATAGTCCGTTGCAATTCCTCGTCATCGACTGTTTGAGTTCTTATCCGCTCTAACTCAGCTTCGATTAAAGTAAGGACTTCAGAGATATTTTCTTTGCGAGTTCCTGCATAAATGCACCACTGGCCAGCACCCTGATAACATGCCTGAGTTGCATAAACAGAATAAGCAAGACCACGTTTTTCGCGAATTTCCTGAAAAAGTCGAGAGGACATTGAACCACCTAAAAGAGTGGTCAATACCGAACCGACATAGCGTCTTTCATCCCCTACTCCATACCAAGGAAACCCATAAAGTAGATGCGCTTGTTCCGTTTCTCGCTGAGCACTATGAACTCCTGCAGAAAAAGCGGGAACACTAAGTTTTCGAGCAGTTTGGACACCTGACTTCATGTGAGAAAAATAGTCGTTTACCAACTTAACAAGATTGTCATGATCTAAATTTCCCGCAGCAGCAACTACTAAATTTCCTGCATGATAAAACTCTTGGTGAAAATTTACGCAATCATCATGCGTGTAAGTACCCACACGCTCCCTTGTTCCTAAAACAGGAAGCCCCAGAGGATGTTGCGGGAATGTTGAAGAATTATAGAGTTCAAAAACATAATCATCAGGTGTGTCTTCGCTGCGAGCAATTTCTTCAATCACAACTTCACGCTCAGTATCTATCGCCTCTTGAGTAAAAGTAGAATCAATAACCATTTCAGCGAGCATAGAAAGAGCATCTTCGAGTTTATCATCAACAAAGCGCGCATAATAACAGGTATATTCCTTAGAGGTAAACGCATTAAACTCTGCACCCAACTTGTCGAAATGCATCGAGATATCAAGGGGCCCTTTTGTCGAAGTGCCCTTAAACATCATATGTTCCATAAAATGCGTTAATCCGGCTTGCTGAGAATTTTCATCTCGAGAACCCACTCGAAACCAAAGTCCTAAAGAAACTGAACGAACCGAAGGCATAGGATAGCTTATTACGGTAAGTCCATTGGAAAGAATAGTTTTAAAGTAAGACATAAAAAAC
>ENA-OQBD01001238-OQBD01001238.1-human-gut-metagenome-genome-assembly--contig:-NODE-1238-length-12019-cov-2.451228_pt1 | contig 12019 bp, 14 predicted proteins | sample MGYA00242742_ERZ504543 | MGnify/ENA primary metagenome ERZ504543 (study PRJEB26092, sample SAMD00036239) | human gut metagenome | host: Homo sapiens | study: EMG produced TPA metagenomics assembly of... | reverse complement strand
GCTTGCGGTACATGTCTTCGAGACCTACCTGCGGCCTCCAGCCGAGCGCCTCAAGGCGTGACACGTCGAGTGGCAGGTGGTGCTCCGGCGGGTAGGGCGCGTTCGGGTCGACGTCGATGATGACGTGGCGGAGTCCGTACCACGGTGCGATCTATGCGGTATTAGAGTCCTTATCAAGAATCGTGACCGCAGGTGGTGATTATAAAAAGATCCGTTTTACATTCCAGGAATACTTCCGCAGAATGAACGAGGATCCGAAGCGCTGGAGCCAGCCATTTGCAGCACTTCTCGGAGCTTACAATGCACAGATCGGTTTTGGACTTCCATCTATCGGTGGAAAAGATTCCATGTCAGGAACGTTTAATGATATTGATGTACCGCCGACACTGGTTTCCTTTGCAGTGGATGTGGCAAAAGAGCAGGATATCATCACACCGGAGTTAAAGGCAGCAGGAAATGAACTGTTATACTTTACAATCGACAAAGACGAATATGACGTGCCGGTTTACGCACAGGTCATGAAACTTTATGATGCGGTTCATGTATTGATCCAGAAAGGTGCGATCGTTTCCGCATATGCGCTTGACGGAAAAGGTCTTGCAGCAGCACTTGCAAAGATGGCATTCGGTAACAAACTTGGCGTGACAGTAGATACCGATGTGACAACTGATACACTGTTTGCTCCGGGCTTTGGTAATATCGTGGCAGAAGTTCCGGCAGGCAAGACTGCAGAAGTTTACGAGGCACTGCAGAATGCAGGTTTATCTGCAAACGTAAAGAGAGCAGGTGCTGTCAATGAGGAAGCAGCATTTATCTGTGGCGATATGAAACTTGCGATCGATGAGGCATTGAACGCATGGACAGGCACATTGGAGAAAGTATTCCCGACTCGTGCAACCGAAGATAAAGAGGAAGTAAAGACAGATCTTTATCATGCAGATTCTGTTTATGTATGCAAACATAAAGTGGCAAGACCGACCGTATTTATTCCGGTATTCCCGGGAACAAACTGCGAGTACGACAGTGCAAAAGCGTTTGAGCGCGCAGGTGCGGATACGATCGTAAAAGTATTTAAAAACTTAAATGCTGAGGACATCCGTGAGTCCGTAGATGAATTTACCAAGGCAATCGACCAGGCACAGATCATCATGTTCCCGGGTGGATTCTCCGCCGGTGATGAGCCGGAAGGATCTGCAAAATTCTTTGCAACCGCATTCCGCAACGCAAAGATGACAGAGGCAGTTATGAAACTGTTAAATGAGAGAGACGGTTTAGCCCTTGGTATCTGTAACGGATTCCAGGCACTGATCAAATTAGGACTGGTACCTTACGGCGAAATCCGCCCGCAGGCAGCAGATTCCCCGACACTGACCTACAACACGATCGGACGCCATATCAGCAAGATGGTATACACAAAAGTTGTCACCGACAAGTCCCCGTGGTTAGCACAGGCGGAACTTGGAAAAGTTTACTGCAACCCGGCATCCCACGGAGAGGGACGCTTTGTTGCACCGAAAGAATGGCTTGATAAACTGTTTGCAAACGGTCAGGTTGCAACACAGTACGTCAATGAGGCAGGTGTTCCGACCATGGACGAAGAGTGGAACGTCAATGGTTCCTACTGTTCCATCGAGGGTATCACAAGCCCGGATGGACGTGTGCTCGGCAAGATGGCTCATTCCGAGAGACGTGACAGAAGCGTGGCAATTAACATTTACGGAGAGCAGGATCTGAAGATCTTTGAGTCCGGTGTGGCTTATTTTAAATAAGAGACAATATTAAAAGGGAAGAGATATTTATTCTCCTTGGACAATTTTAAAAGATCTCACAGAAAGGAAAATCAAAAATCCTTTCTGTGAGTTTTTTTATAAAATAAATCTTAAAAAACATATTGTTATTCCGATTTCAAGGTGTGGGGAACCCAACCGACGTTTAGTTATTTTGATGTCGGAAGTGAAGGCGCTGGAAATCAGGAACCGGAAAGATTTTATCATGGATTTGTGCTTGGACTAATAGCAGACCAGACAGATATCTATGAAATCAGGTCAAACCGGGAAAGCGGCTTTGGCAAGATATGATGTCATGATGGTTCCGAAAGAGCGGGAAAAAACAAAAATACCAGCAATTATATTGGAGTTTAAGGTAAAAAATAATAAAAAAGAGCAGACACTTGAAGAAAACAGTACAGTCATCACTAGTGCAGATCAAAGAAAAAAATATGATGCCGAACTGTTGGCACGGGGAATACCAAAAAGAGAAGATCAGACATTATGGATTTGCATTTGAAGGAAAAAAATGTGTTGATCGGATCGTGAGAAGATATTAAAGAAAATGGAATATTCTCTTTCCACCCGGTATAAAACATGATACGATGAGAAAAATAAAACCAAACAAAACAAAAATGGAGGCGAACATGAAAAATTTATAATACTATTGCTTTCAATTTTTCTTGCAATGTCACTTGCTGCCTGTGGAAATAAAACAGACAGCAGGGATTCATCAGGAAAGACAGAGATCAAAGATGCCAAAGAGCTTCTTACCACAGTCTGGAACAGCTACGAAGAAGACGAGAAATTCGCCATCGCAGGCGGAGGAATATGACGGAAGAAAATATGACAGAGGATGCGCCGGGGACATTTGGGATCACGGATGCGGATGAATTAGACCGCATGCTTGGCTTTCCGGCGGCGGATGCGGAAAAGATCGATAATGCGGCTTCCATCATGCACATGATGAATGCGAACACATTTACCTGCGGTGCCTATCATCTGAAAAATGCAGATGATGTAAAGAGCGTAGCGGCAGACCTCAAGGAAAATGTGATGGGCAGACAGTGGATGTGTGGATTTCCGGACAAGCTGGTTGTAATTTCGTTGGATGATTATCTGGTATCTGTTTTTGGAAATGAAGAACTGGTAAACACGTTTAAAGACAAACTCACGCAGACTTATGAAAACGCGAAAGTCATCAGTGAGGACGGGATCGTATAAATGTTATTTTCAAGTATCACGTTTTTGATTTATTTTCTTCCGTGTATGGTGCTGGTTTATTTTCTGGCTCCGGGGTGGATGAAAAATACAGTGCTTCTTTTGGGGAGTCTGATCTTTTATGGATGGGGAGAACCGAAATACCTGCCGGTGATGGCAGCAGTCATCTTAGCTGGTTATCTGTCTGCCCGTCTGATCGGTACATGTCAGAATAAACGGCAGTCAAAAATTTCTTTTGTCTGCCGCTGTTTTTATTGGAAATTTTTTGCCGCTCATCTATTGTAAATATGCCGATTTTTTTCATCCAGAATCTCAATGTGCTGACAGGGCAGAAAATTCCACTGCTTAGCATTGCAATGCCGCTTGGCATCAGTTTTTATACATTTCAGGTCATCAGCTATACGGTAGATGTATACCGGGGAGATGTCCCGGCACAGAAAAATCTGCTCACGTTTGCTGCCTATGTTGCAATGTTTCCGCAGCTCGTTGCAGGGCCGATCGTGCGCTATTCGGATATCAGAAGTCAGCTTGAAAACCGCACTCACAGCGTGGAAAAATGTGCATATGGCATTCGAAGATTTGTGACCGGGCTGTCAAAAAAGATACTGATCGCAAATGTACTCGGGGAGCTGATCGGACAGTTTCAGGCTTCCGAGGAAAAATCGGTTTTATTTTGTCTTGGATGTATGCGGTAGCGTTTATGCTTCAGATTTACTTTGATTTTTCCGGGTACAGCGATATGGCGGTCGGACTGGGAGTTGTTTTTGGATTTGATTTTCCGGAAAACTTCCGCTATCCTTATTGTTCTGCGAGCATTACCGAATTCTGGCGCAGATGGCATATTTCACTTGGCGCATGGTTTCGGGATTATCTTTACATCCCGCTGGGCGGCAGTCATGTAAAACCTGTGCGGTGGATCTTCAATATTTTTCTTGTGTGGATGGCAACCGGATTCTGGCATGGGGCGGCATGGAATTTTATCCTGTGGGGACTGATGTATGCGGTACTTTTACTGATTGAAAAAGCATGGCTGTTGCCTTATTTAAAAAAACATAAGATCGTCGGACACCTGTATGTGCTGTTTTTTGTGCTGATCGGGTTTGTACTTTTTGATGCATCCTCCGTGGCGGATTTTTGGGATTGCATCGTATCTATGTTTGGCGGGGGACAGATAAAACCGGTTACGACAGAGAGTCTGTATTATCTGAAAAGTTATGCAGGGATCATCCTGACTGCGGTGATCGGGGCGACGCCGCTTCCTGTGAGATTATATGGAAGATTGCAGAAAAAGAAAGGCTTAAAGCAGACACTTGACATTGCAGAAATTCTCCTGCTGGTAATGTTACTGCTTCTTTGTGTGGCATTTCTGGTAGATGGTTCATTCAATCCGTTTTTATATTTCAGATTTTGAGGGCAATTATGGGAACAAAGCGAAAAGACAGAATCACTGTTGGAGTGACGGCACTGATCCTGTTTGGATTCTTAACAGGAAATATTGCGAAAAGTGATGATACGGTTTCTGTCTCAGAGCGCAGAAAACTTGCACAGTTTCCGAAAATAAATGTGGAAAACATGAAAGATGGTACTTTTATGAGTGGATTTGAGTCGTATGCAAAAGACCAGTTTCCGTTACGGGAGCAGTTTCGTGCATTAAAGACAGCGTTTTCCATGTATGTGCTGGGGCAGAGAGACCAGCATGGACTTTATATCAAAGATGGCTATATTGCCAAAATGGAATATCCGCTTCATGCGGATTCACATGCAGTATGCCGTCACGCGTTTTGGGGAAGTCTATGATCGTTACCTTTCGGATACAGACACAGATATCTATCTGGCGATCGTGCCGGATAAAAGTTATTTTCTGGCAGATGAAAATGGTTATCCGTCCATGGATTATGATATGCTGACGGCGCAGATGAGAGATGGGACGAAATATGCACAGTATATTGACATATTTGGGGATCTTGAACTTTCGGACTATTACCGCACAGATGCACACTGGCGGCAGGAACAGATCACGGATGTGGCACGGCACCTCGCTGGGGCAATGGGGGTAAATCCGGCGACAGAATACGAAACAAAAGAACTGGAAAATCCATTTACGGTGTCTATTATGGACAGCTCGCACTTCATGGGACAGCCTGAATACACTGTATTATCTGGATAATGACGTGCTTGAAAACTAGTATCGTGTATGATTAATGAAAACCGTGCGGAAAATAAGATTTACGACATGGAAAAAAACAACGGGGAATGATATGGTATGAGATTTTCTGGGAGGATCGAAATCCCTGATATCGATTGAAAATCCGAATGCGAAAACAGACCGGGAACTGGTCATGTTCCGGGATTCCTTTGGAAGCAGCATCGCCCCACTCCTGGCAGAAGATTATGCGAAGATCACACTGGTGGATATCCGGTATCTGCCCGTGGAGCGGATTGGAAACTATATTGATTTTAAAGATCAGGATGTGCTGTTTTTATATAGTACGTCGGTGTTAAATCACAGTGAGACGTTAAAATGACAGGAGGCTGGGGCGCAAATAGTGCATTCACAATATATCGGCTGGTGCAATTTGCCAATTAATAAACTTGAGTGCACTATTTGCCCCGGCATCCTAACAGCAGTTCCGGTCAGGGAATCGGGATAAATTCCGGTTTCCTGTTCTTAAATACCGTATAATGCGTAAAGCCGGCTTCTTTTAAGATAGAAGGAACTTTTTCAAAATCAAATGCGACATGCTCCGGCTGATGTGCGTCCGCACCGATCGTGATGATCTCCCCGCCGAGTTCATGATAGCGCTTAATGATGTCCTCTGTCGGGTTCGGATGACCGAGTCCGTATTTGAAACCGCCGGTGTTGATCTCAATCCCTTTGCCTTTGATAATAAGAGCCTTTAAGATTTCGTCGATGATGTCGGCATATTTCTGATAGGAATAACTGGCATTTTTATTTGGACCGTATCTTACCACGTAGTCGATGTGACCATAGACGTCAAAACCATCGAAAATCTGCGATATTTTCCAGAATGGATTCAAAATATTCCTGATAGCCTTCCTCCTCCGTGTGGTTTTCCCAATAAGCCGGATAATAAGGATCAACGCCGTGCATGACGTGTGAGGAACCGATCACAAAATCAAACGGGTATTGTGACAGGATGTCAGCATGTATGCAGGCAAGATGCGGCTGTAACCCAAGTTCAATGCCGAGTCGAACCGGAAGAACTTCCTTATATTTCTCCTGCATTGCATCCACGGAAGAAACATAATTCGGCAGATCCAGCAAAAATGTCTCCGGTTCGTCCGGATAGTCAATGTCAAGATGGTCTGTAAACAGATTCCTTTTAAATTTTTTGTCTTGCAGCAGCGATCATGTCTTCCTGCGGTGTGTGGCTGTCGCCGGAAAACTGGCTGTGCATATGCGTATCCCATAACATATTAAATCCTCTTTCCTGTGCCGGGCTGGCACATAATGTGAAATCTTATTTGCGCAATTACGCATATCACAAATGCTGGTTTGTGGGTGATATGAGTTTCCCTGTGTAGGGTGGTTCTGGGGAGTTACGATTGGCAAATTGCATCAAGCCGGGACTGTTTTGTTCCGTTGTCCGAAAATAAGAAAGTCTAAGTATGCCTGATTCAGGTTGAGGCGGAGTGACGTGTGCGTCCTAAATGTGCCGTCCGGGCACATTAGGACTTGTGCTGCCGTCCATGGCAGCACAACACTGTATTGTGAACAGGCATACAAAGACTTTCTAATTTTCTCCCAAAGTCACAAAACGAGTCCTGGCTTGATGCGATTTGCCAGCCGCAAGGTTGTGAACCACCCTTAGCCGGGAAACTCATTTTACAACCTTGGGGGTGCGTAAATTTTTGTGACATTCATTTCAAAAAGGTTGAAAAATCTCGACGCAATCTGTTATATCTATGCTTTTAAACATACATACTTGGAATAATAATCTGCATTATTAGTCTGTTAATTTACGAAATGATTAATGTAATGCAACATAGCAGATGAAACTTCAGACAAGTCATCAGGCTGAATATTAATGATACAGCACATTAGGATTTTAAGCATATTTCCATTCGTGCGAATATCAAAAATTCACACCCGCGCCCCCAATTCTGAGATGAACCGCCCACCCAAATGGTGTTCATAACCTGGAGGCTGGCATCTTGCGCAAAGCCGAAGCTAATTTTGTGACTTTGGGAGAAAATTAGAAAATCTTGGTCTGCCTGTCTACACACAGTGATGTTCTGCCACGGATGGCAGAACAAGGCAGCATCGAGTCATGGATGACTCGTTGTTGCCGGTCACGTCACTCCGAGAAAATCTAACCCAGACACACTTAGACTTTTCTTATTTTCGTACAACGGAACCAAAATTAACTCCGGCTTTGCGTAAGATTCCACTCACAAGCCTGCGACACACCATTTGGACGGGCGACGCATGTCCCCAACAAACCATCATTTGGCGAATCAACTGTTTAACACACACCAAAAAGCGGCTGTAACAACAATCCCCTGTTACAGCCGCTCATTCTTTTTATTCTGCCGACACAACAATCTTCCTCAAAGACCTGCTGCCAAAAGCTCCTTACTCTTCAGCAGCTAATGTCTCCTCGTACTTTTCCAAGATCAGTTTCTGGATCCGCTCTCTCGTTCCGGAGTTGATCGGATGTGCAATATCACGGTATTCTCCATCCGCTGCCTTCCGGCTTGGCATTGCAATAAAAAGACCTTTTTCCCCTTCAATGATCTTAATATCATGTACCACGAACTCTTCATCGATCGTGATTGAAACTACCGCTTTCATCTTGCCTTCTTTTTCTACTCTTCTGATCCTCACGTCCGTTATCTGCATGTCTTATGTCCCCCTTTAAGTTGTTTTACCCTTGTCCTAAAAATGCATTTCTATAACACGTAGCGCTCATTATTCTCAGAAACAATCTTGATACCATTGTCCCCACAGTAATATGTATTGGCTTTCAATGTGTCCCTGCTCTCCACGATACAGTTCTCAATGTGTGTGTTATCTCCGATATATACATCATTTAAAATAATGGAGTTTTTGATCACACAGTTCTTTCCAACAAATACTTTTTTGAACAGGATCGAATTTTCCACTTTGCTGTTCACGATACAGCCGCTTGCGATCAGACTGTTGCGCACGTCGGATCCTGCATTGTACTTTGCAGGCGGAAGATCATCAACCTTAGAGTAGATCTTTGGCTCATCATGGAAAAAGTATCTGCGCACTTCCGGTTTCAGGAAATCCATATTGGTCTGGTAATAAGACTCAACGGTCGCGATATTGCTCCAGTATTCTTTCATCTTGTAACCGTAGATACGTTTCATATTTTTATAACGGATCAGAATATCCGTAACGAAATCCCAGCGTCCTTCCTCTGCACTGCGCTCTAACATCTCAATGAGCTGTCTTCTGCGCACGATATAAATACCGGTAGAGATCGTATTCGACTGGGATACCATCGGTTTCTCCTCGAATTCCACGATCCTGGAATCCTCGTTCATGCGTACCACACCAAAGCGGCTTACATCCACATCCGGTGCCATATCTTTGCACACTACCGTGATATCTGCTTTCTTTTCGATGTGATATTCCAGTACTTTATTGTAATCAATCTTATAAACACAGTCACCGCTCGTAATGATGACATACGGTTCGTGGCGTTTCTTTAAGAAACTGATATTCTGATACATGGCATCTGCAGTTCCACGATACCACCAGCTGTTGTCCACCGTAACTGTCGGGTTAAATACGAACAGACCGCCCTGTTTTCTTCCGAAATCCCACCATTTTGAGGAACTCAGATGCTCATTTAAGGATCTGGCGCTGTACTGTGTCAGTACTGCAACTGTCTGTATATGCGAATTGCTCATATTGCTGAGTGCAAAATCAATGCTTCGATAGCTGCCCCCAACAGGCATTGCTGCAATCGCTCTCTTATTGGATAGTTCCTGCATACGGCTGTTATTACCGCCAGCTAAAATAATACCTATTGCCTTCATTCTGAGTCACCTGCCTTAATAATTACTTCACCGCTTTCAAGAATTCCATCCGGATAATCTTCTTTTTCCGTAACTCCGGAAATCGCCGTGTTCTTTCCTATCTGAACGCCATCCGGCACCACGGAATCTTCACCTATTGTTACAAGACCAAAAGAATATATGCTTGCATTCAGCTTGTTCGGTGCTTCCTCACCGACTCCAAGCACCACATTGTTTCCAATCTGGCAGTTTTCTGCAACGATTGACTTATCTATCGTGACACCTTCACCAATCTGTGTCCCTTTCATAATTATCGAGTTTCTTACTACGCTTCCCTTACCGATCGTAACACCTGCACCGATGACAGAACTATGTACTTCTCCATAGATCTCGGATCCCTCACCAATGATACTCTTCTCAACCACAGAATCTTCTGACAGATACTGCGGCTCAATGATATCGCTCTTTGTGTAGATCTTCCAGTATTCCTCATAGAGATTGAACTCCGGGATCAGATCGATGAGCTCCATATTTGCTTCCCAGTAGGATCCTAACGTTCCGACATCTTTCCAGTAACCGTTAAATTCATAGGCGAAAAGACGTTTTCCTCTCTCATGACAATACGGAATTATATGCTTGCCGAAATCGCATCCGCTCTGGTCTTTCATGGCATGTAACGCTTCTTTTAAAACATTCCAGCTGAAAATATAGATTCCCATGGATGCCAGGTTACTTCTCGGTTCTGCCGGTTTCTCCTCGAAATCCTGGATTTTTTTATTTTCATCTGCAATCACGATTCCAAACCTGCTTGCTTCCTCAATTGGTACCGGCATTGTTGCAATCGTCACATCTGCATGATTTTCTTTATGGAAATCGAGCATCACTTCATAATCCATCTTATAAATATGGTCGCCTGATAAGATCAGGACATATTCCGGATTATAGCTCTCCATATAATTCATATTCTGGTAGATTGCATTTGCTGTTCCACTGTACCACTCACTATTATTGCTCTTCTCATAAGGTGGAAGAACCGTTACACCGCCATTGTTACGGTCAAGATCCCACGGAATACCAATTCCGATATGGGTATTTAAACGTAACGGCTGATACTGTGTCAGAACACCAACAGTATCAATTCCTGAATTAATACAGTTGCTGAGTGGAAAATCGATAATGCGGTACTTCCCTCCAAACGCAACTGCCGGTTTGGCAACCTTTGCTGTAAGCACTCCAAGACGGCTGCCCTGTCCTCCAGCCAATAGCATAGCTATCATTTCTTTTCGAATCACGTCAATCACCTCTCGTCACTTTCTAGTCAATCTATTCCTTTTGGTATTTTTAATTATACCACACTTCAAATCCCATGTACATCATTTTCCACAATATTTTTTACTGATTTTACATATTTTTGACACATTGCACAAATTGATAAAATTTTATCTACAATTCGTTTTTTCTGTCGAAAAGATTTTTCCCCAAAAGAATTTGCAAATTAATTTCATACGGGTATAATGAAACAAACAGAATAATTCATAAAACAGGCAGGTATCAATAAATGTATAAAATCAATTTCAACCAGCCGCTGCACATCCATTTCATCGGAATCGGCGGCATCAGCATGAGTGGTCTTGCTGAGATACTTTTAGAAGAACATTTTGCCATCTCAGGATCCGACGCAAAAGAATCCGAACTGACCAGACATTTAGAGCACATGGGTGCCCGTATTTTTTACGGTCAGAAGGCTGAAAATCTTACCGACGGCATTGATCTTATCGTCTACACCGCTGCCATCCGGGAAGACAATCCGGAATACGCGGCCGCAAAGGAGCGCAGCATCCCAATGTTAAGCCGCGCAGAACTGCTTGGTCAGATTATGGACAATTACAACAATTCCATCGCCGTTGCCGGTACCCACGGAAAGACGACGACCACATCCATGATCAGCCAGATTCTTCTCGCAGCAAAGGCTGATCCTACCATTTCCGTCGGCGGAATCTTAAAAGCCATTGAAGGAAATATAAAAGTAGGCAAGTCCGATATTTTTGTATCCGAAGCGTGTGAATATACCAACAGTTTTCTCCATTTTTATCCACGATACAGTGTTATTTTAAACGTGGAAGCGGAACACCTTGACTTCTTTAAAGATATTCAGGACATCCGCAATTCATTCCGAAAATTTGCAGAAAATACAAAAAAAGACGGTGCGATCATTATAAACGGAGAGATTGAAAACTACACAGAGCTCACCAGCGGCTTAGATCCGCAGGTAATCACTTTCGGACTGAATGACTCCTGTGACTATTATCCTTCTGATATTACCTTTGACAAAACAGCATGCGCTTCCTTTACGGCAATGCATCACGGTACCCCGGTCATGGATGTAAAACTTCACGTTCCGGGCATGCACAACGTATCAAATGCACTTGCAGCAATCGCACTCTCGCTTGATCTTGGCATTTCAACGGATGCGATTCTTGCCGGATTATCCGCTTTCGGAGGTGCAGACCGCCGTTTCCAGTACAAAGGATGTGTGGACGGGGTTACTATCATTGATGATTACGCACATCATCCGACAGAGATCCGTGCAACATTAACCGCAGCCAAAAATTATCCACACAAGCGCCTGGTCTTGGCTTTCCAGCCACACACCTATTCCAGAACCAAGGCATTCTTAAATGATTTTGCAGATGTACTGTCCATGGCAGACGTGGTCGTTCTTGCTGATATCTATGCTGCCCGTGAGAAAAATACTTACGGCATCAGTTCAAGGGAATATCCTTGCAAAACTAAAGGAAAAAGGAACAGAATGCTATTATTTTCCTTCCTTTGAAGAGATCGAGAAATTTTTACTGAAAAATTGTATAAACGGATGATCTGTTGATAACTATGGGGGCCGGAGATATCGTGAAACGTGGGTGAACATCGTTCTTGGTCGATAAGTTATCCACATTATCCGACATTCGATTGGGGAAAAACTCAACCATCGAATGTGGATTTTTTTTCGTTAACATAGCACA
>ENA-OQBD01001237-OQBD01001237.1-human-gut-metagenome-genome-assembly--contig:-NODE-1237-length-12020-cov-4.939797_pt1 | contig 12020 bp, 7 predicted proteins | sample MGYA00242742_ERZ504543 | MGnify/ENA primary metagenome ERZ504543 (study PRJEB26092, sample SAMD00036239) | human gut metagenome | host: Homo sapiens | study: EMG produced TPA metagenomics assembly of... | reverse complement strand
TTCAAAAAGAGATATTCAGTTAAATAACTGGATGCTCTTTTTTATGGAAAAATGGAGTAAGATGATGGACAGTGGTATCTGTATAGAAAAGGCTGATTTAATCAGATTGGAGCAAAAATTTAACATAGATCCAGTGATCGCACGGCTGATCCGCAACAGGGATGTGGTTGGGGATGAACAAATACAGCAGTATCTGTATGGAGAACTTTCAGATATTTCAGATCCTTTTTTGATGAAAGGCGTCAAAGAAGGAGTTGAGATTTTGAAGCAAAAGGTACAAGAGGGGAAAACGATCCGTATTATTTCAGATTATGATGTAGATGGAGTTGTCTCAAATTATATTTTGTGGAAAGCGATTCATGATCTTGGTGGAAAGATTGATTTTCAGATTCCAGACCGCATGAAAGATGGCTATGGAATTAATGAAAATATCATTGAAAAAGCAGTGGAAGACCAGATTGATACGATCCTTACCTGTGATAATGGGATTGCAGCAGCAGATGCAGTTGCATATGGCAAAGAACATGGACTGACAATGATCATTACGGATCATCATGATGTGCCATTTGATACCGATGAAGCAGGAGTGAGAAAAGAGGTTCTTCCACCAGCAGATGTAGTGATCAATCCAAAGCAGGAAGCATGCAATTATCCGTATCCGTTACTTTGTGGAGCAGGAGTGGCTTTTCAGTTTATGAGGGCATTTTATCAGGCAATGGAAGAAGATGAAAGCCAATTGGAAGAGTTGTTATCCATGCTTGCGATCGCGACTGTTTGTGATGTGGTAGATCTGACAGGAGAAAACAGAATCTTTGTCAAAGAAGGATTACGCCGAATCAAAGATACACAAAATATCGGGTTGAAAGCATTGCTGAATGTGCATGATCTGATGGATAAACAGATACAGTCTTATGCACTAGGATTTATTGTTGGACCATGTATCAATGCGAGCGGACGTTTGGAATCTGCCGAAAAAGCATTGAATCTATTTCTGGAAGAAGATGAAGAGAAGGCAAAACAGACAGCAGAAGAATTAAAAGAACTGAATGATCTTCGGAAAACCATGACAGAAAATGGTGTAAAAGAGGCACTGGGACAGGCGTTTGAATATGAAGCAAAAGGAGATAAAGTGCTTGTATTATATCTTCCAGAATGTCATGAAAGTATTGCAGGTATCATAGCAGGAAGGATCAAGGACCGCTTAAATCATCCAGCATTTGTCTTAACAGATGCAAAAGAAGGAATCAAAGGTTCTGGACGTTCCATCGAAGGATATTCCATGTTTGAAGAGATGATGAAAGTCAAAGAGGTGTTCACAAAGTTTGGGGGACATCCAATGGCCGCAGGATGTTCTTTGGAAAAAGAAAAATTACAGGAATTCCGCAAAAAGATCAATGAGAACTGTACCCTTGAGAAAAAAGATTTTGCAAAGAAAGTACAGATTGATATTGATATGCCAGTTGATTATATTACCATGGATCTGATCCATCAGTTATCTGTTTTAGAGCCATTTGGAAAAGAAAATAAAAAACCATTATTTGCACACAGAAAGTTAAAAGTGGAACGTGTGAATGTTTTTGGAAAAAATAAAAATGTGATAAAATTAGCATTAAAGAGTAGTCAGGGAACTAGGATTGATGGCATGATTTTTGAGGATGAAGATGAATTTCGAGAGAAAATGGGAACAGCAAAGTATATCACATGTACATATTATCCAGTGATCAATGAGTATCAGGGATATAAAAGTCTTCAGATCAACATTCAAAATTATTTTTTTGTGGAGGAATAGCATGAGTAAGATAAAATTAGTAGCGATGGATCTAGATAATACACTCTTAGACAGCGAGAAACAGATTTCAAAACACACAGAAGAAGTTCTAAAAGAAGCGATCAGAAGGGGTGTTTATATAGTTCCAGCAACAGGACGTATTTTTAAAGCAATTCCAGTAATTTTTAAGAGATATTCCAGGCGTTCGATATGCAGTTTGCTGTAACGGGGCAACTGTTTATGATCAGAAAGAAGATAAGATCATATATACAAATCATCTACCAAAAGAAACGGTATTTTCGTTGTTTGATATTTTGGAAAAATATCATTGTACACGTGATATTTATCAGAATGGGCAAGGGTATATGGAACGATGCTATTTTGACCATCTTGCAGAGTATGGTGTATCAGATCATGTATTAAAACTTGTGAGAGATACAAGACTACCGCTGGATGATCTGCGAAAGTACATTGAAGAGCATCCGCTGGGAATTGAGAAGATCAGTGTATTTTTTGATGATATGGAAGAGCGGGAAACTGCAAGACAAGAATTGATTGAGAAAAATATTGCGAGTGTATCAAGTTCTCTGGGAAATAACATTGAAATAAATCAGATTGGATGTGATAAAGGAGATGGACTTTTACATCTGGCAGAGCAAATTGGACTATCTATGGATGAAGTGATGGCATGTGGAGATGCAGGAAATGATACGATGATGATCAAAGCTGTAGGAACCGGTGTTGTTATGGAAAATGGACAACCTGATCTGAAAGAGATCGCAGACTTTGTGACAAAGACAAATAATGAAGATGGTGTTGCATATGCAATTGAAAAATTAGTCTTTGAAGCATAAGATGTGAAAAAAATGTGAACATGGATCATGACTATTCATTTTTATTGACGAGGGTATCCAAAGTGGTATAATAAGTATGTTTAAATAGTTAGGGGGAACAATGAAAGATGAGAAAAACACGTAAAACAGCAGCTGTAGTAGCTCTGTATACGTTTTTGATGCTTGGATCAGTGTCTGTGGTCAGAGCAGATCAGCCAGTCACAAGAGAGCAAATAAGCAGTGAACAGACTGAGACCAAGACAGATTCTTCTGCCCAGACGACAGAAAGTGAAGCAACGACAGAGACAACAACACAGACGACTCAGGCAAAGCCGACAACGGAAGCAACAACGCATACGCATATAACGGCTGCAGCAACACATACAAAGAAACATACAGCAACAACACATACAAAGAAACATACAGCGGTAACGCATACAAAGAAACAAAAGACAAAGTCTGATCAAGATAAGAAGAAAGATAAAAAAGATAAGAAAAAAGACAAGAAAGATAAAAAATCTATCATTCCAAAAGTATATAATGATCATAGTCTTGAGATGAAAGATAAGAAAGAGACGATACAGGGATTTATTTACTTTAATCAGGCAGATGCAGCATGGAATGACAATGGATATCAGATCAAAAGCAGTGGATGCGGACCAAGCGCTATGGCAGTTTGTATCAGTTCGCTGACGAATAAATGGGTAACTCCAGTTGATACAACAGTATGGGCATATAAGAATGGCTATTACAGTAGTGCTGGAGCAAGTCATGAGATGGTCCCAGCACTGGCACAACAGTATAAACTGGAATGTCATGGACTTGGAAGTGATGTCAGCAAGGTTAGAGATGCATTGAAGAAGAAGCATCCAGTAGTAGCACTGATGGGGCCAGGATATTTTACGAAGAAAGGTCATTTTATCGTATTGGTTGCGATCGATGATAATGATCAGGTAACGGTTGCAGATGTTGGAAGCAGACAGCGTACACAGTACAAATATCCACTAAAAGAAGTGATCGCACAGACGAAGTCAGCATCAGCAGGAGGTCCATGCTGGGAGATTTATTCTGATCAAAAGATATTTGCGAAGGCTGATAAGAAGGCAAAGCAGCTGAAAGCTGAGAAGAAATACAGAAGCAAAGAATTTAAAGCAATGTATAATGAAATCAAGTCAGTATTGCAGAAGAATTATCAGTTAGCGGTTCCACTAAAGAAAGGAACACTAGTTAGTGAAGAACAGTTTGTTACGATCACATCCTTAGGAATCAACGATAAAGTTTCCGTAATGGATGAGAGCAAGAAGTTAACAAGTGATGTTGATCTTGATACAGTAGTAGATGAGATTCAGACAGAGGCAGTCAAGGATTCTTTTTGGAATACGATCATGATCGCACCTGACAAAACTAATTTGACAGATAAATAAAATAGTATATATTACATAAAGAAAAGCACAGAATCATTGAGTATGATCAATGATTTCTGTGCTTTTTCTATTCTAAAAAATAGGAGGAAAGAAAAATGAAGATTCAAAATATGATCAAAAAAATAACGATTGCTGTATTATCTGCAGCAATGATGCTTGCACCTATCGTTAATATCAAAGCGGCATCAACAGATGTGGTCGATACAAGCAAAACTGGATCCATAACGATCCACAAATATGACATGACAGCAGCAAAACAGGCCGGTGTTAATACCAGTCAGTTTACACCAACAGGAAAACAGGACGCTGCTGCGGAAGCAGCCTTGGAAAAATATGCGATCAAAGGTGTGGAATTTAGTTACCTGCGAGTTGGAGATGTTGAACAGCAGAGTGAGAATGGAAAGATCCAGATGATCTATGAACTTCCAATCACAATACAGCAGATTTTGGGTTTGACATCTTCTGATGCAGCTAAAACAGAAGGAAGTAAGACATATTTTACAAGCCAGCAGATCAATGAGAAACTTGCCAAGGCATTAGAAGATAATACGGTAACGAAAGATAAATTAGAAGATTACATGGGAAAGAATGGGACAGCCATGGATGAGACTAATGCTAATGGTGTGACAAGTAAAGACAAATTGCCACTGGGTCTTTACCTGATCGTTGAGACAAAGGCACCAGAAAATGTAACTTACACAACAAATCCATGGTTTGTACAGTTGCCATCCACGGATTCTAAGGGAGATGACTGGTTCTATGATGTGATCTGTTATCCAAAGAATGAAACTGGAAATCCAACACTTGACAAAAGAGTACGCAATAATCCAGATCAGGACAATGTAACAACTGCCAATACAGACAGACTGGCAGATTTTACTTCTGCAAGAAATGAATACAAATACCAGAGTACCGTGACAGCCTCTAAAGCAGAAAGACTGGATTATCAGTTCATTTCCAAATTGCCACATATCACATCATCAACAACCTACCTGTCAACTTATACATTTAACGATACGATGGCAAAAGGAATGACATATGGGAAAGATGCCGTGATCGCAATCTATGAAACTAAGGATGCAGCGGACAGAACAAATGTGAATAATGTTGAGAAGAGTGGAGCATTGGTTGTATGGAAGAGTTCCGACACGGATTCAAAGTTTGCAGCAACATACGGAAAATCTGGAGACGATCCTGCAATGAAGATCGAGATGACAAAAGCAGGACTTAAGGAGTTGAATAAGAAATATTCTGATAAATATATCGTTGTATACTATACAGCTAAGGTGAACACAGATGACAGCGTTATTCTTGGTGATAAAGGAAATTCAAACGATGTATCCCTTACGTGGAAGAGAACAAATACGAATTATTATGATATTTTAAAAGACAAATGTATCATATATTCTTACGGATATGATCTGACAAAGAAATTTTCTGACAGCAAGGGAGATGCAACAAAGGTTAAATTCGTTGTAAAAAATAAGACAGATAATTACTATCTAGTAGCAAGAGCAGATAGAGCAGGTGTTTATCAGATAACAGGAAAGTCTGCAAAAGAAGCTGATGCGACTCAGTTTAGTCCGTCTTCTGATGGAAAACTTGTGATCAATGGGATCGAAGGAGATGAATATGGATTTACAGAAACACACTCCGATGCAGGATACTCCCTGTTAAAGAAAGAAGTGATCGTTAAGGTCAAAGAGACAAAAGCAGATATCACACCAACCGAAGCAAACATCACAGGGATCCAGAGTAAGTCTGATGCAGATTCCACAGCAAATGATGGAGTTCCTAATGGTGCGGTATTAAAGAATGATGTGACGGTTCAGACTACAGCAGCGAGTGCGACTGTGGATGAGACAAAGGCAACGATGACAAAACACGATGATTCTGGAAATGCATATATCAATATGCAGATCACAAATCAGAAGCAGTTCATGCTGCCAATGACAGGTGGGGCAGGAAACTATCTTCTGATCATTGCAGGGGTTGTTGTTGCTGGATGTGGAATCTTGATCTTGAACAAAAACAGAAGACGATCACAAAGATAAAATGAAACAAAAGATCATACCGATTCTGATCGTTCTGACAGGTTTTTTGCTGTTGTTTTATCCATTTACAAGCAACTATCTGTTTGAAAAGAGTGTAGGTTCGATAGTGGAAAGTTATCAGGAAAAGGCAGCCGGAATGGATCAGGCGATCATAAAAAAAGTAATGGATGAAGCGAAACAGTATAATGGGGAATTGCTGCAATCTTCAATACAGTTGACTGATCCGTTTAAGGAAAAACGCTTAGATGGAGAGACGGTTCATTATAACAGAATATTAAATATTGATGGATCATCGATCATGGGATATTTAAAGATTCCTTGTATTTCAGTCAATCTGCCGATCTATCATGGGACAAGTGGGACAGTTTTGGAACATGGGATCGGACATCTGGTTACATCTTCCTTTCCGATTGGAGGAAAAGATACCCATGCGGTGTTGACTGGACATACTGGGCTTAGTTCTGCAAAAATCTTTACAGATCTGACAGAGATGAAAAAGGGAGATTTCTTTTTTATACATGTATTGGATAAAAAGCTTGCTTACCTTGTGGATCAGATCACAGTCGTGGAACCACAAGATACAAAGGAACTTCAGATCATGGAAGGAAAAGATCATGTAACATTGGTTACTTGCACACCCTATGGAGTTAATGACAAGCGTTTATTAGTCCGAGGAGTTCGCACAGCTTATCATGCAAAAGAGGAAGAGATAAGAGCAAGAAATCATCATTCGCAATGGATGGAAGTTTACAAACGGGCCATCTTTGCAGGACTATTGATCATTTGTGTATTGATCGCAGCCAGAAAAGTATATGAAAAGATGAAAAGAAAAAGCGGAGAAAGGAGATATGGGTGAAACAAAAGATCATAAATATTGTTGGAATCTTTTTTCTGGTGATAGGGATCACGTTACTGCTTTATCCGGAGATCATATCATATCTGAAACAAAAACAGTCCGATCAGACAGTGAAAGAACTGACGCAGAGGAGAAGTAAAAGAAAACAGGATGATCTACTGTATCAAAAAGCAGTCCGCTATAACAGGAAGATATTCAAAGAAAAACAAGCAGGACTAAAGGATGTATTCAGTTACCGCAGTGCACCGATCGTTTTAAGAAACGAAAAGAATACATTCGGTTACATTAAGATACCGAAGATGAAACAGAAACTTCCATTATATCTGGGAGCGACGATGGAAAATATGAGAAAAGGAGCAGCGATCATGGGACAGACATCCCTGCCAGTAGGACAAAAAGACAGCAACTGCGTGATCGCTGCACATCGGGGATATCGGGGAATTCCGTATTTTCGGGACATCGAACAGTTAAAAACAGGCGATCAGGTGATCATTAGAAATCCATGGGAAAGACTGGATTACCGGGTTACAAAGATTAAAGTGATCGATCCATATGATATGGACAAGATTCTGATTCAAAAAGGGAAAGATATGGTCACACTTTTAACCTGTCATCCGTACCGAGGACATGGAAGATACCGGTATGTGGTGTACTGTATGAGGAATCATGGACAGAAGATTAGGAAACAAAAGGAAGATAGATAAAAATAGATGGAGAGGAGGATGTGATGAAGAATGCAAAAAAGATCCTGGAAAGAAAACGAAAGATCATAGTGGTATTAGTGGTCATGGTTTCATTTGTTTCCGTTCTGGCATGGTATCAGATGAAGAAGGCACATGCTTATCAATCATATAATACAGGAGGAAACAAACATTTTAAAGAAGGACATTTAACAGTGAACATCAATGGACCAAATGGGAAAAGCGATAGTCTGACAATGTATATTCATAGTGATGAATATGAAAAAAATAAAAATGTCAGCGGTGGGACATTTAATAATTCCAGACATCCATATACGGTAACGACGTATTCCGGTGGAGGTGGAGATTATAAGCTTACAGTGAATAAACAGACGATATATTCAGAGAAGAACAGTAATAACAACTATACGCTTTTAACGATCAAAGTCTGGTATCTGTTACCGGCCCATGAACAGCATCGATCCTGGGAATGGGTAACGGTGGATAAACCAACATTTTCAGATCCAAGCAAGGATATAACGCTTTATTGCGGAGGAAATGATGGATTTTGGGAAAATTCCTATCATGATACTCAAGAACATTGGAAATCAGTAAATATCCATGTAAGTACTGGATTGGTCGGAGTGGCCTCCGCTGACAGAGATGGATGGAAAACTTATGACTGGTGTTCTATAAATCTGAATCTGGAAAAGCCAAGCCGCAGCATTTATTACAACGGAAATGGTGGAGATGGTGCAGATGTAACATGGAATTTTACGGATGGAGATTATTTTTCGTTTCCAACGGTATCAAGAAGAGGTTATACCTTGGAAGGATGGCTGGATGAAGGAACAAAATGGATGTCCAATACAGGCTGGCTGGTATGTGGTAATTATACAGAGACAGCCCAGTGGACAGCGAATACATACACTGTAAACTATGATGGAAATGGAGAAGATTCTGGACATGTGAATGATGGGACAGCCACGTACGATCAAAATTACAGCTTTGCTGAGAATGGATACACGAAAAAAGGCTATGCCTTTGTTGGATGGAATACAGATAAACATGCGGTGAGAGCACGGTATTCTCCAGGAGAGACGATCACATGGAGTAACACGGAGGGTATGACACTTTATGCTGTCTGGTCCAAGAACTCTTATGAAGTAACATTTGATGGAAATGGTGCATCAGGCAGCAAAAAGACTGTGGAATTAAAATATGGACAGGATGATATCCTGCCAGCAAATACATTTGAACGGCCGGGATATACCTTCCTTGGGTGGAGTGAAGATCCGAATGCGATCAAAGCAAAATATACCGACAGACAGGCAGTCAATACTCTCTGCGATGCTGGACAGACTTGTGAATTGTATGCTGTCTGGAAGAAAACAGATGGATCATTCGACACACACAACATTATTCATGATGACGGCATGTTTAATGGCTCGATCGAACTGGAAGGGCAGAATGGAACTGGATTTTCGAGAGACCACGTAGATTCTGAATATGGAAGGATCGACAAGGAAGGACAGCCAGGATATTTCACAAACCGTTACAAGTAAAAAAGGAGGAAGAAAGTTTGAAACAAATGAAGACGATCTGTAAAAAGATATCGGTAAGTATTCTTACCCTCCTGATGATCATGACAATGTATCTGAGTGGTTCAGGAGAATCACTGTTCCTGAAGAATAGAGACGTCAAGGCTTTCACAGGAGAAGCCAAACTGGTGATGAGCCAGGCATTATCAAATAATAAGATTTCAGAGATCGATCGTCCTGCATCAGAAGGTCTGTGGAGTATGACAGCTGACGGACACAGAGTGTTTTGCTTAAACTCTGGAAAGACCATGTGTTCTGGAGATACCTTAAAATACAAGACGATCAATGCAGCAACTTATGAAAAAAAGGGAATTGCAAAAGCATTAAACTGGTATTTCAGGTCAAGCGGCAAGAATACAAAAGATCTGTCATTGTGTCAGGCATACATCTGGGCATGTGGACATGGAGCGAATAAGCAAAATACCGTTTATCAGGCAGGAAAAAATGTGGACAGGGGTTATTCGCAGAAAGATGCAAAAAAGTTCTGTAAAATGATCAGTGATCAGGATCCAGAAGGAACGATCTATTATTATACAGTGAAGAAATGTGTGAAAAAGAAGAAACTGGATTCCCATCAGGTTTTGTTCGGATTTCGTCATACACCTCCAGATATTGAAAAAGCGAAAACGAGTGCAACAAAGTCAGGAACCAGCCCAGATAATGTAAGGATCAAGATCAAAAAGAAAGATGCGGAAACAAGAGCAGGGCTTTCTGGAGCAGTATTTCAGATCTATATGGATGGGAATTATCAAGGAAGTGTAACAACCGATGACAATGGAGAAGCTTCTTATACTGTTCAAAGAACGGTAAGTTATAGTGTGACATCAACGAAAAAGACTTATGTAAAGAATTGGAACGATCTTTCAAAAAGTCAGCAAAAAGAAGCGACAGATAATGGCTGGTACGATTCTTCGGCAAAAGCATATGCTGTGGCAATGCAGGAAGCACAAAAACTTGCAGAGCAGAAGATTTCAGCCTTAAAGAGTGCCTCGGTCCACACTTGGATGGTCAGGGAAACAAAATCCCCATTCGGACACCTGATCCCAGATCAGACAGATCAGAGCAAAGTGGAACAGGGTGGAGTCAGATCATTCACATTTAACTATACCAATGAATTTCAAAAGAGTGATCTGGAAATCTTTAAACAGGGAACTGTAAAGAATAAACGAGGGGATCTAGGAGTTGAAGCAAACTTGCAGAATGCTGTCTATGAGCTATATGCTGACCATGATATTACAGGCTCCGATAACAAGAGTGTTGTCTATAAAGCAGGAACACTTGTGACACAGATGGTAACTGATGCGGATGGTTATGCAAAAGTGACAGATCTGTATCCGGGATATTACCGTTTACATGAGAAGTATGCTCCGTTGGGATATAAGTTATCTAGTAATGATATATCAGTCACGGTCAATAAAAATACATCCCAGTATCTGAAGGAACAGCAATATGAAGGAACAATACAAGTTGTAAAGACGTTTGGCGAGGAAAATGTTCCAGAAGCACAGGCAGTTTTTGAGGTTTATGATTCCAAGAATAACTTAAAACAGACGATCACAACGAATGACAAAGGGATCGCAGAAACAGATTTACTTCCTTATGGAGCTTACCGTATTCATCAGACGAAAACGACCGATGGATATGATATGGTACCGGACAAATGGGTAAGCATTGATGGATCTAAAATGATCTATAAGGTTGAATCAAACGATCCAAAGCAGCATGCAGGGATCATGTTGACAAAGGTTACAAGGATCAGTGATAAGGAAACTGGAACTTATACAAAAAAAGAAGAATATAAGGCAGAATTCCAGATCATCGATCAGTCGACAAAGAAAGTCATAGAAACATTGATCACGGATGAAAATGGTGCAGCTCAATCTGGAAAGTTAGATCCTGGCATCTACACGGTTCATCAGACAAAAGGAAGTGATAATTATAAGATTGCTGATGATTTTGATGTAACGATCAAAGATGGCGATAAGAAATTTAAAAAATTTGAGCTGGATAATTATTATAATGGAAACAAGATCCGGGTCAGAAAAACGATGGTCAAGAATGGAAAGTCTAAACCAGAACCAGGGGCTGAGTTTGTTGTACTGGATGAATCTATGGTGAAAGATTTCAAGGATCAGACATTGGCAACGTCACAGGACAGGCTTCATTACATTGAAAAACTGAAAAAAGATAATAGAGATGCGATTCTTGGAACATTAGTCACAGATTCCGAAGGAAAGGCAGCGATGCTCCTAAAAGATTTCGTAAAGAAGACAGGGTTTATAGTCGTGCAGACCAGAGGTGTCGAAGGCTATGACCTTGCGCTACCGCAGTATTCCACAGAAATGAAAGCATCGATCGAGGATGAAGTCAAAGTGTATGAATTCGTTTTAAAAGACGATTATACAAAATCCGCAAAGATTTCGATCAAAAAGCAAATGTCCGTAAATAAAGATAAGTATGTACCGGAATCTGGGGCGGAATTTCAGATCATTGATCCGCATGGAGAAGTGGTCGATACTCTGATAACTGATGAAAAAGGAGAAGCAACTTCAATCTCGTTAGCGATCGGTGTTTATACATTGCATCAGATCAAGGGTGATCCAAAGCATGAAATGATGGAAGATGAAGATGTGGTTTTGATCAAGTCTGATGTCCATAAGACAGTCACGTTTGGTCCGTATAAAGATGATGAAAATAAGATCAGGATCGAACTAGTCAAACGTTCATCAGAGACAAAGAAGCTGTTAAATGATGCAGTCTATGAAATCTATGATGAAGATCAGGATATTGTGGCAACTTTGACT
>ENA-OQBD01001235-OQBD01001235.1-human-gut-metagenome-genome-assembly--contig:-NODE-1235-length-12022-cov-3.443211_pt1 | contig 12022 bp, 9 predicted proteins | sample MGYA00242742_ERZ504543 | MGnify/ENA primary metagenome ERZ504543 (study PRJEB26092, sample SAMD00036239) | human gut metagenome | host: Homo sapiens | study: EMG produced TPA metagenomics assembly of... | reverse complement strand
CCATTCTCTTCTGTGTAAATTTCCAGTTCACCCGGGGCATCATGTCTATAAACACTTCAATTTTTCCGGTTTCTTCCAGATTGATATACTTATATCCAATTCTCGTTCCCATCTTTAATGTTCGTGATATAACGTTCTTCATTTACACTTGTCATATAAGGGAAATCAACTTCCTGGTTGGTTCTTCCAATGGAAGACAATGCTCCCATGTGTCCATTCGTCAGATTACAACAATAAACTGCCGGATAAGATGCATCTCCGGAAAGAGGTCCTGGATTCATTCCGCTTGTCGTAATCGTTACCTGCGGAATCTGTCCGTTCTCATCAAAATACACCTTTTCTGCACATCCCTGTCGGTTATACTGGTTCAGGAAAGTATGACGGTGATAGAACATATACCATTGTCCGTTTATCTCCACCAGACCACCATGATTATTTCCAACAGACATCAGTTTGTCTTCTTCTTTTCTTCCGTTGTATCCGACATCCCCATTGCTTACGATGACTCCACCAAATTCAAATCCTTCCATCGGCCTGTCACTGATCGCATAGCAGAGCTGATGCGTATTTACGGAAGAATAGATCAGATAATATTTTCCGTTTATTTTTCGAATAGATGGTCCTTCAAAGTATTCGTTTCCTTCAAATGAAGTTCCTTTTCCATAATTCAGACTCGGAATGATCACTTGCGGTCCTTTTTTTTACGGTGATCATATCGTCTTCCAACTGAAGTACGCTTCCGCCTTTCAGATCCTGGTCTTTATAACGCGGGATATTGATCATGCATGGTGCAAATCCAAAATACAGGAAATTTCCTTCCTCTGTACAGATCACAGATGGATCATAGGTCTGATTTTCCATCATCGCCTGACCGTCTTTGTACTGGACACGTCCGTAAAATTCATACTGCCCTGCCGGTGTATCACAGACAGCCACATTGATGGAATCCTGGAATTTGATGCAATAATATAAGTAATATCTTCCATCACGCCCCTGTACTACATCCGGCGCATATAAAGGAAGCACATTTACGTTATATGGATCCTGATCTTTTCGGTAGATCACACCTTCATAACGCCAGTCAGACAGATCATCCAGCGGTGCCGACCATGATACATAATCCTGCTCACAAAATTCATTCCCATTCTCCAGATCATGACTTCCGAATACATATAATCTGTCTTCAAACACATGCGGTTCCCCATCCGGAATATGTTCCCACAACGGGAGATATGGATTATGACATTGCGTTTTCATACGCTTCTCCTTTCGCTTTTATATTATTTTTCTTTGTTTTAACGTTTCTTTTTCGTTTGCAATATGATTCTATCTTGAATTTTAAATCTTGTTCTGTCATTTTAGACCTTTCTCACTGTCAAATTTGGACATATTTTGTGCTTGTTGGTCGTTTTTAACAATTTTATAGTTTTATTTTTATGTATTTTCACCAATCATATTTTGAAAAGCAGAAAATATCAGATGATTTTGAAAAAAGTCAAAAAAAGAAGCCCGACCGAAATCGATGCTCCTTTCACTACGCACTTTCACACGGCATAGCCGTGAATAATCTAGGCTAATTATACGCAAGTATTTTCTTTTTATCCCTACGCTCTCATTATTATAAACAAATTTCCAATCATTTAATATCAAAAAAGAATGTACCTTTCCGCACATAGTTCACAAAAAGATACCACCCATAACGTGATATGATATTTTTAATTTTTTATAAGAGATCCTTTATTTTTTATCCGGTTCTTCTTCTCTGAGTTCTTTCATCTTTCTGAAATACGAACTCATCTCATCTGCCATTCCCGAAAGCCTGTTCAGCAGTCCGGAAAACTCCGTCAGCATCTCATCGTCCTTGTAATACGGATACACGATATCATGGTCAATCTCGCTCCATCCTTCTTCAAAAAGCGTTCTTCCCTGGATTTCCAGATAGTATCCGTGATACTTGATGATATAATGCAATGAACGGTAATACCCGCCTGTCCGCACTTCAATCTGCGTACTGTCATAAATCCTCGTATCTCCGGAACGCTTGTATACTTTTGGACGTTCTGCGATATAGCAGTGCTCCGGATCCTCATCAAAATCCCGCAGCCTGTCCTCTACATAATTGTTCGGATCATTTTCAAACATCGAAGTGATGAACTTATGAAAATGGATCCAGTCCTCCCGGTAAAGGAAGAAAACCCTGATACCAATCAAATCTGTGATGTATTTGTGGTAATTCGATTTGTTGATATGTTCAAATTTTGCATAATTTTCTTTCCGCTTCCGGATGATCTTTTCCAGAAGGTGCATTGGATTCTTGGTTCTGTAACGGTAGGAATGGATCCCTGCCCGCTCAATATCATAAATATATTCATCTACAAATTCTTTTCCCAGATGACGGAACAATTTCGTTTTTGACATATAATCTTCATAGATCTCTGTCAGCTCCTCCCAGGAAATCCGGGCAGCCGTAAGGTCATCCTCTGTCAGATTACAGGTTTTCAGAAATTCCTCTTTATTGATCATTTGCTCTCTCACCCAATTCTTTCCGGCCCATGCGGACCTCTTCCATATGACCGGCAAGCTCTCTGTCCATATGATCGAACAGATAATTTTTCGCACTCTCTTTGTGCAGCTCCCATTCTTCCTGAATCTGCCGGTTCACGATCTTCACCTCTTCCAGGAACTCCCGGGAAGATATGATCGTACCTCCCTGTCCCTGTGTGATCACCTGCTCCACACCATCTGATGTAACTACCGTCACATGATACTTTCTTCCGACCTCATGTACTACCTTTTCAATATACATATCCGCCGTCTCAGCTTCTTTTGTATACACAACATGAATGTTGTGGTATTTGAAGATTTCCATTGCTTCGCCTTCAACCTTGTAGGCATCAAATACCAGGATCAGAGGGTAGTTCTTGAACCCCTGATAATTGCAAAGCACATCCATCAGTTTATTTCTTGCTGCTTCAATATTCTCTTTTGCCAGTTCTTTCAGATCATCCCATGCGAAAATAACATTATAACCATCTACCAGCAAATATTCTTGTACGCCTTCTTCATCTTTCTTTGCTTTTGACGCTTTCCCTGCAGTCACAGTCTTTGGAAGACGATCGGCTTTTCGCTCTACCCGTCCGTAAGTCCGGATAAAAATCTCTTCCAGTTCCCTGTCTTCTCTGGCATTACGCGCATAATGCCTGCCGCCTCTGGCTGCTGCTTCTGCTGATCCGCTTTTCTCCTTGCGTAAATTTACCGGTACAGTCTCATCCAGACTTTTTTCTGTCTCTCCTGCCAGCCTTTTCCGCTCTTCCAGGATTTTCGGAAGCTGTGCCTCAATATGCATATGTTCCGCCACTTCCTGCCACGGTACATTATATCCTGCTCCATGAGCACAGAATACAGAGCCCGTCGGATTCTCCACATCCCGCTCCGGATCGTAACCAATCGCCTCTACAACCTCGTCCTGGTTATGGCATGGAAAATATCCCTTCAGCGTACAGAACAGTTTCCCTCTTCCTCTGCTGTATGTGGTTACTTCTCTCTGATAATCCTGCATTTCAGACACCGGTGCACTTCCGGTGACCACAGCCATATCATCTTCCGTCTCCGGTCCGTCAAATTCTCCATTCATCCGCTGAATATCCGTAAGTGCACGGCCTGTCATCTCTGACGGAATTTCCAGACGAAATGCATAATATGGTTCAAGCAGTACATTCTCTGCCTGCATCAGTCCCTGGCGGATCGCACGGTACACCGCCTGGCGGAAATCTCCGCCCTCTGTATGCTTCAGATGTGCACGTCCACTGGCAAGTGTGATCTTCACATCAGTAAGCACCGATCCCGTCAGAACGCCCCGGTGCTCTCTTTCCAGCACATGCGTCAGGATTAGTCGCTGCCAGTTCTTGTCCAGCACATCCTCACTGCAGATCGTATCGATCGAGATTCCACTTCCCGGCTCTCCCGGTTCCAGTATCAGATGCACTTCCGCATAATGACGCAGCGGCTCAAAATGCCCTACTCCTTCAACTGTATTTTTAATCGTTTCTTTGTAAACAATATTCCCACTTCCAAAAGAAATATCCACGTCAAACCGTTCTTTTACAAGGCTTTGCAGAATCTCCGTCTGCACTTCGCCCATCAGCTGGACCTGGATCTCTCCTGCCTCTTCATTCCAGACTACACGGAGCATCGGATCTTCTTCCTCCAGTTGTCTGAAATTCTGCAGCATCCGGTGGACATCACAGCCTTCCGGCAGCTCCACCCGGTAATTCAGAACCGGCTCCAGTATCGGTGCCGAAGAACTTTGCTGCATCCCAAGCCCCTGTCCCGGATAAGTCCGGGTAAGTCCTGTCACAGCGCAGATACAGCCTTTTTCTGCTTCCTGCACCATCTCGTACTTGTCCCCGGAATAAATCCGGATCTGGTTAACTTTCTCCTGCATAAGTTCTTCCTCTGCCATATATTCCAGGATCTCTTTGACCTTCAGTACTCCGTTTGTGATCTTCACATGTGTCAGACGGCTGCCCTGTGAATCTCTGGATATCTTATATACCTTCGCTCCAAATGCTTCTTCAGCATGCGTCCCGCTTACCGGTCCGTCCATGTATTTTTCCAGTCCGTCCAGTAATTCCTGCACACCTTCCAGCTTCAGTGCAGAACCGAAATAGCATGGAAATACCTTTCGTTCCCGGATCAGCGTCTGAATCTGACCTGACGTGATCTCTCCATTTTCCAGATAGCTTTCCATTACCGTCTCATCACACATAGACAGCTCTTCTAGAAATTCTTCACCCGCTTCTGTAAAGTCCACACACTCTCCGCTGAGCTTCCGCTTTAATTCAGCAAGTCTGTCCTGTCTGTCCGTACCGTCCTGATCCATCTTATTTATGAAAATAAAGGTCGGGACCTGATACCTTGCAAGAAGATTCCACAAGGTTCGTGTATGTCCCTGCACACCGTCCGCTCCGCTGACAACCAGGATTGCATAATCAAGAACCTGCAGGGTACGCTCCATTTCTGCTGAAAAGTCCACATGCCCCGGTGTATCAAGAAGAGTCACCTGCTTGTCTCCAAAGCACAAAATTCGCCTGCTTGGAAAAAAATGGTAATCCCCCGGCTTCTCTCCAGCGTATATGTGTCCAGAAACGCATCTCCATGGTCAACTCTTCCAAGCTTCCTGATCTGACCGGTAAGATAAAGGATTCCTTCCGAAAGCGTCGTCTTTCCGGCATCCACATGCGCCAGGATCCCGACAGATATATATTGTTTTGGCTTATTTTCAGATGTTGCTGCCATCGAAAAAATGCCCCTTTCTGCTCATAATAATCTCTTGATTATCATATCACAGAAAGGGGCATAAGTCGACACGCGAATCTTTTTACTGTCCTGCTTTTCATTTGACATTTTCTGCAGGTAAGATACAATCAGAACAAATTTACTAAAAAAGGAGAGTGACATTTACTCATGAAAAATACTGACTTAACCAATACTTACCGCGAACTTGACAGAGAACTTGCCATTTTGCATGACCAACTCGAAAGCCACCGTTCTTTTGAAAATATCCTTTTTCTCCCGACTCCCGAAAAGATCAGGTCGGTCCGCGAAAAATGGAATGATTTAAAAACACAGGTTGAAAACCTGGATGCACCGGACAATGTCTATCGTCTGGTGAAGCATCATCTGAATGACTTCCTGGATTCTCTTAAATTTACTATCGAAGAAAAAGAACACAATCCGGAAGCATCTCTCCTGGATTTTGTCTATTATCTTCAGGAAATCGCTCGCTGTGACCGGCGTTCTAATGAAGTACGTCTCGATGTCCTGACCAGAAAATTACAGGCATTCCATGAAAATCAGGATTTGATCCTTAATCTGATCCACACACAATACGGAGAAAATGAAGTTTCCCTTTCTTCTGCCTTTGCCCGCGCAAGGCTGGATATGCAGCGCGACCTGAAACTGTTAAATGAATATTTCCCGGATTTCACAGAAGAACAGATTGTATCTTTATCACAGTCCTTCCGGATTTTTATCGATCAGCTTCAGGAAATGGCAGATTTACTCGGTTCTGACTGCCAGTCTGACTCTGAAGAATTGTTAAAGGATGATCTCTCAAAGACCATCAAGATGGATCCGGAAGTTTACCGCAGCCTTCTGAAAAATCGTCTTGGTGTATCTCTCGACGAACTGCTTGCCTGGCATAAAAAAGAAATCGAAAAAACCCGTGCTGAAGTATTCGAAATCGCCTCCAAATTAAATCTTCCGGAAGGAGCTCCGAAAACAATGAAAGAAGTCAGCGATGTGCTTTTCCGCTATGCCGGTCCTTGTGACAGTGCCGGGGAAATGTATACACGTGCCAGAAATTATCTGAAACGTACCCGTGCTGTCGCTCATGAATATGTACGTCTTCCGGAAGATGAAACCTGTCTGTGCGTTCCGCTTCCGCCTTGCTATAAGGATTCTTACCCCTGGGGCGGTTATGAGGGTGGTGATTTCCGTGTCAAACCGCTCCGCGGTCAGATGTTCCTGAATCAGTATAATTATCAGAACATTACCGATGGCTGGATCAAGATGAATACCATGCACGAAACTTATCCTGGGCATCATGTTCAGTTTATCCGTGCGGCGATCGATCCAACACCGGAAACTGTAAAAATAGGAGCCAAAAGTGTACCTCTGGAAGAGGGAACCTGTATTCGAACTGAACGCGCATTTACCTTTATCTTTGCGGAAGACCCGTTCTTCCCTCTGTTCGTTGCATTCCGCCGTCATCATGCCTCTGTCCGTATCCTGGTTGACCTGCAGCTGTATTATTTTGGAGCGACACTGGAGGATGCTGTAAAAATATACGAAGATGAGCTGGGCTTTGACCGCGTAACTGCCCGCGCCCAGGTACAGGCACACCAGAATGCACCGGGATATTTCACCTGCTATTATTATGGAATGAAGAAAATCTGCGACTGGGGAAAAAACAGTATGGCTATACAAAATGGGATTATACGGAACTGCTGTTCTCAGCTGGACGGATCAGTATGGAAAGCCTGGAGATGCTGGTTAAGATGACCAAAGAAGAGCAGGGACGCTTCTTTACGGAGTTCCGGAGCTTGCTGATGGACGAATAGGGTTTAGGTTGTTGAAGGGGACGAAAAAACGGATAAATAAATGAATCGGGTATGCTTCCCACGCACTGGGCATTCCGAATAAAATCTTATAATTTTATAAGTCTGCTTAAATCCTCGCGTTTCTTTTCTGTGGTTCCGTAGATGTTGATGTGGTTCAGGTCACCGCTGCGGTCTGTAAAGGCGGGGAAGAGGAATCCGGATGTTGGGAATCCGGGTTCGTATTCGCCGACAAGGGGACAGATGGCGCAGATGAGGTAAGGGAACATCTCTTCGGATTCTCCGAGGCGTTCTTTGTCGGTGGCTTTGGCTGGGATATCGTAGTTATCATGGAAAACGTAGATTGCATAAGGGGTGGTGATCCGAATGTTTTCCATGATGATATCATAAAGAGTATCCATCAGGGCATCGTTTTTAAGTTCACAGTCTCTGAGCGCCATCAAAAGCTGCCACATACTTCCGGCTTTCTGATTTTCCGGCTGGATCTCGTATTTTTTCAGTTCTGTGTTTGTCTCTGCAAATGGAATCGTTTTGGCGATTGCGAGATTTTTTGATTTTTTCTGACGGAGAGAGTTTGAGGAAGTTGATGTTAAAGCTTCCGTCAAACTCTCCGTCTGCATCTACATAACAGCCTGCTATTCTTGTGAATGATGTTCTTGCAGGCGTCATCCGCCGCGTCAATTCCAGCATATCTTCTCGGTTGATCATTTGTATTTGTTCCTCTCTTTGAATATCAATTGAGTCTCACTCCGTTGACCTGTTTCTATTTTCTAAGTTCTCATATCATCCATTGCTAAAATTCTTCTATTTCAGCAACACGGTTCCCCTGTTTTTCTTTCCAAATCATCAGGTACACTTTGAAATCTACCGAATCTCTCGCCGCAGCAAATGGCTCCTCACGTACAAGTGTAACTTTTTGTCCGTTTGACTCCAGCTCTGCTTTTCTTTTTTCGGCTTTTTTCAAAATGTTCTGATAGTTCTGATTAAATTTCTCCCCAAAATCCCTCCGTGGATAATTTTCCGCTTCTTTGGCAAGTTTTTTATTTAGCAAGTCTACAACCGCCGCATGTTTCTCCCGATGTAATAGTCGGGCAATCCATCTGCTCATTCTTTTTCCATGATATCTCCGGTATCTTTGCAGCCACCACAACAGACTTTTATCCCCTGCTTCTTTAACAAGCTCTTCCATTACATCCATTGCCTCTTCGGTCGGATTCCACGGATCTTCCATCGGGACAATATATTTTGCCGGAACTGCCGGATAACAGGTATAGTTCAGCGGAGGAAAATGTACCAGTTTTGCAAGTTTCCGTTCGGTATCACTTGTTGCCTTTTCTCCAAGATATTCACATTTATCACTCAGAATCGCCAGACGATATTCCAGAATTCGCAGATACTCGTACCCTTTCACCCAAAAATGTCCCACATCTCCGTAATTATAAAGGTTCACCTCCAACTGAAGATCCCGGAAGAAAATGGTCACAACCGTTTCTCCCTGATATACGACAAGTACATATTCTCCATCCTCCTGGCTTAAAGTTGCGTCCAGCTCTCCTTCATAATCTTTCTGATAATGACCGGTCATTCTTGCACCAGAGAATACCAGAAAGCTTTCCACTGCATCATTCATCAGATACACCAGACGCATTTCATCCTGGTTTTCCACATCTTTGTCTGGAAACAGAAGTTCAAACTGATCCTGACCGAGTAACTGGGCAAGCTTCTGGAAGGCCTCCGGAATTTCTTCATATGCACTTTCTGTATCCATGAACGCTTCCTCTGCTGACATATTTTCCTGTATTTCCAGTTCACTCATCTATTCCTTTTCTCCTTCATTTGCCTCTTCCATATCCACACAGGCAAGTCCTCTGTCCTCCACATAACTGACACGGATCACTGCCTGCGACCAGTTGAGGCTGATCCTGGCAGCCTTCTGCTTCTCTTCTCCGGCTTTCCGGAGCAGATCCAAAAGTTTCTCCAAAACTTCTCTTGTCAGATAGCCGCCTCTCCACTGAAAGGTCAATGTCCTGCCCTTCTTAGCCGCCTGCAGCGACCGTTTATAGACATCTTCTTCTTTTGTAAAGGAAAGTTTCTTCTCCCGATAATAAAAATGATCCCCATTCGTACAGGCCGGTGCTGGTGCGATCAGCGGTTCATGATCCCGGAAAATTTTCTTATCGTCCAGATTGAAATAATCATAGCGGATCTCCTGCCCTGCCGCGCTGTGCTTGCCAAGCGTATTGTCAAAAGTTACATCCAGATGATAATATGTACCGCCAATTTTTACAATATTCCAGGTATGACGGTACTTGATCCCTTTTTCCGGATTGTTGCCACAGACTGCGATCATGCACCAGATTCCAAGCGCATCGCAGAGCACTTTCACGGACTTTGCAATTCCTTCGCACACACCGACTCCATGGCCAAGTGGACCGATGATCTCATGGGAATACGCCTTTTTCAATTTATCATAAGTCACATTATCACAGATAAAATCATGAATATATTTCTCCTTTTCCCATTCAGACAAATCTTTTGCCGCCCGCGCAAGTTTTTCTACTCTGGAGGACATTGCCCTCTGATGCTCCCGGATTTTATTTTTGTCAAACAGATACTCCGGTACAAAGATCAGATTCGGAGAGTCCTGATAGTATTTATACTTATATCCTGTCATCCAGAAAATCTCCGGATGATCCAGCCGAAGCCTGAAAAAGACATCATAAAGCTCCGCACTTTCTATGCGCGGTATCTGAAATTCATCCGCAAGTGCATTTGCTCCCTGCATGATTACATGGTATGCTGCCTGCTGCTGTTTCGTCATTTTGGTATAATAGAATGGTTCCATGAAAATCCTCCTGCGCAATGTTTTGATTCTCCTATTATACATTTTTTCACGAAAACACGAAATGTTTTTCCTTGCTTTTTAACGAAAAACAGAAATGTTTTACGCTAGTTTTTAACGAAAATAGAAAATGTTTATACCCATTTCTTAACGAAATCACAAAATGTTTGCTCTTTTCTGCTTCTTTCAGACACATAAATTCCCTTCATTACTTATATAAAAAGGCTCCATATAACATGTTTTTTAACTGTTACATAGAACCTTCTTTCCATTCTTTTATTTCTCAGTTTCATCTTGAATACAATTGCCGGAATCCGGATCGTAACGATCGTACCTTCGCCCTCTTTTGACCATATCTGAAATCTGTATTTATTTTCATAAATATAGTCCAGTCTTTCTTTAATATTTTTTATACCGATATGTTCTCCTCTTTCCATACTTGACAGTTTACGTTGCGGTTTGCTTAATTCATCTAATTTGTCCTGAGACATCCCTGCACCATTATCTTTTACAATAATCTCAACTTCATCTTCTTCCATTCTGATACGAATCGTAATACATCCATCTATTACTTCGCCTTCCTCATCCGTATTACATAGAATTCCATGAAAGAACGCATTCTCTACAAGTGGCTGCAAAATATTTTTTGCAATCAGATATGGCTCAACCCCCGCTTCGATATCAATAACACTTTTAAATATTCCTGTATATCGATATTTCTGAATCAGTAAATATTCTCTCACTACTTTAATTTCCTGCTCTACTGTATCATAAACATTATCCACCTCTATACGTAGTCTGTCCCTTAAAATCTGAATCATAGCTTTATTCACTGCAATCACATCTTCATTCCGGTTTTTCTGTGCCAGATATGTAATCATATTCATGGTATTATAGATAAAATGCGGATCCACCTGCGAAATCATCAGACCATACTTCAGTTGCTGCTCTCTCTTTTCCTGTTCGACCATTTCAACAATATTTTCCTGCAAACGTTTTGCCATAACATTAAACGAAGCGCCTACTTCTCCTATTTCATCTGTTGAATTCACCTCAATTCGTGCATCCAGATTTCCTTCTGCTATTTCATTCATTTGTTTTGATACATCCGTAAGCGGACCGGTAAAATGATTTACAATCGGAATCATAACTAACACAATTCCAAGCCCAAAGCATAAAATCAGTATTTCTACCAGAAAAATCAGCGAACGGTTATTGTCCAGAATATCTTTTCTGCTCTGCCTGCAAATAATCTTCCACCCATCTTCTTCTGAAAAACGTACTGTAGTAATCCCATCTTCCTGCTGCCAATAACCTTCCTTATAGCTTTTTCCATACTTCATGTTTTTCAGAGTTGCATTTACATCTATTTGTGTTTCCTTAACACTTGGCTGTAAAATCTGATTATTTTTATCAAGAAACAGATAATCGTTACTATAATCTTTCATCTGGTTTGCAATATAGTACAACTGGTCAAAAGATGCTATAACAGTAAGATTGCCTTTCTGCCCATGATATATATATTCCATCGTATATCCATAAGCCATGTTAAATATATTTCCAAATGCTGTATCTGATTCCCCGTCATAAGCAAAAGGATTCAAAAAACTTGTCTTTTTCCCTTTTAAATCTAATTCTTTTATTTCACTACAAATATGTTCTTTTACTTTATTCGAAAATCCTACTGTTGAAAAATCATATATTTCATCCGCCTTTTGGACATCCAGATAAATCCCGATGATTCCATATGACTGAATTTTATTTTTTTACACCAAGCTGGGATAAAAAAAAGACTTATTTTCGCATTATTTGCTTCATTCGGCTCCGACATATATTGATCTATTTTCTGAATAAGTTCTGGTTCTTCTGCCACAATCTTTGTAAATCTTACCAGTTCTTCAAAATTCTGATCTAACTGAGACATGATCTGCTCATTCAGAATCATGGTATCCTCTCTGTCTTTCACACTGATATTTCTATATACCAGTTCCGGTAATGCCATGAGCAATATTCCCATAATTACCAAAAACACACATAATTGTGCTATAACCAATTTATT
>ENA-OQBD01001234-OQBD01001234.1-human-gut-metagenome-genome-assembly--contig:-NODE-1234-length-12025-cov-3.007228_pt1 | contig 12025 bp, 16 predicted proteins | sample MGYA00242742_ERZ504543 | MGnify/ENA primary metagenome ERZ504543 (study PRJEB26092, sample SAMD00036239) | human gut metagenome | host: Homo sapiens | study: EMG produced TPA metagenomics assembly of... | reverse complement strand
CGTCGACGAGATCAACAACCGTCCCATGCGCGTGCTCGGCTACCGCACGCCCGCCGAGGCGTTCGCCGACGAACTGTTAGAATTACAGGACCAACAAGGGTGTTGCACTTCTAAATAGACATCGGGAACCGCAATCCCGGCGTGTGGTGTGAAAGAATGGGGGCATGACACAGATGCCGCTCGTCGCCGCGATTGCTCTTATTGTCACGGCTGTTTTATTTGTGGTAGGAATCATCACGCTCATCGTGGGATTCGCGACACATCGAGTGTCCATGGAATCGCCGCTGGCCGATGATGACGACAATGACGATCTGTCCGACGACACCGCCACGCTGCTGTCCATGCTGCCAGGTGCGTCCGTGGTGGTCGACGAGCACGACGAGGTGGTCCGCTGCAATCCCGCCGCCTACCGCCTGGGTGTGGTGTCAGATGACGCCATTGCCCAGCAGCATGTGCTGGATGCCATTCACGAGGCGCGCAAGTCCGGTGGCAAGCGCCAGTTCGACTTGACCACCGATACTCCGGAGCGGTACGTCGCAGACCAGAACAAGGGCGATCACGTCGCCACGCAGTCCGTCCACCGCCCCAACTGGCTGAAGGTGACTGTAGGGCGTATCAACGAGCAGTTCGTCATCGTGTTGATTACCGATGTCAGTGATGTGATTCGTTTCGCTCAAGTGCGTGACTCGTTTATTACCAATGTGTCCGAGCAATTGTTGGGCCCCACTGAGGCTCTGGCCAAACTCGCCGATTCGCTGGAGTCCGGCAATCTGGACGAACAGCAGGTGGCTGCCGACGCTCGCCAGGTGCGTTCCAGCTGCAGCAAGCTCAACCACATGGTGTCTGATTTGCTGCTGCTCATACGCGCGCAGGAGCCGATTACGCCGTCTTCCGCCAACCGACTGAACGTTATGGAACAGCTCAGGGCCACGGCGGCGCGACTGGAGCCGCAGGCAGCCGAGGCTGGCGTGCAGCTGAACATCAAGGGCGACGATGATCTAGTCATCAATGGTGAGGCGGACCAGATCGACAGCGCCGTGACCAAGCTCATCGAAAACGCCATCGGCTATTCCAAGGAAAATGGCGTGGTCAGCGTGTCCGCATCCAAAGACAAGGATGGCGACCGCGCGGTGATTCGCGTGATTGACCAAGGCACGGGCATCGCTAAGAAGGACCAGGCGCGCATCTTCGAGCGGTTCTACCGGGGCGTGGAACAGAGCAATCGCACGGCGGATGGCGTGGGCCTAGGCTTGGCCATCGTCAAGCATGTGGCGCTGACCCATCATGGCGATGTGACCGTATGGAGCGCGCCCGGGCAAGGCAGTACGTTCAGCCTTACGTTGCCGTTGGCGCAGTGAGGTAAGGAATTGGTGGCATGCCTTGCATGCCACCAATGCTGTTTGATGAGCGACCTGCGGCCGCGGTCTCTCCCCTCAATCAGCTACGCTGACAGCTCCCGTCATCAGAGGGAGCTTGTGTTGCGTTACTGTCCGAGGCGGCGGTAGTCCCAGCGGTCGAAGTATTCCCAGACCAGCAGTAGCAAGCCAATAATGACGCCGGCCACGCACATAATCACCAACGGCATTACGCTGTAGCCCACGGCCAGCAGAATCAGCACGACAATCAACGCCACAATCCATAGACCGGTACCGATGGCAAACACCTTACGCAGATCCACCCGTACGGGCTTGGGTGCGGGTTTGCGGACGGCAGGGTCAATGAGAGGCGCGAACTTCATACTCATGCACTGTAGTAAGAGTAGGGAGGGGCGTCAAACATCCCTCCCTACGATTTATTCAATCGGCATCAGTTGAGACCGATCAATGTGCATGGCATATATGGTCGGCAATGCGGGGCATATATGCCATCACAGGTGCTCGACCACGTAGTCGACGCACTTGGTGAAGGCCATGACATCAGCCGGTTCCACCGAGGGGAACACGCCAACGCGCAGCTGGTTGCGGCCCAGCTTGCGGTAGCCGGCGGCGTCCACAATGCCGTTCTCGCGCAGGATGGACAGTACCTGAGAGGCCTGGACTCGCTCGTCCAGATCAATGGTGACCACGGCGTTCGAGCGTGCGTCCGCATCGACGACGAACGGAGCGGCGTATTCGGAGCGCTCGGCCCACGAGTACAGGATGGATGCGGACTTGGCGCAACGTGTGGTGGCCCAGGCGAGGCCGCCGTTGTTGTTGAGCCAGCGAATCTGGTTTTCCATCATGATCAGGGTGGCCACGGCGGGCGTATTCAGGGTCTGATCCTTGCGGGAGTTGTTCAGTGCCGTGGTCAGCGAGAGGAACGGCGGCACCCAGCGATGTGCGCCTTCCAGATGAGCGCTTGATTCGACGCCTGCCGCACGATCGATAGCTTCGGGGGAGAGGATGGCGACCCACAGACCGCCATCGGCACCGAAGGCCTTCTGCGGTGAGAAGTAGTAGACGTCGGTCTGGCTGATGTCCACAGGCAAAGCGCCGGCTGCGCTGGTGCCGTCGATGACGGTCAAGGCACCAGCTTCACGACTTCCGGCCACGCGGCGAATCGGGGCGGCCACACCAGTGGAGGTCTCGTTGTGAGCCCAGCAATATGTGTCCACGCCCTCGGTGAGCTCAGGCAGACGGTAAGTGCCCGGCTCGCCGGGGAACAGCACCGGGTCTTCAAGGAAGGGTGCGTTCGCGGCGGACGCGGCGAACTTGGCACTGAACGAGCCATACGTGCCGAATGCGGCGCGACGGGTGATCAGCGAAGCGCAGGCAATCTCCCAGAACGCGCTGGCGCCACCGTTGCCAAGCGCCACCTCATACCCTTCAGGCAGGTGGAAGAACTCGCGCAGACCTTCACGAATCGAAGCGGCCAGTTGCTTGACTGGTGCCTGGCGATGTGATGTGCCAAGCAGGGTGGTGGCGCCGGCATCGAGCGCGGCGATCTGTTCGGGGCGGATTTTGCTGGGGCCGGAGCCGAAGCGGCCATCTTCGGGCTTCAGCGACTCGGGAATACTCAGTGTGATAGTCATGGTTTCAAGGGTAGACCAGTGTTGGGGAATATCGCGGATAATGCTCGGTGTGCGGGATTACTGCGGGCTACTGCGGAATTCCGGTGTGCCGTGCGGCAGTGGTGGCAATGCGGAATGCAGTGCAGAATGTACGCAGCACATCATGGCTACGGTGTGTCGGAATGACATGAGTTAGTGATTCTTCCGATAACCGGATAGTGAGGTTCGTGAACGGGCGGAAACAAGGCAGTTTTTCACCCGGCCGCACGGTTACGTAAATCGTTTGACACACCCTGATGGTGGGGGATCACATTGAGGATTGACCTCTGTTCGTTGTACAGTACTCAATTGTGACGGTCATACGAGGTCGTCGAAATGACCCCGCCGAACCCATCCAAGGAGTTAACGTAGTATGAAGCATGCTTCGCATAAAGCGACCACGGTCTCGCGCCAGAAGTTCAGCTTAGCGAAGGCATTGTTTGCCTCCGGCAAGGGTTCTCATTCCGTTCGTGCCGTGCGCGCGGTGCAATCCGCTGGTAGCGACGCTGTTGTTTTGGGGCTTGATCCGGCCATTGCCGAGAAGATCAACGAAATCGCTCCCCAGACTCGTCGTTCCATTCGTGAGGCCGCTCGTGCCGCTGAACGCCGTAGCCATATTCTTGCCTCGGCCTCACTGGCCGCTCTGGTCGGCACGGCCGCAGGTTCTCTCGCGTTTTCCAACAATGACGACGCCGCGAACTCGTTCGTGGCTGATCCGGCCACGACGACCACGCAGATTAAGCGCATCAGCGATGTGACTGCGGCTTCTCGTTCCGAAGCACGTACTGATCTGAGTTCATCCTCCGTTACCGCACAGTCCACCAATGAAGGCGGTTGGGGGCTGAGCAATTCAGACAGCACCTTGGACGCCAAGCTGATGAATCGCAATAATGCGAACAATCCTGTGGTGTCGGCTCTCATGGATGCCGATGGCGATGCTGTGCCGGCTGGCTTTAACCCGAACCATGCCGTTGGCACCAACTCCAACAACTATCCGTGGGGTCAGTGCACGTGGTACGCGTACCAGCGTCGTGCCGAACTGGGCCTGCCTTCCAGCGGCAACTTCGGCAATGGTGGCGCGTGGGCGGCGTCAGCTTCCGCTCTGGGCTATTGGGTGGACAACACTCCTCGCCATGTCGGTGATGCTGTGGTGTTCGCTCCTGGCCAGGCCGATGCCGATGGCGCGTACGGCCATGTTGCCGTTCTGGAAAAGATCAATGCCGACGGCTCCATTGAGATCTCCGAATCCAATGCCAAGGGATTGGGTGTGATTTCGACCCGTACGTTCAGCGCCGCCGAAGCCGGTAAGTTCCAGTACGTTCACTACTGATTCATTTCATTGGCTTACATTCGGTGATTACTGTTCGGATGTGACGTCGCCCTATCGGCAATCGTTCGTGCGAGATGGCATTTCAAGTGTTGCGGCTGCGTATTAGTCCGAACTGACCTGTGCCGACACGCCGATATATCCCAATAGCTCCGGGGTGTTTTATTTCTTCCATCCTGTACGAGTTAATGCGCACCGTGTAGGGTGATGGTTCTATGAAGACCAAAACTGTAGCTTCTTCCATTGTTGCCGCGATTGTCTCCTGTGCTTGCTTGTTTATGTTTGTTCCTACAGCAACTGCAGCTGAGGGCGTTACTGTGACTTCCACCAAGTCCTTCCCCTCGTATACCCAGGTGCGCAAAGATCTGACGACTGAAGCCACTGCCACGAGCGTTGAGGACAATGCTGATTGGGGCGGCATTGAGAACCTCGATGTGCCGCAGACGGAATCTCAGGTGGAAAAGGATGCCGCAGCGGCCAAGAAGGCTGCCGAAGAGGAGGCCGAGAAGCAGGCGGAGGTCGAGGCTCAGGCGACCCAGGAGCAGGCCAACGCCGCGAGCCGTAATGAGTCTCGCTCTTCTGTTACTTATTCCGATGCCAGTGGTTCGGTTTCCGCTGGTGCCGGTGCCTCTATCGACCGTGCGTATTCTTTGATCGGACAGAGCATGGACTGCACCGCATTGGTCAGTCAAGCGTTGGCGGCCCGTGGTATTAACTTCCACGGTTGGCCTGAAGAGTACGTCAATGTTCCCGGTGGCCACGTAGTTACAGACGGATCCCTGCAGCCGGGCGATATTCTGATTTATGCCAACACCGGTGGATGGAACGGTGGTGCACACTACGATCATGTGGCGTTGTATGTCGGCAACGGTCAGGCGGTCCATGGTGGATGGAATGGCTACAGCGTGGCTCTCGCTAGTGCCATGACCGAAAAGCTCACCATTGTGGTGCGTATCCCGTGATGCAGTCTTATTGATTGATATATTGCAGGCCTCGGATGCCAATCGGTATCCGAGGCCTGTTGCGTTCTCCTGCCGAGTGATGCGCCCGCGACATCATCTTCGAAATGCTATTCCTGTTATGAAATCGACCCATGTGTGCTAGTGTATGGCGTTGATGATGAGCGTTAAGACTATTATTTCCACATCAGTGGCGATTATCGCCACGGGTGCCATGTTTGCGTGCGTAGCCCCGTTTGCCTCTGCCGATTCCGCGCAGACGAGTGCTGTGGTGTCCTCACGTTCTTTCCCGAAGGCGAGTTCGGTGAAGAAGAATTTGTTCGCCGAATCCACCTCCACCTCGGTTGATGAGAACTCTAAATGGGGTGGCATCGAGACTCTTGATGTGCCACAGACCGAGTCTCAGGGCGAGAAGGAAGCTGCTGCTGCGGCGGCGGCTCAGAAAGCCGCTGATGAAGCTGCGGCAGCCCAGTCCGCTGCTGCTGCGGCAGCCAGCCGCTCTGAACAGCGTGCGTCGATTCCACAGGTTGACTTGGGTAAAATGACTGGCACTGGCGCTGAGCTTGCTAGCTTCTCACTGAAGTTCCAAGGCTATCCGTATGTTGCCGGCGGCAACACTCCGGCAGGATGGGATTGCTCTGGTTTTGTGCAGTACGTCTTCTCCCAGTTTGGCATCTCCCTGCCGCGAAGCTCTGGTGCTCAAGCCACTGTGGGTACTCCGGTCGCAAGCTTGGCGGATGCCAAGCCGGGTGACATTCTTGCGAATGGTACTCATGCGGCCATTTACATCGGTAACGGACAGGTGATGAATGCTATGAACCCGGTGCAGGGAACGGCAGTAAGCGACGTTTCCGTATTCGGTGGAGCTGGATATTCCATTCGCCGCGTGATGTGACAAGAATTATGCGGTAAGCGAATTCGTATTAAGGCACGTCCTTTGGGATGTGCCTTTTCGTATATGCGAATATCTTTTTGAGCGGAGGATACCGGCCAAACCGAGTGTCGCAGGGTATTGTTGGAGATACGCGGTATTCGTGCCGCAATAACTTCAAGGAGGTCGTCATGATTAACGACAAGGCTATTCTCGTCGGCGTTGACGGGTCGCATGCCAGTTACAAGGCAACATGGTGGGCCGCGAATTATGCAAAGCACGCGGGGCTGACGCTGCAGATTGTCTGCGCATATTCCCTGCCGAGCTATGCCGCCGTTTCGTTCGATGCCACTTACACGGCGATGGGGGACGATAACGCCGCGCATTCCGATGCTCAGGAGATTCTGTCCAAGGCCAAGGCCATCGCCGACGAGCAGGGCGTCGAAGCCGCCACGCTGATTGTTACCGGAGATCCGGCATCGGTGTTCGTCGAATTGTCTCGTAACTACAATCTGATCGTCATCGGCAACCGTGGCAAGGGCGGTCTGGCCGAGCGCCTGCTGGGCACCACGTCCTCATCGCTGCCGGCATATGCTTACTGCCCGATTGTGGTGGTGCCGTACACCGATGATGACGGTAACCTGATGCACCTGAACAACACGATCACCAAGGTGGCCGTCGGCTCCGACGAATCCAAGTGGGGTCTGAAGGCGCTGGACATTGCCGCCGACTTCGCCACGTGCTGGGGTGCGGAACTGGACGTGATTTCCGCTGTGCCGAACCTGAAGGGCGTGGATGGCGAGGACGCCATCATGGAGTCCTACAAGGACGATCTTGAGGTGCGCATCAAGCCGTTGCAGGAATCGCATCCTGATCTGAAGATCAACAAGCAGATCGTTTCCGGCCCGGCCGTGAGCGCCCTGACCAAGGCCAGCTACGATCACGATGTGGTTGTTGTCGGCTCCCGTGGTCGCGGCGGCTTCACTGGCTTGCTGCTGGGCTCCACCAGCCAGGGGCTGCTGCAGCATGCGGTCGGCCCGGTGTACGTGGTGCCACGCAAGTATGTTGAGGCCGCGGAATCGCGTCTCGACACCGTGCCGAGCTCGCCCGCCGAAGTGCCTACCAAGTCGCTGGAGGAGATTGCCGGCGTCGAGGAGATTCCGGTGTCCGCAGCCGAGCCTGAAGTCGCCCAGCAGATCGAAAAGACCATCGATCCCGATCGCCAGTAAAGTCCGAATATACGGAAAGAGGCTCCCGCCAGGGAGCCTCTTCAATTTATATCCCGTCTCAGTGCTTGACGGTGACGTTCATGCGCACCGGGGTCTCCTGCACGTAGGTGTGCTTGACCGTGCAACCCTTGTCGATATGGCGGGTGACGCGCTCCTTGAGCTTGTCGGCATCCTCCTCGGACAGACCGGCGTCGGAAGCATCAATCACCACCTGCTCCTCGAAACCGGTGTAGGCGTCATTTTCCGGGTCGTACGTGCCATCCACCACAATCTTGGCACCCTTGCCCTCACCCAGCGTATGTTCGATGGCGAACTGGCTGGACAGCGCGGCGCAACCGGCCAGCGCGACCTTCATCAGATCGCCCGGCGTGAACTGGCCACGGCCCTTGCCGAACTTGATGTGCGCGCCATCCGTCGCTGAACGCATCCCACGAACCGTCCTTGTTACGCTCAACCCACAGTCGCTTACCCATAGCTGCTCCTTTATTTTCAGCCGCCGGCGATCTGGCCCATCGCCATGCCAGCGGGGGGAGCGCGGCACCTGGCCGCTCTCCCGCATCAGTGGACTTCTCTATTATGCCCCTAAGCTACACTGGTGCACAGGCTTTGACCGAAGAACAACTCGCAGATATTCGCTCCCGTATCCCCGCACGTCCCGAAACGGACATTCCGATGCCCTATGAGGACCTGGTGCGCAAGATCCTGACCGAAGGCACGCTGAAGTCCGATCGCACCGGCACCGGCACGATTTCCCTGTTCGGCCAGCAGATGCGCTTTGACCTGTCGAAGTACTTCCCGTTGCTGACCACCAAGACCGTGTTCTTCAAAGGCCTGGCCTATGAGCTGCTGTGGTTTTTGAAGGGTTCCTCCAACATCAACTGGCTGCTGGAGCACAACGTGCATATTTGGGATGAGTGGGCGGACGAGAACGGCGATCTGGGCCCGGTCTATGGCGTGCAGTGGCGTTCCTGGCCCGCGCCGACCCCCGCCGGACGATCCGAACCGCACCATCGACCAGATCTCCAATGTGCTCGACCTCATCAAGCATCATCCGGATTCGCGCCGCATGATCGTCTCCGCGTGGAATCCGGCCGAGGTGGAGAAGATGGCGTTGCCGCCCTGCCACGCGCTCTTCCAGTTCTACGTGGCCGACGACAAGCTAAGCTGCCAGCTGTACCAGCGTTCCTGCGACATGTTCCTCGGCGTGCCGTTCAATATCGCCTCCTACTCGCTGCTCACCATGATGATGGCGCAGCAGGCCGGGCTCAAGCCGGGCGAATTCGTCTGGACCGGCGGCGACTGCCATGTTTACGACAACCACGTCGACCAGTTCCTTGAGCAGCTGGGCCGCAAGCCCTACCCGTACCCGACCATCGAGATCCGTAAGGCCGATTCCCTGTTCGACTACCAGTATGAGGACTTCAAGGTCGTCGGCTACCAGCATCACCCCACTATTAAGGCACCTGTTGCGGTCTGATGCTGATTACCGTTTCGTGGACAGCGAATACTGTGAAGGTGACGGCCCCCGAGTCTTCGCTGTCCACTACACTAAGGCCCAGTTCCGCAATCCAGGAGGAGTAAGCGAAATGGAGCATGACAGTAGCCGTAGCGGCTATCACGAACCCGAGCCCGGATCTGCCGGGCTGTCTGCCACTGAAGAAGACTGGGGTGACGATTATCCCAAGACCTTCTCGGTGAATCTTATCTGGGCCGAAGCCCGTGACAAGGAAGGTCGCGCCGGTGCCATCGGCCTCAATGGTGGCATGCCTTGGCACTGTGCCGAGGATATGAAGCATTTCAAGGAGCTGACCGTCTCCCATCCGGTGATTATGGGTCGTAAGACCTGGGAATCGCTGGGGGGCAAGTACCGGCCGCTGCCCAACCGCGACAACATCGTCGTTTCCCACGATCCGATGTACCGTGCGCCGGGGGCCACTGTGGTCACCAGTCTTGACGACGCGCTCGATATGGCCCGTCAGGAGGCGATTCCGGACGACGGTCTGGACCGTTCGGAGATTTGGGATCATCGGCGGCGCCCAGTTGTTCGCCAAGGCTTTGCCGTTCGCGGACAAAGCCTATGTGACTGATCTGGCCGCCACCGTGGATGCCGACAGCTACGCGCCCGATATGGCGTCGCTGGTCGAGGCCGGGATGTGGCGGGAAGCCGAAGTGGGCGAGTGGCATACGCCCGCCAAGGAGGAGTCCGGCATCGATTCCTATCGTTTCCGTATCTTGGCCAAAACCAAGTAAGCATGCGAATCCGGCTTATGCCCTTTATAGCGGCATGAGCCGGATTCATATTCATTCGACCCCAACAATACAGTCGGGCCGTGTGCGGCCCGGTGAAGCCCGATTGAGGATTGATTCAAAGCTATGAGCAATACCCAGCCCTACACCGTAATGACCGTCTGCACCGGCAATATCTGCCGTTCGCCTATGGGTGAGATCATTCTGCGTCACTTCTTTAATGAGCGCGGTCTTGGCGACCAGGTGAACGTGGAATCCAGCGGTGTGTCCGACGAGGAGTGGAGCCACCCGATCGACCCGCGTGCCGTGCGCGTGCTACGCGAACGTGGCTATGGTGATGAGATTCCGCGTGACCACTTCGCACACCGCATCTCGCGTGAGGAAATCGACCGTACCGACCTGTTCCTGCCGATGACCGCCTCCCACATGCGCGCCCTGCTGCGCATGCTGCCGGCCGGCAAGCGCGCCGAAGTGCACATGTACCGCAGCTTCGACCCGAATCTGCCCAAGCCGAAGCCCGGCCGCGAAGATCAGATCGATCTGGTGGACCCGTGGTACGGCGGCAAGCACGAGTTCGAGGTCGCCATCGACCAGATTGAGGAAGTCGCCCCATACATCGTCGATTGGGTGGCGAAGCAGCTGTAGGAATCGGCCTGTGGCCGATGCTGTGTGTTTCGCAGTCTTACGACTGCGGGTCTCTACCTCCGTCACCGCTTCGCGGTGCCGCCTCCCTCGTCAGAGGAAGGTACAGAAGATTACCTCCCTCTGTAAGGGAGGTGCTGAGCATAGCGAAGCGGAGGGAGAGACTAACGAGTCGGGTGCCTCAGAACACCAGTTGCACCAGCAACATATATACAATTGTGCCGCCGGCGATTGAAAGCAGCATATTGCGTTTCCATACGTGCAGCAGCACGATGACGGTGCAGGCGATGAGTTCCGGAAGGCCAGTGTGAACCGGTCAGAATCGGGGTGTTGCGCAGTGCGTATACCACCAGTAGACCGGTCATCGCATAGGGCAGGACCTGGCCGAAATACTCGATGATGCGCGGCGGCTGCTTGGACTCGGGAAACACCAGAAACGGCAGAAAACGGGTGCACATCGTGCCCAGCACCACCGTCACGATAGTGATTGCGCCTTGCCAGATGGTCATCGTCATCGCGTCTGTCCTTCCTTCTGCTGGTCCGCTGCGTGGCTCATGGCATGGTCTGCCGTGGCTTCCGGGGCGTCGGCGGCTGGCCGCAACACGTCCAGATGCGGGCGCAACGCGACGAACAGTATCAGCATGGCGATCATCGAGGGAATCATGAAATCATTGGCCCCGAATATCAGCAGGCAGGCCAGTGATGTCAGCACACCGATGACGGCGGACAGTCGCTCGCGATGCTTGCCGTCGAGCCACTGATCGAGGAAAAATCACCAGAAACAGCGCGGTCAGTACGAAATCAAGACCGTCGGTATTGAACGGCAGATGCGCGCCGATCAGCCCGCCCAGTGTGGCACCGGTCACCCAATACAGCTGATTGCACAGCGTAACCCAGAAGTAGAACCAGCCACGGTCGATGCCGGCAGGGATTTTCGCGGTGGAGTTGATGGCAAAGGTCTCGTCGCACATACCGAAAATCAGGTATGGGCGCTTCCAGCCGAGCCCTTTGAATTTGCCGAGCATGGACAGCCCGTAGAACAGGTGACGGGCGTTGACCATCAGGGCCAGCAGAAAGCCGGCGAGCGGGTTGAACGCGGAGAGCAGCAGATTCACCGTGACGAATTCCATTGAACCGGCGAAGATGAACGCGCTCATGCACATCGGCCATACGAAGGAGAAGCCTTTGGTGCCCATGAGAATGCCATACGAGGCGCCGAGAAACAGGAACCCCAGGCAAATCGGTATGGTCAGCGGAAACGCCGCTTTGAGCGCCGGCAGCCAGGCGTTGGTGTTGGCGTTGGCGGTGTCTGCCATGTGGATGATGTTCTCCTTGTACAACTGGTCTGCCGGCCGATGTTCGCCGATGATGCCATATGCGGTTATACACGCATGGTGTCGATAAACGGGGTGAGGGTGGCGTCGGGACCCTGTGCGCGAAGTCACAGTGTGGAGGATGTCACATCGTCTACGGTGGGATAGTCCTTGTGGCGGGCGCGAACACGTGCTGAGATGAAACCATGAGCACATATCAAGCGGGCCGAATGCTTTCAGACCTGGTCCCGCGAATACGAAAAAGACCTCGGTCGCTATGACCGAGGTCTTTAGTGAAGTACCCCCAGAGAGAGTCGAACTCTCGTTGTCAAGATTGAAAAGTCTGGTGTCCTAACCGTTAGACGATGGGGGGCGAAACAAACTCGAATTACTTTACGGGAGGTTGTTC
>ENA-OQBD01001231-OQBD01001231.1-human-gut-metagenome-genome-assembly--contig:-NODE-1231-length-12031-cov-3.152806_pt1 | contig 12031 bp, 12 predicted proteins | sample MGYA00242742_ERZ504543 | MGnify/ENA primary metagenome ERZ504543 (study PRJEB26092, sample SAMD00036239) | human gut metagenome | host: Homo sapiens | study: EMG produced TPA metagenomics assembly of... | reverse complement strand
GCTTCCGACAGCTGCCTGGATCGGAATCTCGAAAAGCTGTCTTGGAATCTCTTCTTTCAGCTTCTCACACATCTTTCTTCCTCTCTCATAAGCACTTCCCGCAAATACAATAAAGGAAAGAGCATCCACTTCTTCTTTGTTGATCAGGATGTCCAGCTTAACCAGATCAGATTTGACATAGCCGAGCATTTCATAATCAAAAGACGCATAACCGCGGGATCTGGATTTGAGCGCATCAAAGAAATCATAGATGATCTCATTCAGAGGCAGGTGGTATTTCAATACCGCTCTGGTCTCTTCGATGTATTCCATTCCCTGATATTCGCCACGTCTTTCCTGACACAGATCCATGATCGCACCGATAAATTCGGATGTCACCATGATCTCTGCTTTTACCATCGGCTCTTCCATAAAATCAATTTCTGACGGATCCGGAAGATTAGACGGATTGGTCAGGTCGATCACTTCTCCGTTGGTCTTGTGCACCTTGTAGATAACGCCCGGCGCAGTTGTCACCAGATCCAGATTGTATTCTCTTTCCAGTCTCTCCTGAATGATCTCCAGATGCAAAAGTCCAAGGAAACCACAGCGGAAACCAAATCCCAGCGCAAGAGAGGTCTCCGGTTCAAACTGAAGTGCCGCATCGTTGAGTTGCAGTTTTTCCAGTGCATCTCTCAGATCCGGGTATTTGGAGCTGTCTGCCGGATACATTCCGCAGTACACCATCGGGTTGACCTTTTTATATCCCGGAAGAGGCTCAGAACATGAATTTTCCGCACCTGTTACGGTATCACCCACACGGGTGTCCTTTACATTTTTCAGACTGGCTGTAAAATATCCAACCATTCCTGCTGAAAGCTCATCACAAGGGATAAACTGTCCGGCACCAAAATATCCAACCTCCACAACATCAGCAGTTGCACCTGTCGCCATCATATGAATCGGCATTCCTTTCGTGATACATCCTTCTTTGATACGGCAGAATACGATAACGCCTTTATACGGATCATAGAGGGAATCAAAAATCAGTGCCTGAAGCGGTGCATCCGGATCTCCTGTCGGAGAAGGAATCTTTGTCACGATCTGTTCCAGAACCTGATCTACATTAAGCCCTGTCTTTGCCGAGATCAGTGGTGCATCCTGCGCTTCAATTCCGATCACATCTTCAATCTCTTCGATCACACGCTGCGGCTCTGCGCTTGGAAGATCGATCTTGTTGATAACCGGCATGACATCCAGATCATGGTCCAATGCCAGATATACATTTGCCAGTGTCTGCGCTTCTACGCCCTGTGCCGCATCAACGACCAGGATCGCTCCATCACAGGCTGCAAGACTCCGTGACACTTCATAGTTAAAGTCTACGTGTCCCGGAGTATCGATCAGGTTAAAGATATATTCCTCCCCATCCTTTGCCTTATAAACTGTGCGGACTGCCTGTGATTTGATTGTGATACCACGTTCTCTTTCCAGATCCATGTTATCCAGCACCTGTGCCTGCATCTCTCTGCTGGTCAGAAGACCTGTCTGTTCGATAATACGGTCCGCCAGTGTGGATTTTCCATGGTCAATATGTGCAATAATACAAAAATTCCGAATCTTTTTCTGATCCATATGCATATTTTCAGTCTCTCCTTTTTCTTCTTATCTATATCTGATTACTTTTCCCGTTTGCTACTGTACTGCACCAGAAAGAGTTCCACCGAAAGGATATCTCCCATCTTTCCGGTTTTTACATCTTCTTCCGTCTGTACACCGGCTTCTACGATCCCACGCAGCTCTTTCCTGGTAAATGCCTTCGCCTGTGCCCGGTACTTTCCCACCAGGAATGGCATGATTCCCACCTTGGCGGCAATCTCTTTTGGCGGAACCCCATACGGTCCGCATCTCTTTTACCTCCATCAGGATACGGAACTGTCTTGTCAGCAGGTAGAGGATCCGCATCGGCGGTTCCTTCAGTGTCAGAAGATCATAATAGTAATCCAGCGCTTTTTTTCTGCTCTTTTGCTGCAACCGCATCTACCATATCAAAAATATGGTTTCCGATCTGCGTAGTACAGATTTCATCAATATCTGCTGCCGTGATCTCCGTGTGGTTCATGCAGTAACAGAATAATTTTTCCAGCTCCTGCCCGAGATTCTCCATGTCATTACCAGTCTTTGCAAGCAGATAGCGCACTGCTGTCTCCGACATCTGAAGCTTCTCCTTTTTCGCCATCCCAAGGATCCAGCGGATCAGTGTCTTTTCATCCTGCCGCTTCAGTTCTACAATATGACCTTTCTCCTTGATCGCTTTGTAGAGCTTTCCTCTCTTATCCAGCTCTGATTCCACAAAGATCATATAAGTGGGTCTCCGGCATGTCCTTCAGATATTCTGCCAGCTCCGGTGTCGCATTTTTCAGAAAACCGGTATTTTCCAGAACGATCAGCCTGCGCTCTGCAAAAAAAGGTAAGGTCTCGGCAAGGTCGATAATCTCCTTCGGGTTCGTGTTCTTTCCCTCAAAATAACGATAATTCATCGTGTCACCTTCCGGAACCATCGCTTTGACGAAAACGGTTTTTATATAATTTTTTCAGATAAGCTTCTTCTCCGTACAGAAGATAAATCTGCTTAAACTGTCCTGTCTTTAAATCTTCATTCAAACTTTTCATGGACTTTGGATACCATATTCCCTTCCATCTGTATACATACTGACAGCACCTCTGTCTTTCGTATTATATAGGCTTACGCCCCATTTTGCAAGTCTTTCCAGTGTTTCCGCATGCGGATGTCCATAACGGTTTTCTTTTCCGGATGAGCAGAATGCTACCCGTGGTCGGATCACTTCCAGAAGCTCTTCGCCGGTCGCATTTCTTGATCCGTGGTGTCCGACTTTCAGCAGATCATAACACGCCGGAAGTTCTCCATTTTTTCCGGAGATTCTTTATTCTCTCTGCCAACAGCTCTTCTCCGGTATTTTCCAGATCTCCGGTAAAAAGCATGGTAATTTTTCCATATTGCAGGTGAAGTACCAGAGAATTTTCATTTCCATTTTCAGATGGCTCACCTTCTCCAGGCCAGAGACAACGCATCTTCAATTTTCCGGACAGAAAAACAGTATCCATCTCCATTACCCGTACCTTCGTTCCTGCCTCTTCTGCCAGATTACATAATTTAATAAGCCTTTCATCCCAATATTTCTGTTCCGGAAAAACCAGATACTGGATTTCTACTCCATACTTTCTCCGTTCCAGAAGTTCTTCCACTGCATTTAAGTGATCCACATCCCCATGCGTCACCCACACATAATCCAGCCTCTTTACGCCCCGGAATTTTAAAAATGGTTCCAACCGGTATCTTCCTGCTGCATCTACCGAACTGCTTCCGCCGTCGATCAGGTAATTTTTTCCGTTTCCGTCCCGAAAGAAAAAACAGTCGCCCTGTCCCACATCCAGCATAGTCAGCTCCATCTGCCCTCGTTTCCACTTTGGGATCCCGAGCAGGATGAGCAGGATCCCAGCTGTCACAAGCTGTCTTACCACCTGTTTCCCGGTTTGTCTGCCCTCTTTCTTTTCCTTCCTTTTTCTCCACAAATAAAATAGAAAAACCCCATAATAACAGGCAATCTGCCAGAGCCGTGGTCTTCCCGGAATCCACCTTGCCCCCGGAAGTTCCAGGAGCAGACCGCTCCCTTTTTCATAAAAAACAAAATCCACTCTGTTATTTTCCAAAGTGCGCTCTGCATTATATCTCCTGCCCCACACGGAATCAGCATGACTGCCATCCCTGCACTCCCGCAAAGCAGAAGCACGGATGCCATCGGAATTACCAGAAGATTCCAGGCTGGCGCATACAGGCAGGTTTCATAATAGTGCCACAATGTAACTGGCAGCAGAAAAAACCAGAGCCTCACCGACATCCGGACACTGTCTGAAAATCTGCCTTTTTTATTTCCCGAACCAATCAGATAGATACCGAGAACCGCAGCAAAAGAAAGCTGGAACCCTGCCGTAAAAAGCCGCAACGGATTTGCCAGAAGCAGACCAATTTCCGCAATCCCAAGTGCCGTCAATCCATCGTATTCCCTTCCTGTCAGCTCTGCTCCCATCCGGATCAGAAACATGGTAAACGCCCGCAATGCCGAAACACTCATTCCGGTCATCACCACATAGCTCCCAAGAAGCAGACTTCCCACTACACCGGCCTGTAAAATAGAAAATCCGGTTTTCCTAAGCCCCCGGTAAAGTCCGTTGCCAAAAAAAGAAATATGCAGACCGGATATGGCCAGCAGATGCCCGATCCCTGCCACCCGGTAAAGTTCTTTCACTTTCTCTTCTGTATAAAAAGAATCTCCCAGAAGAACCGCACACAAAATACCCCCTCGACGCTTTCCCATCTCTCTGCAGATCTCATCTGCGGTCCGATTCCTAAACTGCCACAGCTTTTCCCGGAAGGAAGTCTTTTTCACCTGTTTTTCCAGAACCTTCCCTTTCCATAAGACTGCCTGGATATTCTGCTGCTTATAATAATTTTTCTGGTCAAAATTGCCCGGATTGGCCGCCGGATCAAAAAATCCCACATTGCCTTTAACCAGGATCCGCTGTCCGATTTCCGGACCATTTCCCTTTTCATCCAGATAGACAAGCAGCCTCTCGTCAGCGACTGCTTTTCCATTCCCCATCTCTCTGATCTGTATTTTTTTCAGATACAGGATCAGTTTTTCTTCTTTTCTGGTTTTCTGATAAACCTCTCCTTCCACCATCACTTCTTCCGACTCTTTCCAGAGCTTCTCACACCTTGACACACCGAGTCTTCCAAAAATCTTTCCTCCCCCTGTCAGATACAGTACCAGAATCAGTCCTGCCAGAAGTATTCCGGCAAAACCAAGTCTTCGCTTGATCAACCGATCAATCCTCCTTTATCATTTCCTGGTTTCTGCTCAGAGGTTCATCCAGCTTTATACTCTCCTGATATACAATACTGCTGTCTCCGTTGATTGAAATCTGTACTTCAGAGACATTTCCACCATCGATCACTGAATTTACGATGGAATAGATCACCGTCTCCGGACTGACTCCCGGAGCAATGTTCCGAAGTCCTTCATCAAAATTCAGATAGCAGATATGATCTTTGATCGACACACCCAGCAGCTTTGTTCCTTTTGGTATGGTAGCAAGCAGTCTGTTATTGGATGGTCCTCGCATCAGCTGTTCCACTACAACCCGTTCCTTCGACTCATTGCTGTTATACCGCACCGTATCCTCTTCCTTTTGCAGCTTTTCTCCAGATGAATCTGCATAATACAGCGTAAGCTTCATCTCCTGGAAAGAGTTAATAGAAGATCCTGTATTCTGTACAAAATCTTCTGCCTGCTGGTATCCATAGGCATTCCCTTTTTTATCCGTAAGTGGCGTTCCATCTACACAGATCATCACCAGATCTACTCCATCGATCTGCGTCAGTGAACGGACAAGTGCCGCCCTGCACAGAACCTCTCTTACCGTATCCATCTTTCCGTAAGCAGCATTATAGTACAGGATCAGCTTTTCATCCTCCAGAGTGTATCTCTCCAGTTTTACCTTTTTCGGCAGTGCCGCCTGTGCCTTCACCTCGTCATCACACTTCTGCAGCGCAGACAGCATTCCTTTTACTTCTTCGTCCGCCGACTTTCCTGTTCCATCATAGCCGTTCGGAACCAGCGCCGTTCCGCTCTGGTTAATCTGGTAAATCGTGTATTTTGCATCTGCTTTCTGTTCCTTTTTTCTGCATCCCACAACGCCTGCGAGAAGACACACTGCAAGAAGAATGCTTATGATCTGGTAATTTTTTTTCATTCTTCTCACCCTTCCCTCTTGATATAAGTAAGCGGGATCCGGACTGTAAATGTCGTTCCCTCTCCCGGTTCACTGTAGACCTTGATCGCACCGCGGTGCATGACAACCGCATTTCTTGCAATCGAAAGCCCAAGACCAGTTCCGCCGATCTCACGAGAATGGGATTTGTCCACACGGAAAAACCGCTCGAATATATGATCCGTATCTTCTTTCGGAATCCCGATTCCAGAATCCGCAACCTTCAGATAAAAACTACTTATGATCCGCATTTAAAGACACGTGTACCCATCCGTTCTCTTTATTGTACTTGATCGCATTTTCCACCAGATTCGTGATCACAAGTGCAATCTTTACCTCATCAATCTCCGCTGTCACCGGACGAAAACTCTCAAATACCAGTTCAATATTACTTTTTGCCGCAAGTGGCTGTAATCTTTTGAGAATCCGTTCTACCAGTTCATTAACATCCTGACTCTTAATATTTAAGTTTGCACCCTTCTTATCCAGTTTTACAAGATCCAGAAGGTCATTGATGATCTTATTCTCCCGCTCGATTTCTTCGGACAAATCACCCATGAATTCCCGGTAAATCTCCGTCGGTGCATCCGGCTGCATCAGCAGTGAATCCGCCAGCACCTTCATAGAGGTCAACGGTGTCTTCAACTCATGGGATACATTTGCCACAAACTCTTCTCTCGATGCATCCAGTACTTTATAGCGGTCCCACAGCTTATTAAATGCATTGGAAATCCGTTCCGTTTCATCGTAAGCATTTTCATGGAGATAATTATCTCCATAACCTCCTGCCATCTCCTCGATCGATTGAGACATCCTTTTCAGCGGCCTTACAAGCAGCATACCGATGATTGCTGATAAAAAGATCCCGATAATACTGATTGCAACCGTTGCAATTCTTGCCTTTGTCTGCAATGCCTCTACATTGTCACGCAGACTGTCTGTAGAAACACTGACCAGAATCATTCCTTTTACCGGCTCTTCCCCCTTTTTTGACCGGGACTGCCACTTCAATGTACCGGCTCTTTCTGTCATAACTTGCCGGCTTCTCGCCGCGGAAGCATTTGACTACATCCTCGGAAATGATCGTCTTTCCCTCCTCCAGATCATAGGTATCTTCCACAATCCGGAATTCATCATCAATAACAAGCACTCTTCCATTGTAAATATTGGATAACTGTGATAGTTCTGTATCGATCACATCAGAAACTCCCGTTTTCAGATAATCAGAATTGACCAGCTGATTACTCAGAATCGTACACTGGTTTTGAATCTCTGCTGTGCGCACGGATACGGTTCTCTGATCATAGCTTTGCAGAATCGCATTCATCAGGATCACACTGGATAATATGACAAATACGCTCAGGATCACCGTTACCCGCACTTGCAGACTTTTTATGAATTTTGGTACAAAAAATTTAACCCCTGAAATAATAGCCAACTCCCCACTTTGTGTAAACGTATTTCGGATCACTTGGATTTACTTCAATCTTCTCGCGCAGTCGTCTGATATGTACATCTACCGTTCTTGCATCTCCCGGATACTCATATCCCCAGACAATATTCAAAAGACTTTCCCTGCTGTAAACCTTGTTCGGATTCATCGCAAGAAGCTCCAGAAGATCAAATTCTTTTGCGGTAAGATTCAGTTCCCTGTCCCCGGAAAAAACTCTCCGACTTTCACAGTCGATCTTCAGATCTCCCTTTACCACAACTTTACCGCTCGCGCTCATCCCGTCTTTTTTAGCGACCCTGCGCATGATTGCCTTCATTCTGGCCTTAACCTCAAGAATGTTGAACGGCTTTGTGATGTAATCATCTGCGCCATATTCCAACCCGAGGATCTTGTCCATATCCTCGCCCTTCGCAGTGAGCATGATGACCGGTACATCTGAGAAATCACGGATCTGTCTGCATACTTCAAATCCATCGTATTTTGGAAGCATGACATCCAGAAGAATCATATCATACTCTTTTCTTTTTACCATCTCAAGTGCTTCCTCACCGTCGTATGCGCAGTCAACTTCCATATCATCCTGTTCCAGGCTGAATCTCAGTCCTTTCACGATCAGCTTTTCATCATCTACTACCAATACTTTTCTGCCCATCTTGCGCACTCCTCTACTCTACCGTTATCTGCTCCCGGATCTTCTGAAAGATTCCTTCCTTGATCCCGTCCACTTTCTTCAGATCCTCTATCTTCCTGAATCCACCGTTTGTCTCTCTATAAGCAATAATTGCTTCCGCGCGGGACTCGCCAATCCCGCTTAAGCTTAAAAGTTCAGCCTTTGTCGCGGTGTTCAGGTTTATTATTCCTGTGTCTTTTCCCATCCCGGCATCTGCCATATCCGATGGTGAACCTTCTTCTTTCAAAGTCTGTTCTTCTTCTCTGGATGGCACATAAATCCTTTGTCCATCTGTCAGATGTGCTGCCTGATTCAGATAAACCTGTCCTGCTGCCTCCGTCAGCCCTCCCGCTGCTTCTATGGCATGCGTGATGCGGTCTCCTTCCTGCAGTTCATATACACCGGGTGATGCCACCTCGCCACATACATACACCCAGATCGAACCTTCTTTTTCTTCACCACCCGGATCTGCTTTTGCCTTATCCGGCTTTTCTTCGGCAGCCTTTGATTCTGCCTCGTTTTTCTTATCCCCGGCATCCGCTTCTGCAGCAGCCACACTGGTAAAGGTCTCTTCTTTTTCATGGCATGCTGACAGCATACAGCTGATTCCAAGGAAAATTCCACATATTTGATATAAAATCCGTCTTCTTTTCCGCATACATACTCCTTTTCCGCAGAGCATGTCCCCTCGTACTTCCAAGACATGATTATTGTAACGAATTTTTTTCCAAAAGACAACCTATTTCCACTGAAAAATTGTCGTGCCGATCAGAGCGATCCCCATACCGATCACTTTTCTCCAGGAAAATGGCTCTTTTTCCACACCAAATAATCCCACCAGTTCAATCAGATACGCCACAATAAGCTGAGACATAACGATCAGAAGTGCCGCCTTTGCAGGCCCGAGCTGCGCCATACTTTTGATCACGGTCCAGGTGATCCCTGCTCCGATCACACCGCCAAGCAGCATATATTTAGGCTGCACCTCTCCTACCGTGGCAATACTGTCCCTTCCCATGATCAGCCACATTACCAGGCAGATGGCAAATGCACTAAGCTGCACCCAGGCATTGCTCACCCACATTCCTGTCGTCTTTGTTACCTGGGTGTTAAATACCCCCTGCACACTCATCAGCGCTCCCGACAGCAGGGCAATAAAAAATCCGGTCATCTTTCATACCTCCTTTTCTTCTGAAAGTATATCCGATGACCGGCTCTTTTATTCTCTTATTTTTATCAGGCACCGACTTTATGCAAGTGCTTTTTTCAGGATCTCTGCCATCTCATCTACCTGTTCTTTACCGATAACAAGCGGTGGGATCATTCGGATCACATCTGTTCCAGCTCCGATGATCAGAAGTCCTTCTTCCAACGCTTTGGCTGTCACTTCACCCAGCGGCTTGGTGATCTGAAGTCCCTGGATCAATCCTCTTCCCTTTACTTTAACGGCTGCATCGCAGGTATCCACGATTTCCTGCAGTTTCTGTGTCAGATATGGTGCGATTTCATTGACATGATCGAGCATATGCTCTTTTTCAAAGATCTCAATAGTCTTGCTGACCGCTGCACAGCAAAGTGGGTTTCCACCATATGTAGTTCCGTGATCTCCCGGTACCAGCGAATTATCTGCAACTTCTTTTGTCATCGCAAATGCGCCGACCGGAACACCGCTTCCGATTGCTTTCGCCATTGTCATGATATCCGGTGTGATTCCCATCTGCTGCCATGCAAACCATGCACCGCTTCGTCCCATACCACACTGTACTTCATCGCAGATCATCAGGATTCCGTTCTCATCACAGATCTTACGGATTCCCTGCATAAATTCTTTTGTCGCTGCGTTGATTCCGCCTTCGCCCTGGATTGTTTCCAGAATGATCGCGCAGGTCTTATCATTTACCAGTGCTTTTACACTGTCAAGATCATTGTAGATTGCAAAATGTACACCAGGCATAACCGGTTCAAATGGCTCTCTGTATTCTTTGTGTCCGGTAAGTGCAACTGCACCCATACTTCTGCCGTGGAATGAATTCTCCATTGCAATAAATTCATAACGTCCGGTTTTTTTTGTGTACGCATATTTTCTTGCAGTTTTGATCGCACCTTCGATTGCTTCTCCACCACTGTTTGTGAAGAATACCTTGTACATACCGGTGATCTTTTTCAGATCTTCTCCTGCTTTACCGCAGGTTGTATTATAATACAGGTTTGATGTATGGATCATCTTGTCAATCTGAGCCTTTAATGCATCATTAAATTCCTTGTTATTATATCCCAGAGAAGATACTGCATATCCTGCTGAGAAATCCAGATATTTCTTTCCTTCCGGATCATAGAGGTATGCGCCGTCTCCATGGTCCAATACAACCGGATAACGGTTATAAGTTTTTAAAATCGCGTCGTCCTCTTCCTGCATATACTGATTTGCCATAAGAATTACCTTCTTTCTTTGTCTTCCCTTTAATCTTCTTCACCGTTTCTTAAAATTGCAGTTCCGATACCCTTCTTCGTGAAAATCTCAAGAAGCAGGCAGTGCGGAATTCTTCCATCCAGAATATGGACTCTGGACACTCCGTTTTCAATCGCTCCTACACAGTTCTGCAGTTTCGGGATCATTCCTCCGGAAATTGCTCCGCTTTCGATCAGTTCATTCGCCTGATCTACAGTAAGAGCTGTGATCAGAGAAGATTTATCCTCGTAGTCTCTGTATACCCCTTCAATATCAGAGAGGAACGCAAGCTTCTCAGCATGAACCGCTTTTGCGATCGAATAAGCTGCATCATCCGCATTGATATTATAAGTGTTGTAATCATCATCGATTCCGACCGGGCATACGATCGGAAGAAAATCTTTATCCAGAAGATCCAGAAGAACCTCTGCATTGACCTTCTTGATATCTCCTACAAATCCAACGTCCTGTCCTGTCATGGAAAGCTTTTTATCAACTCTTAAAAGTCCGCCGTCTTTTCCACTGACACCGATAGCACGGACACCAAGTTCTTCGACCATACGAACCAGATTTTTATTAACCTTGTTCAGTACCATCTCTGCAATTTCCATGGTCTCTGCATCCGTCACACGAAGTCCGTCGATGAATTTCGGCTCCATTCCGGCTTTACTTACCCATTTACTGATCTCTTTTCCACCGCCGTGAACGATGATCGGTTTGAATCCAACCAATTTCAAGAACGTAACATCCTTGATGACATTTTTCTGGAGTTCTTCGTCCAGCATTGCACTTCCACCGTATTTTACAACGATGATCTTACGGTTGAAACGCTGAATATAAGTAAGCGCCTCAATCAGAACTTCTGCTTTGTCCAGATACTGCTGCATATCCTGATCCATTTTGCTTACCTCCTAGCTTCTGTAATCTGCATTGATGTCAATATATCCGTGAGTCAGGTCACATCCCCATGCGGTTGCGCTTTCGCTTCCCATCTTCACATCAGCAACTGCTTTTACTTCTTCCTGTGAGAGGATCTCCGTTGCTTTTTCTTCACTGTAATCTACCGCTGTACCATTTTCGATGATCTGGATCTTTCCTGCCTTGCTCTCGAAGAACAAATCCACCTTTTCCGGGTCAAACTGTGCTCCGGAATATCCCATTGCACAGAGGATTCTTCCCCAGTTTGCATCATGTCCTGCAATTGCTGCCTTGGTAAGATTTGAGCATACGATTGATTTTGCAAGTGTCTTTGCAGTCTCTTTTGTATCTGCACCAACTACAGTTACTTCAAATAAAGCAGTTGCTCCTTCTCCGTCCCCTGCGATCTTCTTTGCAAGGTATTCGTTGATCTCATGCAATGCTTCCGCAAAGGTCTTATAGCTTTCACCGTCTACCGTGATCACTTCATTTTCAGCCATTCCGTTTGCAAGAAGAACTACAGAATCATTTGTAGAAGTATCTCCGTCTACGGAAATCATATTGTATGTATCATTGACATCATCACTGAGGGCTTTCTGAAGTGCCTCTTTTGTGATTGCTGCATCTGTTGTGATAAAGCTGAGCATGGTGCACATATTCGGATGGATCATACCAGATCCTTTTGCCATACCACCGATGGTAACGGTCT
>ENA-OQBD01001226-OQBD01001226.1-human-gut-metagenome-genome-assembly--contig:-NODE-1226-length-12051-cov-4.545874_pt1 | contig 12051 bp, 17 predicted proteins | sample MGYA00242742_ERZ504543 | MGnify/ENA primary metagenome ERZ504543 (study PRJEB26092, sample SAMD00036239) | human gut metagenome | host: Homo sapiens | study: EMG produced TPA metagenomics assembly of... | reverse complement strand
GACGTACTTCATTTGATAAAAAACTAAAAAAACAGCGATTTACATCAAACTTACATCAATTGATGCAGAAATCGGTGCAAGCAAGAAAAAATCGCATAATTAGCAGAATGAATGGGCAGTCCTGAAATCGGGATTGCCCATTTTTAGAAGAAAGACGAAAAACTCTTGACCTGCACGCAGCGTATACGCTTATACTATCAACATAAATCATAAGGAGGTGCATCTGATGTTATTAAATGAAATTATAAATGAGGTTGGAATGACAAAGCGTGCAGTTAAGTATTATGAAGAAAAAGGATTGCTGTCAGTGGATAAAGATAACAATGGTTATCGTAACTATACTGCACAAGATGTCGAAACTTTAAAAAAGATTTCAGTATATAGAAAACTCGGTATTAGTATTAAAGACATACAGAGCCTTTTGGAAACTGGCGACAAAAGTATTCTTCTTCGTATTTATCAAGAAAAAGTGCAGGAAAAAGTTTTAAAAGACTCAGAACTTGAAGCTTTGAAGCAATTTATAGATGATGGTGACGCAGACAAAGCAAATGAGGCACTTGATTATCAAACCGTTGAAAATGCAATTGAGTCTTTGCTACCGGGAAAAGAATGGGGAGATTATTTTAAAAGTCATTTCAAACCATTTCTTAATGTAAGGTTGAAGACTCTGGAACAGAAGCAGGCACTACATAATATATTAGAATATTGCGATGAAACGACATTGAAAGTTCCTTTTATTATGGGAATAGGTGCGAAGATGATAGGTGGGATTGCACAAGAAACCAGAACCGCAGATGAGATGATAGCCTATTATCGTGATATGAGTGAAAGTGAATATGAAAGACTAAAAGAAAAAGTATGGAAAGGTGCTAAAATGAAAAACGGTATAATGAAATACCATCCAGCATTTATTGCACAGAGAAAAATGCAGAAAGAGTTACAAAATAAAGGATATAACGATATATTCATTCCTAATTTAATGGTTCTGTCTCCAACGTATGCAGAATATAAGAAAGCGTTAGATAATGTGAACGATAGAATGTGTAGAGAACTTGGACTGTATTATGATAGCAATTATAACTTAGTTATTAAAAAAGATAATTCTAAGTAAAAGTTAAACTACCCTTTGGGAGAGGAGAAATCCTTTTCTCAAAGGGCTTTTTCTATTTATACGGATATTCGCAAACTACAAGATAAAGCCAAAACTTCATATACTCTAAGCACAAGGAGGTTGAGGTTTGGCTATGAACAACAGTTTAGCAGAAGTACACCCAGAGCTTATTACGGAATGGTCGGAGAAGAATTTACCGCTTATCTAATCTTGGAAATGGCTGGGGCTATGAGATGACACCAGCGGAACTTGCAAAAAAAGATGAATTTTATTCTATTTATTGGAGCGAATATAATTTAGTAAAAGAGAGTGGAAGTCCAGAACTTTATGATAAGATTCATAATCGAAACAATTATGCCGATATATAGAAAAGAACAGGTAAACGGATTTACGATGTAATATGTACAAGGAGGACAACGGATATGTCAATGAATGTAAGCACAACCACGGCTGCTTATGCAAATTACCAGAACAACTACAAGACTGGTACAGCAAATAAGAAAAAAGAAACAGCACAAACAACAGAAAATACGAAATTAAAGGAAAATACAACTGAAAGCATCGCTGAAAAAAATTCTCAGTAAAGCGGCACAAAAAATGCTGGAGAATTTGCGTGGATCAAGAAACGACATGGATTTTATGGTTGCCGATTTTGAAAATGGTGATAATGCCAAAGATATTTTAGCCCAAAGCGATAAGGAATATACAGTTATTTTCTCAAAGGAAGAAATGGAGAAGATGGCATCAGATCCAAAATATTATGCTGAAAAAATGCATAGTATTGAAGGAGTTTTGCGTATGACAGATGAAATCAATGCCCAGTTCGGCTTTGAAAGAGCATTCGGTAAGACTAACGATAATGCAGATGCTGATACAAAAATAACAAAATTTGGCATATCTTTTAATAGTGACGGAACTACAACCTTCTTTGCACAACTGGAAAAATCATCAGCCAGTCAGAAAGAATATCTTGAAAAGCTTCAGGAAAAGAAAGCTGCTGAGAAGAAAGAGGCAAAGAAAAAGGAACAGTCAAAACAAACCGAAGTAAGGAAAAAACTAAGCTGGTTGCAATGGCAAAATTCAAAAGAATGAACTTTTGGATAAGAATCAAAACATTGACTGGGATTCTATCAAACCGGAGGAGAATAAAATCGGTGGAAGGTTTGATTTTTCAATCTAGTGAATTTGGAACAGATGAAATATATGCCAATATGGAGGAATATATTATGCAGATAACAAGAGATAATTATTCGCAATATGCTCAAATGGTTCAGCAGATGTTCGGGAAAAAAGCAAGTTCAAATGATCCGTTAGCACAATGTGATTATGGTAATTTCTCATTAAGATTTAAGCCTGTGGACATTAATTTTACCAAACCAAACTGGGATACTATCATGACAAAACGAGATAAACCAGCGATGTCAGAGGAAGAATTTGACGAAGCAATAAAAGAACTTGCAAGAAAAGAGTTTGCTACTGGAAAAAGGGATGATGATGCTTATCGAAAATTGTGTATGCAGCATGGAGAAACAGTATCTCCTGATAGAAAGGCTATATATGAATCAAGCATGAAAAAAACTGGTGGCAAAATGAATGCTGCATGTATGTTTTGGGATTCAAAAGGTAATAAAACGCTTTCTTATAATCCAGAGTCAAGAAACTGGAAAGCTATAAGTACAGATGAAGAATTTGCAAGAGCAAGAGTGTTTACATCAATTTATAATGATGAGTTAGCTCGTTTGAAGGAAGAGTATGGCGAAAAAGCGAAAGGAAATGTTTCTTATAGCAAAATAAAGGTAGATATATCCGCAGAGAGATCAAAGGAAAAGAATAATAATGAAGGCAATACTATTGATTTGCAAATTTAGATTGTTGATTGCGTTTTAGCAAATAGTAGATAAAAAACGGAAAGATATTCGTCGCTGGTAGCAGCATTGAGTTCATAAATTACTACTACTCTAGATAAAAGTAGTATTCCGATAAGTTAAAAGATAAAGCAGATGCAAATAGACATGAATCCCAGCGTATACCAATGAATAAGTTTGTTTCATTTCTTTAATAGTGCAGACATGACTAGAAGACAGGGCAGTGAACCAATAATGGTTTGCTGCCCTTTTCACAACAAAAAAAGGTCATTTCACAACATTCCAGATAGATATTGCAAGAACTTATCCGATATAATAGCTATAAATATATGTAAGCAAGGAAGTGACAATATGCGAATTGCTATCTGCGATGATGAAGTATCTATGGTTCAGATACTGGAAGAAAAAATAAAAAAGCTATTGCCGGATGCGGTTATAGAGAAATATTTATCGGGTAATGAACTGATTGCAAGTGGCAGTAAGCCGGATATTCTTTTTCTGGATATTCAGATGCCGGGAATGGATGGGATGGAAACGGCAAAGGTGCTTCGTCAGGACAATGAGGATATGATACTCATTTTTGTGACAGCAGCAGAGGAGTATGTTTTTCAGGCATTTGATGTCGGAGCATTTCATTATCTGGTTAAGCCATTTTCCGATGAGAAATTGAAAGAGGTTGTGACAAAGGCAGTCCATAACATAAAAAGGAGTTCCAGACTTGAAAAAGACGAAAAATATATCATGGTACAGACCGCCGGAAGTCATATAAAGATTTTTCTGCGTGATATTGTGTATGCCGAGGTGTATAACCGGAAAGTTATTATCCATACACGAAGTACGGATATTGAATACTATGGTAAATTACAGGAATTAAGTGATATGGCAGGAACAGATTTTTTCCGGACACACAGAGCCTATCTTGTGCATTTTAAATATGTAGAAAAATATGATGCAACTTGTGTAACTATGAAAAATGGAACTGCATTGATTGCAAAACAGAATTATCCGGAGTTTGTGAAGCAATATCTGAAGTATAACCAGAGGAAAGGAAATGAAGTCAGATGAGTTTAGTGGAAAGATGCTGGATGATCACATCGAAGTTTTCTGTTATTGCAATTTTGATTATTACAGGAATCTGTTTTGGTGTTTTTGTATATCCATATATGAAAAAGAAAAGGGAAGCTGCTCTGGTCAGTATTGTTTATATTGGAATTATGTCTGTGCTGTATCTGATACCGCAGCAGATTGGCAATTTTTCTGCATATATGCTGGGAGTTATGGCTGCATTTCTTGTGATGTATGTACAGGACAGAAGAAACATTTATCAGAAAATATTTCTTGCAGTGACATTTTTTTCCATCCGTTGGCTTGCGGTTGCAATGGCAGACAGACTGGATGATTTTATCACAAAAGCTTTGGTTTTTGGGAATACGATTGCAGGAAGACAATGGCTGCAATATGGACTTTATGCTGGAACGAGAATTCTGGATATTGTGCTTTGTATCGTTTTCCTTGCAGTTGCAATCGGTCTGATCAATAAAGCATATGTATACAAAAATGATGAAATGAACGTTAAAGAGCTGGTAATGCTCATCATACCTTCTCTTGTGGGAGTTACAGGATATGGCATTCTGCAATATTATCTGAATATTTATGAAAAAGATACAGGAAAGAGCCTGACAGATACCTATGGATTTTATGGAGCTTTAAGCTTTGTGCATTATTTTATCTCTATCATAGCAATTCTTGTTATGACAACGATGTTTCAAAACTGGAAGGTGGCACAGGAAGAACAGACAGGGCAGGAGCTGGTATTAAATCAGGTCAGTGACATGAAAAAGCATATCGGGGAAGTGGAAAAGCTGTATCAGGATATCCGCAGCCTGCGTCATGACATGGGGAATCATATACAGATGCTGGAACATCTTGTGGCAGAGAATCATATGGATGATGCAGCAGAATATATGGAGCATTTGAAAAAGGAGTGGAATGAAATATCTCCTGAGATAAAAACGGGGAGTCCTGTCATTGATGTGATTCTGATGGAAAAGTTAAGAGAAGCAAAGGAAAAGCAGATTCGTTTTATATCAGATTTTCATTATCCGGGGGATACGAAATTAAATGCATTTGATTTAAGCGTGATCTTAAACAATGCACTGGATAATTGCATGGAAAATGTAAGTGGAGAAAATCCTTATATCTGTATCTCTTCTTTTCGGAAAAACAGTATTTTTATGATAACCATAAAGAACAGATATGAGGGAGAGTTAAATTATAAGGACAGTGATCTGCCGGAAACAACGAAATCTGGGAAGGAGCATGGAATTGGACTGCATAATATCCGAAGGGTTGCAAGGATGTATATGGGAGATATATCTTTAGAGCAGGAGAATCAGGAAGTGGTTCTAAGTATTATGTTACAGGTAGAATAAGGACAAAAAGCACCTTCAAGGTGCTTTTTATTTGCTTCACAACAAAAAAAGGGCGGTTCACAACATCGCTGTTTATTGTGAAGAAAGATATGCCGAAAAAATCAGTAAAGAGAAATCATGTTGTACAGATTTTTTAGGAAACGGATTTCAGAATTTAAGCTCAAGGAGGACAATACGATGAGAATCAATGGATTTAGTGGGACAAATACGCAGACAGGAACAATGGGAATGACACAGGGGAATGATTCTGTAAGTAAAAATATTCAGAATCAGATTGCAAATGCACAGCAGAAGCTACAGGATTTATCATCGAATGAAGAAATGTCATTAGAGGATAAGATGAAAAAGCGTCAGGAGATACAGCAGGAGATTAACAATCTCAATCAGCAGTTAAGACAGCACCAGATCGAGCAGAGAAATAAGCAGCAGAGTAAAAATTCGTCATCTATGGATGATATGGTGGCTGGAACAAGTAACACTTCTAAAAAGAAAGACACCGGATTGTCACAGGCAAGTATGCAGGCGATGATTTCTGCAGATTCTTCCATGAAACAGGCAAAGGTGCAGGGAAGTATGGCAACACAGATACAGGGACGTGCCAGTGTGCTTGAATCTGAAATCAAACAGGATGCCGGAAAAGGAAATACTGAGAAGAAGGAAGAAGAACTGGCAGAGCTGCAGGCAAAGGCACAGTCTGCGACAGCAGCACAGATGTCTACACTTGCAGATGCAAATAAATCAGTAGAAGAAGCTACAAAAGCGGAGAACAGCAATACAGAAGACACTGCAACAAAGAACAATACTGATAAATCCGAGAAAACACAGGAATCTGCGGGGGCTGCGGCAGAGGAGACAGACAGCGTAAAGAATACGGATATCAAAGGGGAAACACAGGTGACATATACACCGATTGATATTCGTTTATAGTTGGTAAAGGAGAATGGTATTATGTCAGAGATTAAGAGTTTTAGTGATTACACAAGTAAATATAACAGCAATGTAGATTATTCCGCATTATTTGGAGGAACTTCCGACAGTTCATCCGTAGGAAACACCAATATGCTTTCTGATTATGCTGCGATTAAAAACGGAAGCTATGGAAAACTTATGAAAGCATATTATGCAAAGCAGGATGCAGAAAAATTATCGGGGAAAGGCGATACTTCACAGAAGCTTACACTGATGAAAACAAGTGCGGATTCCCTGAAAAAATCAGCAGATGCACTAAACGATGCGTCACTCTGGGAAAAAAAGAAAATAAAAAAGAAGGATGAAAGACCGGGGAAGAAACAGAGGTAGAGGATTATGACTGGGATGCAATTACCAAAAAAGTGAAATCTTTTATTGATGATTATAATGATGTTGTTAAGGAGGCAGGAGAATCCAATACAAAAGATGTCCTTAGAAATGCTTCATGGATGACAGGCATGACAGACAAAACCAGTCATTTACTTTCTAAAATAGGTATTACCATAGGAAAGGGGAATAAGCTGGAGCTGGATAAAGATGAATTGAAGAAAGCAGATATCAGTTCATTGAAAACGGTTTTTACAGGTTACAATTCCTTTGCAGGCAAAACAGCCCAGAAAGCAGCTGGTATATCAAATGCTGCGAATCGGGCAAGTGCGACTTATACAAACAATGGTACATATTCTAAAAAAGATTCCTCTCTAACGTCAAGTAAGATAGATAAGGAAGTATAGTATGTTAAGCCTAAATGATAAGAAGAAAAATCTTTTGTATTAATTTGTCGGGAAGGAGGAACCAGATGAGTTTTACAGTCAATTTATCCGGTGGAGGTTTACTGATAAATAGATTTAATAGTTCTAATATGTTGAAAAGTACACAGGAAAAATTGCAGCGACAGCAGGAACGGGATAATAAGGTGGTTTTTTTGAAGCACAAAAAGAAAATTTGAAAAACCGAAAGGCTGACAGTTTGGAAGAAATCTCTGAAAAGCTGGAAATGTTTCATAATTATGAGGATGAAATTGCGGCAGCAAATCAGGAGTATAATAATTCACAGATGTTTCATGTCATGGACGAGGCAGAAGAACATGGCGAAAAGATTGCGGAAGCTGCTGAGAGGAATAAGCCTAAAACAGAAGAAGAACGAAAGGAAGAAATGGTGGATGAAGCTCTTGGAACAGAGGAAAACAAGGGCATGATGTCTGAAATCATGGACGAACTTTCGGAGACAACCGAAGAAATGACAGAGCAGATGACGGAAAAAACTGTGGAGAATATGGAAGAACTTCCAGACGAGGTTTTGCAGGAGCAGCTTGCTACAGATAGTTTAGAGGCAGCAGAAATGGTACAAACAGACACAATTAAAAGGTATGTGCCGATTGATATTAGAGTCTGATGGTATTTATCTGGGAAGGAAACAGCTATGAAGATTTACAATAATACAAATATTACATATTCTGCAATCGAACATAACAGCAGGAAAAATACAAAGCAAAATGTTCCGGCAGATTTAGAAAAGAAAATGACACAGTATACAGATACACTTTCCATTTCCAAAACAGGGCAGGAGAGCTTTCGACATTTATCTTCTGTCAGTTCTATGGATTATCAGAACCGTTTTGAGAAGGAAGTGACGGATATATTTGTCAAAGAAGATACAGAGAGTGTAAAAACTGATTCCTTTGAACATCATGTAAACAGAATGGCAGAAGCATATAACAAAATGAAAAACAGCATTGAAGAAAAATATGCGGAACAAGATTATGAGCCGGAGTATTATGTGACAGAATCGGGCAAAATTGAGGAATTAACCAAAGAAAAAGAACTGGATATGCTGAATCAGGCATATGAAAATCACAGTAATTTTATGGCAACTTCAACAGAAATCTGGTCAGAATTACAGGATTTTACCCCATCGGTAGTTTACCATAAAGGAAGTGAACAGACAGCAAATGAACAGAACATAGGTGAGAACCAGGAGAATACTGCAAAATCTAAAGAAAAGGGGGTTATCCAAAATTCGGCATATCAGGCATTTTTATCCGCCATCCAGTCGGATAACCAGAAATTATCGCAGCAGTATTCGGGTGACTGGAAAGATTTAAGGCTAAATCTGAATGTATCAGATGGTGATCGGAAAATGCTTAATGGTATTTGGGATTATTATGCTAATAAAAGGTAATGAAAGCTTTGTAATACGAAAGGGATGTTAGTATGGCAGTTACAGGTGTAAACAATTACTCTAATATTTACACAAATGCTTATACCGGTAATATACGGAAAAATAATGCTAAGGAAACCACAGAAAAGCAGGTTGTGGAGCAAACAGAAGATGTAAAGACAGGGACAACCCGAAAAACTGCAGCGGATGAACTTTCCTATCTTTCTAAAAAATTTGACAATTATAGTTTTGTATCAGCAAATTATAGTCCGGGGATGAAATATGGTAAATCAACTACCACGAATGTAGCGATTTCTCCTCAGTTTTTAACAAAAATGGTAAATGATTCAGACTTAGAAGATGAGTACATAAAAGAAATTGGTAACATGAAAAAATTAGATGAGCAGTTTGCAAAGTAACAAGCAGATATTGGATGGAGAGTTGAACAGGGATGGGCTATAGATAAAGATGGAAATATTAGTTCATGGGCAATAGGACATAAAGATTCAAAAGTAAAATCCTTTCTCCAGAATATGAGTGAAAAAGCCGAAGAAATCCTACAGAAGCAGTTGGAAAAAGCAAAGGATACAAAGGAAGAAAAAGAAGTATTCTCGATGAAAAAGCATAAAGAAGTTATAAAAAAGAACAAGGTTGATTTGAAGGTGTAAATAATCAGATTCGAAGTATTATGCAGAAAAAATGCATAGCATTGAGGGAGCCTTGCGTATGTCAGATGAAATCAATGCCCAGTTCGGATTTGAAAGAGTATTCAGTAAGACTAACGGCAATGCAGATACTGATACAAAAATAACAAAATTTGGCATATCTTTTAATAGTGACGGAACTACCACATTCTTTGCAGAGTTAGAAGAGAGGTGTTGGTGAAGGAATTCGCACCGGTGGCGTGCAAAGAGAGGAACTTTTCGTAGTATCAAAAGTAGCTGCAGGGCACAAAACTTATGAAGACAAATGCAGAGGTTTTCCTGTTTATGATGGAAAGATATAATGTGAATAATAGGTTGTATTTATCCTAAAATTTGTATATACTATAGTAAATAAATCACGGAGGTGATCATATGACTATAGATACAAAAACAATGGTGTCTATTTCAGACGCTAACCAGAATTTTTCTAAAGTAGCAAGATTAGTGGACGAATGCGGTTCAGCAGTGATTTTGAAGAATAATGTACCAAGATATCTTGTTATAGACTTTAGTAAAGCAGATAAGGATTTTACTGCATCTGATGAAGATGTGTTAAGTATTTCAAAGCAGCTCATGGAGCAGAATAAGGAAGCATATGAGGTACTGGCTAAATGAAAAAACTGAGCAAAAAGCAGATTCTTATGCTTCACACTCAATTGATTCAGCAGACTGGTGGAAGCGAAGGAGTCAGAGATTACAATTTACTGGACTCAGCTTTAGAAACTCCTTTTCAGTCTTTTGGAGGGGATGAATTGTATCCTACGATACAAGCGAAAGCCGCAAGATTAGGATATGGGTTGATTAAAAACCATTGTATGATAGATGGGAATAAAAGGATTGGAACGCATTCAATGTTGGTTTTTCTTGCTTTGAACGGGATAGAACTTAAGTATATGCAAAAAGAATTATACGAAACTATTCTTGATGTTGCAGCTGGGAAAATAGAATATGAAGACCTATTGCAATGGGTTCTTGACCATCAAAACTAAATAGTGTAACTGGCAAAAGACCGCTCAGAGATAATCTGTTCGGTCTTTTGTTTTGAACAAATTGGGATGGAATTTATAATTGAAACAATTACGCCGATATATATTGTATATGAATAGGTAAACGGATTTACAATAAGATATGTGATTTTAAAATTAATTGATGTGAAAAAATTTGACAGTGATGCGGTGTGGATACGGTATCGGTGTTAGAAGTCGATTGCAATTCTGCCCCAACTTGAGGCAGAATTGGAACTTTAGTAAAGCAGATATGTGGTGGAAGTTATGTATCTGCTTTTTATGTTGTAATTTGGCTGACTTGAAAAAGTAAATTCCAGTGCAAGAGTAAATTCCATCTGCTTTTAAATTTTGTTGATTTTGCAGGAGGTTTTTTAACAAAATCTCCTGTTTTCTGTTATAATTAAGCCAACTTATCGAAATTTTGTTGTTTTTATGGCATGAAAAACAGGCTACTGGAATTCGGTGTGTCAGACTAAATTCCACCAGCCACATTTAAAAAATGTGAAATGTTTACTTCCAGTCTGACAGCAGATTTCGATCAGTTAATTAGTTACTTCTTAAAGCGTATCAGCTTAGGCGTTAAATTGACTTCACCTGGTGAAACCGGCTTGAGCTGAAAGGCTTTAAGAACATCTTCTCCAAGTGTTTCCAGGGCAGCATCATACGGCGTTTTGCCGTCAAGGCTTTCTCTTGGGGTAGAGTTTATGTGATTCACAATAAGATTGACATCCCATTGGGTTAGAAATTCAAAGGATGTTCCTTTAGGCAATATCATGCGGAGCATGGTATGCGCCTGTTCGATGGTTCCTTTTTGTCCGCTACGCATTGGATCACAGTAATAAATGCTGCTTCTTTGTATGCCGGTAATTCCAGTTTCTAATTCTTCTGGGTTCCCAAATTCAAAGCCACGGTCGGTTAAGATATTTTCAAAAACAGATGTAAATTCATACGTTCCCATACGTTTTTCCAAACGGTCAAATACAGCACGGACGGTACCTTTTGTGCACCGGTTAATAAGAAATGCAAGAAACAGTTTTTCCTCTGTAAAGATCATGGTTAACAGCGTTTTCTGGGAGTCCCTTGATGACTTTACTGTGTCCATTTGTACATAAGAATTTAATTCCAAAGAACAGAAGTCTGCATAGGTTCTGTTGGTAAATACTTCGCGGTCTTTGATCTGTGTTTTGTGGCACTTTCTTGGTTTGAATTTTGCCTGCCTTTTCAGATCCACATTTCTGGCTGTGAACAGTCCCTTATCGATGTATGTGTACATGGAGCGGACAGACATATCCAGTTCCGGATGATTGATCAGGATCTGATAGGGTGACTGTCCCTGTGCGATCAACGGAGTAACAATCTGGTCTTTTTGGTGCAGCTGATGCCGGGCCATATTTATCCCGGCACGGGAACTACTTAATAATTCGCGGTACTTACGGTCGGCAAAACGGGCATCATAGCGGTATTTATGGGCAATGGTACAATGATTGATTTTCATTGGACAGCCATTACATACATAAGGCGCCTTATCAAGTCTGCAGCACAGTTCCTTTTCGAAATCCTTACAGGTTTGGTTGCAGGTTGGACAGGATGTACATTTAATACCGCAGAGCATGATTTTTCCACAGGCATTTGTTTTTTTACAGTGATAGCGGTGTACACAAAAGTTTTTGGCATTGTAGAAAGTTCCTTTGTGGTACCAGTCAGAAAGGCGTCGTGATTTAACCTCTTTTGAGATGGTTGTAGGATCTTTACAAAGGAATGCCGCAATGTCTTTAAAAGTCGCACCTTTGGATAATTCGTTTT
>ENA-OQBD01001225-OQBD01001225.1-human-gut-metagenome-genome-assembly--contig:-NODE-1225-length-12052-cov-2.661551_pt1 | contig 12052 bp, 14 predicted proteins | sample MGYA00242742_ERZ504543 | MGnify/ENA primary metagenome ERZ504543 (study PRJEB26092, sample SAMD00036239) | human gut metagenome | host: Homo sapiens | study: EMG produced TPA metagenomics assembly of... | reverse complement strand
ATATTTGGTGTACTTTGGTGGAGCAGACTATTACGCAAATTATAAATAATTTCCTCGCTCAGATAGGGCATATCATATCCATATGGAGAATCATGTCTATCTGAGATAACATATTGGCTGCACCATTTTTTGATAGCGTGCGCCACTATACTTCTCGTTTGGATATTCAGCTTTGCCACAGGTATCTGGCAATGTCAGCGCAAGTGCTAACGCTGACAAATACAGTTCATGGGACAAAGCCATACGAATCTCATGTACAATTCGGTTAATCAGGCAAATCACCTCATTTCAGCCGCTCACACAGCGGCAGCAGCTCTTCGATTTTAGCAACAATGCGCTTTTGTTCAGAAAGGGGCGGGAGGGGAACAACCATTTGATGTAATGTTTGTGACGAAAGTCCCGGCATTGCAGTTCCTTTTGCGTTCATCATATTCATGGACTTGTAAAAGTAAAAAATGATGGTAAAAGAAACGCAACTCTACCGCCTTATACGGACGCAGTCTATGAACATGGTTTTGAAAACAAATATCGTAATCATAGTTCCATATCGCTGTTCTTCCATAGTATGCGCCACCCTCACACATCAGCAAATCACCCTTTGTTACCGTGCAGCGTTCTAACTCATCATCAGAAAAGAACATTTCCTTAACGGATGAAAAATCAAAGGAATTCCAATACAAATTCGATGTAGTAATAAAGCGTTTTACACTCCCTGGCTTATCAACCTTTTTGGCTGTTGAATTCACTGCCTTTCCGGTATTATGAGCAAAGATCTCGCCTACTCTTACCCACTTCCAACTTCCCGGAATATCAAAAGGAATTTCATCTTCGGAAATCTCTGCCAACGGTTTTTCCTTTTTGATTTTCTTTTCCTCTATCAGCTGTTGCTTCTCTGCCTGAATCTGCTGATAGAGTTCCTCGCCGGTGCCTTCCTCAGCTCGCTGCTCCACCAGCTTACCCTGTATGGCATATTGCAGAATGGACTTCTTCATGTCCTCCGGGAACTTGGCGTTAAACTGCTCCAACTTTTCATAGGCGGCAGCATAGCGGTCAACCAGAGGAAGGAGTTCCTCAATCTTGGCAACGATGCGCTTTTGCTCGTAAAGAGGAGGCAAAGGAATTAAAAATTGCTCTAAACTTTTGGCAGCTAAATTTGGTTGAGCAGTTCCGTTATCATATTTTTTGATTTCTGAAAAAAATAGCGGTGAATCCAAATATAGTAACAAAAATTCATCATCACATATATTAAAAAAGTAATTTCTCAAAATTACCAGTGACGATGCGATGGCGCCTTGGTCAAATGGGTATACACCATGCTTTCCCAGTGACCTCTAATACAAACTACAACATCGTTTTTTTGTAGTTTACCATTGACTAATTTATCATACTGTATTTGGGATAAGCATAATAAATTTTCATCTTCGACAACCGTTTTTCCATTCAAGTTTATTGCACTAATAAACGGAATACCTGTTTTTGAAAGTGTTGATTTTGCAGGATAATTTTTCCCTCTATCACCGTTTAAGATTGACCAAATTTGAGATAATCTTACCCATATCCAACTTTCCGGAATATCAAACGGTGCTTTTTCAAGAACATCACATGCCTCTGCAAATGCCTCTGCAACGATTGTATTTAATACAACGTTCGGCTGAGCGATAGAATCCTGGGAACCTACCATACGGAATTCAAATTTATTTCCGGTAAATGCAAACGGTGATGTTCTGTTACGGTCTGTCGCATCTTTCATAAAATCAGGAAGTGTCTTAACACCTGTCTCTAATTTCTGTCCAGCAAGACTGTGTGTAGCTTCACCTGTGCTGATCAGCTGTGATAATACATCCTGAAGCTGCTCTCCTAAGTATACGGAAACGATTGCTGGCGGTGCCTCGTTTGCTCCTAATCTGTGGTCGTTTCCGACATCTGCTGCGGACTCTCTTAAAAGATCTGCATGTTTGTCAACTGCTTTTAAGATACAGGTAAGTACTAATAAGAACTGTACATTCTCATGAGGTGTCTTGCCTGGCTCTAACAGGTTGATTCCATCATCCGTTGTAATTGACCAGTTGTTATGTTTACCGGAACCATTGACACCTGCAAATGGTTTTTCATGAAGCAGGCACTGTAAGCCATGACGTCCGGCTACTTTCTTTAATGTCTCCATTACCAACTGGTTGTGGTCTACTGCGATGTTAGCCTGTGCGTAGATCGGAGCTAACTCATGCTGTGCAGGTGCAACTTCGTTGTGCTGTGTCTTTGCGCTGACACCTAATTTCCAGAGTTCTTCGTTTACATCCTTCATGAATGCTGCGATTTTCTCACGAATCGCACCGAAGTAATGATCGTCCATCTCCTGACCTTTTGGAGGCATTGCACCGAATAAAGTACGACCGGTAAGATAAGGTCTTTTCTCTGTAAATATTTCTGTCTGTCTACGATGAAGTACTCCTGCTCCGGTCCAACAGAAGGAGTCACTCTCTTTGATGTCGTATTACCGAATAATCTTACAAGACGTAATGCCTGTTCATTGATAGCTTCCATGGAACGAAGAAGCGGTGTTTTCTGATCGAGTGCTTCTCCTGTGTAAGAACAGAAAGCTGTTGGGATACAAAGTGTTGCGCCTGCTGCATCCTGTCTTACAAATGCCGGTGAGGTACAATCCCAAGCTGTATATCCTCTTGCCTCGAATGTAGCTCTTAAACCACCGGATGGGAAAGAAGATGCATCTGGCTCACCTTTGATCAGTTCTTTACCGGAAAAGCTCATTAGTACCTTGCCATTCTCCATCGGTGCTGTAATGAATGAATCATGTTTCTCTGCTGTTACTCCGGTCAGCGGCTGGAACCAGTGAGTATAATGTGTTGCACCTTTTTCGATTGCCCATTCTTTCATCTCATGCGCAACAACATCTGCTGTTTCAAGGTCTAACTCGCGACCTTCCTGAATTACTTCCTTTAACTTCTTGTAAACCTTCTTTGGCAGACGCTCCTGCATCACTGCATCATTGAATACGTTCTCGCCAAAAATCTCTGCTACATTTAAGTATCCTGTTTCGCTCATGTTCTACATCCTTTCTTCTTCACCGGTCTAATCCCCTGAGACTATTCCCTGCTTTTTTGAACAAATGTAAGAGATCTTAAATTCTCATTTCTTATTGTACCTTGAAAGTGGATGAATGTCAGTAAGAAATTTCTCCTATATGGCTTTTATGAGAAATTGTGTGACAACTTCTTATAAAAAAAAGGGCATTCCAAGCTACTTGGAACGCCCTTGTTCATCTCTCACATTTGTTTTGTTGAACTTAAGATAATACTTTTCTCTCCAAAATGCAAGAGAAAAATTTCACTTTTTTATCATTTTGCTATATTGAACAATAAATTCATGTAAAGTCTGAAATCTTTGTTAAATATAACATTATGGAAAGTGGACTTCCGTCTGTGCGACAATATTATTCAGCTTTGCCAACAGAACCGAACAGTTCCATTTTCTCTTTTACAGTAGCTTTGATAGCTTCTGCACCCGGAGCTAATAATTTACGCGGATCAAATCCTTTACCCTCTAAATCTTTACCAGCTTCGATATATTTACGTGTAGCATCTGCGAAAGATAACTGGCACTCTGTGTTAACGTTGATCTTAGCTACTCCAAGGGAGATTGCTTTCTTGATCATGTCTTCCGGAATACCTGTACCTCCGTGAAGTACTAACGGCATCTGGCCTGTTAATTTCTGGATAGAATCAAGAGTCTCGAAGCTTAATCCTTTCCAGTTTGCCGGATATTTACCATGGATGTTACCGATACCTGCTGCAAGCATGTCCACGCCAAGATCTGCAACTCTCTTGCACTCTTCCGGATCAGCGCACTCGCCCATCCCTACAACTCCGTCTTCCTCACCACCGATAGAACCAACTTCTGCCTCGATGGACATTCCCATTGCATGGGCAACGGATACGAGCTCTTTGGTTTTCTCAACGTTCTCATCGATTGGGTAATGAGATCCGTCGAACATGATGGATGTGAATCCTGCTTTGATACATTTATAGCATCCTTCGTAGGTACCATGATCTAAGTGTAATGCAACCGGAACTGTGATGCCTAACTCATCATGCATAGCTTTTACCATAGCTGCTACAGTACCGAAACCTGTCATATATTTTCCAGCGCCTTCAGAAACACCTAAGATAACCGGGGATCTTAACTCCTCTGCTGTAAGCAGAACAGATTTTGTCCACTCCAGGTTGTTAATGTTGAACTGACCAACTGCATAGTGACCAGCTTTTGCTTTGTCTAACATTTCTTTTGCAGATACTAACATATGCTATTCCTCCATAAAATTAATATTTTTACCCTATGGGTATTATATATTACTTCTTTCAAAAAATAAAGTTAAATTTATAACAATCTTTCTCATTTGTTTGCCGGAACCATAATATCGACAGCACGGCAGATATTTTTTACGATAACTTCCTCATGCGCTCCGCCAAATTCCCCGTCCAATGTCCAAGGAACTTCCTCTCTTGCCATGAACTCTACTTCATCTGACTTAAACGAATAGATCATATCCGTATCATCCACCAGATTGATGAGTGATGCAATAATCTCGTTGAGTTCAATCGGATTGCGTGGTTTTTTGATCAGGGTAACCTCAAACACGCCATCGTCTAAAAGCACATCTTTTCCGGTCATTCCCTTAAATCCACCCACCGATGTGGAATTGCTGATCATTCCATAGATAAATTCATCCTGGATCCGCACATTATTGTACTCTACCTGCATAGTGAAAGACGGGATATCATGCAGACTGCGCATTCCCTCAAGGATATATGCCGCATGTCCAAGTACATTTTTCCACTCCTGGCTTGTCTTATAAGACACTTCCGTAAAAAGACCAAACGCTGCCACATAGACAAAATAATCATTGTTAAATGCACCAATATCACAAGGAAATGTTCTTCCATTCACCGCTGCATCGGCTGCTTTGACCATATCTTTCGGGATTCCCAGTGATGTTGCAAAGTCATTCGTGCTGCCCGCCGGAATATATCCCAAAGGCACGGTAAGCCCTTTGTGCATAATACCGCTTACCACTTCATCAAGTGTACCGTCCCCTCCGCTGCATACAACAAGATCATATTTCTCTGCGTCCACTTCCACCTTATGTATCGCATCTTCCGGTGCCTGTGTCGGGTAAATCGTTACCTCATATCCAGCTTTTACCATGGTATCCACAATATCCATCAGCTGATTTTTGATCTGTGCTTTTCCGGAAAACGGATTGAAAATAAATAGTAATGTTTTCTTTTCTTCCATACGCTCCCTACACCTGTTCTGTTATTTTGTCAGGAATTCCTCGATTGCCGCAGCTGCAGCCTCTTCGTCCTCACCCTCAGCATCGATCACAACCTCTTCTCCATTTAAAAGAGCCATACTCATCATGCCCATAATGCTTTTGACATTGACTCTCTTATTATCCCCGGATTCCATATAGATCTGGCTGGAAAACTGATTTGCCTTCTGCACTAAAAGCGCAATTGGTCTTGCCTCTAAGTCGTTTTGCATGTTTACCACTACACCCTTTTTCATGATAATCTCCATTCTTGCGCTGTTTTTTGCGCATCTCAAGTTTGTGCGTTAGCACAAATCTTACGTGTGAAAAATCTTATTTTTCACACTACCCTCCATTCCTGTGTTGCTTTTTACACACTTTATGTTTATGCTCCAATACAGCTGCTACGTATCAATAATATATTTCCACATTATTCTTTTTCACGCAGCTCATCTGCAATCTCACTGATCCTGCGCAGCCTGTGGTTCACTCCCGATTTTCCGACCGGAGGATCGAGATATGTTCCCAGTTCCTTAAGCGGTGTATCCGGATACTCTAACCGCAGCAACGCCATTTCTTTTAGGTTTTCAGGCAGACTGTCTAAGCCTGCATTCTGTTTAATATATTCAATATCGCCAAGCTGTTTTACGGCTGCCGCCACAGTCTTGCTGATATTTGCCGTCTCACAATTTACCTTTCGGTTGACAGAATTTCTCATTTCTTTTAAGATACGCACATTTTCAAGATTCATCAGTGCCACATGTGCTTCCATGATATTTAACATATCCACGATCTGGGCACCTTCCTTTAAATATACGACCTGGTGTTTCTTTCGTTCTACGATCTTTGCTTCCATCTCAAAACTGTTGATTGCATCCTGAAGCTGTTTCGCCTGCGCAATTTCCCGGCAGACAATCTCAAAATGATAAGACTTATTCGGATCACTGATCGATCCACCTGCTAAAAATGCCCCCCGGATATATGCCCGCCTGCAGCATGTCTGCTGCAGTAAAATACCATTTACCGTCTCTGTGATGTCTGCACACCTTAAAGACTGATTCCACATCTTGATTGTCTCAAGAATGCGTTCCAGTGGCAATGTATCTATCTCTTCTATATTAACATGGAACAGCTGTGCCAGTAACAGTCCATATTTTTCCTGCAGAAGCGGATTTTCCGAATCCAGCACATCTCCCGCATCCCCGATCAGCTGCTGACGCTTTCCGTCAAAAGCAACTAACGCCGCAAGTTCAAGCGATCTTGACAATGCCCTTGCTCTTTTCCCAACTCCTGCTTTTGCTAACTCCCTAGTTTCACTTCACTTGAAAAAGACATTCCTTTATTTTCCCCTTAAAGCATCTTTTGCCAATATCCCGCATTGCCTCGATTTTCAGTCCATAACCCTTTTTTCCTGACAGACGTTTGTATAATTCATTTGCCAGTGTTACAGACCTGTGTTTTCCTCCCGTACATCCTATGGAGATCACAAGCTGATTCTTGCCCTCCGTGATATAATTCGGGATCAGAAATTCTAACATATCTTCAAGTTTGTCCAAAAAAACATTTGCTTCCTGAAACTGCATGACATAATCCTGAATTTCTTTATCATTTCCGGTCTTTGCCCGCAAGCCCTCCACATAATACGGGTTTGGTAAAAAACGGACATCAAATACCAGATCCGAATCGACCGGTATTCCATATTTAAATCCAAATGACAAAATTGTGATAAACAGATTCTTATAGTCCTGATTCTGTATAAATATTTTGTCCAACTCCGCTTTTAACTCTCTCGTCAAAAGCTGGCTTGTATCTATAATATAATCTGCGCGCTCCTTTAAAAACGCCAGACGCTTTCTTTCCTCTTCAATTCCCTTGTCCAACGCGCTCGCCGCCCGCTAAAGGATGATTTCTTCTCGTTTCCTTATATCGTTTTACCAGAACAGAATCTTCGGCATCCAAAAACAGGATCTCGTATTCAACCCCATTATCCTTCATGTGGTCTAATACACCATGCAGCTCATCAAATGACTGTCCGCTTCTGATATCGATGCCGACTGCAACTTTCTGCAGTTCTGCGCTCTGTAATGTTGTAAGTTCCACAAACTTTTCCAGCAATGGGATCGGTAGATTATCCACGCAATAAAACCCAATATCTTCCATCATTTTTATCGCTGTACTTTTTCCTGCTCCCGACATTCCTGTTAAAATTACGAACTTCATCTTTTTTCTCCATTTCAAAACGCTTTGCGCGCATCCAAATCCTGTTTAAAATTCACCGATCATCTTAACTTCCGGCTCTAATCTGACACCAAACTTTTCTTCTACAATATCCGCTACATTCTGCATCAGGGTTCTTACATCTGCCGCTGTTGCATTTCCGCGGTTGATGACAAATCCACAGTGTTTTTCCGACACCTGCGCTTCTCCCACCAGATAACCTCTTAATCCCGCATCCATGATCAGTTTTCCTGCAAAATATCCTTCCGGTCTTTTAAATGTACTTCCCGCACTCGGATATTCAAGCGGCTGTTTTTCCACTCTCTGCTTCTTTAACTCCTCCATGCGGGCACGGATTGCTGTCTCTTCCCCGTGTTTCAGTTTGATCTTAGCTCCCGTTACAATGTAGCCTTTTTTTAAAATACAGCTGTCCGGTAACCCAGTTCAAGCTCTTCTGCAGAAAGAATCTTCTCATTTCCTTCCTGATCTAAGACGGTCACGGCGGTTAAAATATCTTTCATCTCACCACCGTAAGCGCCCGCATTCATGACAACTGCACCACCGATGCTGCCCGGGATACCGGCAGCGAATTCCATACCGGTCAGTCCGTGCTCCGCAGCACGGTTTGCTGTCTTTGACAGCAGCATTCCCGCACCCACGGTGATACAGTCGTCCTCCACACAAATCTCATCTTCTTTTGACAGCATCTCGATCACAAGTCCCCTGATCCCGCGGTCGCCCACTAAAAGATTGCTCCCGTTTCCGATGACCTGATACGGGACATCATACTTCCTGCACAGACGGATGACCGCCGCAAGCTCTGTTCCCTTTGGCTGCACTAAAATATCTGCCGGGCCGCCCACACGGAATGTCGTATGTTTTTCATCGATTCGTCCGTAAAAATTCTGTTTTCTGCTGTGACTGCTTTAAGTTCTGTCAAAAACTGCTGATTCATGCTTTCCTCAATTCTGTGGTCTTACGCTTCTTTTAAGAATGCGACATAACCGTTATATGCTTCATATAAGTCTACTTTGCTGATGAGTTCCCACGGAGCATGCATGTTTAACACTGCAACACCGCTGTCGATAACACTCATTCCATAGTTTGCCAGAATGTATGCGATAGTTCCACCGCCACCCTGATCTACTTTTCCGAGCTCTGCCGTCTGGAATGACACATTGTTGTTATCCATGATATTTCTTAAATATCCGACATACTCTGCATTGGCATCGTTAGAGCCGGATTTCCCTCTCGCTCCGGTGTATTTGTTAAATACAAGTCCTCTTCCAAAATATGCTGCATTGCGTTTTGTCATAACAGACGGATAATTCGGATCAAATGCAGCGGATACATCCGATGAAAGTACTTTGGAGTTTTTTCAGGGCACGTCTTAATTTTAATTCCGAATAATCTTCTGCTGCATTCATGACCTCTGCAACGGTATTTTCGAAGAAACGTGACTGCATGCCGCTTGCCCCGACACTGCCGATTTCCTCTTTGTCTACAAGCAGGCAGACACTCGTGATCTCCGGTTTTTCCATTGCAAGCATTGCCATAAAGGAAGGGTATGCACATACTCTGTCATCATGTCCATATCCCATGATGATGCTGCGGTCAAAACCGTAATCTCTTGCCTCTCCTGCCGGAACGACCTCGATCTCTGCAGATAAGAAATCTTCTTCCTCTATATCATATTCTTTTGCAAGGATCTTCATGATATTTGCTTTTACTTTTTCTTTTGCAGCCTCTTTGTCATCGCCCGCTTCCTCTGCCGGAATACTTCCGATGATCAGATCAAGGTTCTCTCCCTCGATCACCTTCGCTGCCTTTTTCTCAAGCTGCTCTCCGGATAAATGGATCAAAAGATCGCTGACGCCAAATACCGGATCGCCCGGTTTGTCTCCGACATTGACTTTTACAACGGTACCGTCTTTTTTGGCGATCACACCGTGCAGTGCAAGTGGAAGTGTCACCCACTGGTATTTCTTGATTCCACCATAATAATGGGTGTCTAACATTGCGAAATCGGTATCCTCATATAACGGATCCTGTTTTAAATCCATACGCGGGGAATCGATATGTGCGCCAAGGATGTTCATTCCAGCCTCTAAGCCTTTCTTTCCGATCACGAACATGGCAATTCCTTTTCCCATGTTATTCGCATACACACGGTCGCCTGCTTTTAATTTTGTTCCTTTTTCTAATACTTCATCCAGATTTACAAAACCTGCTTTCTCGGCTCTTTTTGCAAATTCTGTGGTACATTCACGCTCTGTTTTGCACTCAGAAATAAATTTTCTGTAATCCTCTGCAAACTGAAATACCTCTTCTCTTTTTTTGCCTTCCGGGTATTTCTCCCATGCGTTTTTTCTTTCCATGACTGATATTTGCCTCCATTTATGCTATTCTTTTGACTCCGGGTCTTTTACTCATCATCGTCCGAAGATTTTTTTGTGAGATTTTTCCTGCACACGGCGGTAAAGCTCCTGTGCTGCATTGTATCCCATCTTTTTCTGTCTGTGGTTGACAGCCGCCGCCTCACAGATGACGGCAAGGTTACGTCCCGGACGGATCGGGAGTGAGTGACATACTACCTTGTTGCCAAGAAACTCTGTATATTCTTCCTCTAATCCAAGACGGTCGTACTCATTTTCTTTCTTCCAGTCCTCTAACTTGATCACAAGGTCGATCTGCTGTTTTTCCTTGACACACTCTACACCAAACAGTGTTTTCACATCGATGATTCCGATACCGCGAAGTTCGATAAAGTAACGTGTGATATCCGGTGACGTTCCGATGAGTGTATGCTCATTGATCTTGCGGATTTCCACCACATCATCCGTTACAAGACGATGTCCTCGTTTGATCAGTTCGAGTGCAGCCTCACTTTTTCCGATCCCACTCTCACCCATGATCAGAAGTCCTTCGCCGTAGACATCTACTAAAACGCCATGGATCGTAATACACGGTGCAAGCTGTTCATTCAGACAATAAATAAGCTCTGCCATGAATTCGGAAGTACTGCGTTTTGTGCCAAGCACCGGAATATTTTTCTCCTCTGCAATTTTCAGGAAAGAATCATCCGGCCGCAGATCCCTGCAGAAAATAACACACGGAATATCATATCCCATAAATTCACTGTAAATCTTTTCACGTTTTTCCTCGTCTAACTGCTGCAGATATGTGTACTCTACCGTACCGATGATCTGAACCCTCGACTGTTCAAAGTGTTTAAAATAACCACTGAGCTGTAACGCCGGTCTGTTTACATCACTGATCATAATGCGATGTCCCTTTAATTCCATATCCGGCAGAAAATTACATAAATCCATGATCTGCGCGATCTTTGCTACTCCAACACCTTCCATATCCTTTGTCCTCTCCTAAACATATTTTTCGTAACGATTCTGACGACATTTTACCATAGATACCGGAATTCTTCAACTTGAATACCCGTGTTTATCTTCCCGGAAAAAAGAATAAACTGCCCGTGCCGCCTGCTCATTCATCGACTCTGTCTTTGCGAGTTCTTCCTCCGAAGCCTCACGGATCGCCTCAAGTGACTGGAACCGGCGCATTAAGGCTTTTCTTCGTGCCGGACCGATGCCCGGAATATCGTCAAGTACGGAATGTACCTGTTCTTTGCTTCTTAAAGATCTGTGATACTCGATGGCAAAACGGTGCGCTTCATCCTGGATCCTCGTGATCAGTTTAAAGCCCTCGCTTGTCCGGTCGATCGGTATCTCTTTATTCTGATAGTATAACCCTCTGGTGCGGTGATTATCATCCTTTACCATACCGCAGACCGGAATATTTATTTTCAGTTCATCAAGCACTTTTAATGCAATGTTTACCTGTCCGCGGCCGCCATCCATCATGATCAGATCCGGAAATCTTGTGAAACTTCCATATTCCTCTGACATTTCCCGTTCTGCAAGTTCTTTTTTCTCCTGCATACCGTGCGTAAAACGTCTGGTCAAAACCTCATGCATGGATGCGTAATCGTCCGGCCCTGTGATGGTTTTTAATTTGAATTTACGATAATCACTGCGTTTTGGTTTTCCCTTTTCGTAGACGATCATGGATCCTACCGTCTCAAAACCGTTGATGTTGGAAATATCAAATGCCTCCACGCGGGAAAGTCCCTCCATCCCCAGAAGATGCTCGATCTCTTTCATCGCGCCGATGGTTCTTCCCTCCTCGCGTTTGATCTTCTCGCGATCCTGGGAAAGTACAAGCTCTGCATTTTTCTGCGCCAGCTCTACCAATTTTTCCTTCATACCTTTTTGCGGAACACGGATATAAACCCTGGCTCCTCTTTTTTCGGTTAACCACTCGGCTAAGACCTCGTGATCCTCGATCTCCTCCGGCAGCATGATCTCCCTTGGAATAAACGGCGTTCCCGAATAAAACTGTTTTAAAAAAGTTGTTAAAATCTGGCTTTTGGTATCCTCTGTCCCGACCCTGACATAAAAATGATCCCTGCCGATCAGCTTTCCGTCACGGATG
>ENA-OQBD01001224-OQBD01001224.1-human-gut-metagenome-genome-assembly--contig:-NODE-1224-length-12053-cov-2.368271_pt1 | contig 12053 bp, 10 predicted proteins | sample MGYA00242742_ERZ504543 | MGnify/ENA primary metagenome ERZ504543 (study PRJEB26092, sample SAMD00036239) | human gut metagenome | host: Homo sapiens | study: EMG produced TPA metagenomics assembly of... | reverse complement strand
TCTCGCGTGCCAATTGCACCGCCAAAGCGGAAGAACGATAGCAAGCCTCTTCCGGAGCGGATGACCGGATGAAATTGACAAAGGTTACATCGTCACCATATTCCTTTTTTATATTTATCCGTCATTCTCTTTGATGATTCCCTGATCTTCACAGTGTGCTGCAATCAGTAAATCCGTACCTCCGAAGATATTGCGCAGACTTGCCATCCGGTCTACCAGCATATTTCCCGTACTGGAACCCATAAATAACTTCACCCCGCATACCCGGTTTTTGTCCAGCTGATTGAATAACGGATAATTATTGTTGGTCGCTCCGAAATAACAGGAGAAGTTGACAGATGATTTTTCCGCCAGCAAAGCCAGTTTGTCATTCAGTGCCTCCAAAGTTGTGGTCTGAGGATTCGTGTTCGGCATATCCATGATCGAGGTAACTCCTCCGGCTACCGCGGCATGGCTTTCCGTTGTGATATCTGCTTTATGAGTCAGCCCCGGATCGCGGAAATGTACGTGCTCGTCGATAGCTCCCGGCAAAAGATAACAGCCGGATGCGTCAATCGTTTCGTCACAAGGCATGGCAGCCTCTTGTCCGTCAACTAAGATCTCAGCAATCTTTCTCACCTTCAATAACAACAGATCCCTGGAACTTTTCTTCCTTCGTTGACTAATTACGGCAGTTTTTTATCAGTATACGTTTCATTTCTTTTGCGGGAATTTATGGAACCAACTATTTATTTTTAACTTGATCACTCCGAATATGGCTTCTCCAAAGATACTGCTGTTCATCTTGGAGGTTCCCAACTCACGGTTAATGAAGATGACGGGGACTTCTATGATCTTGAATCCGCACTTGTAAGCAGTGAACTTCATCTCGATCTGAAAAGCGTAGCCTTTGAAGCGAACATGATCCAGATCGATTGTTTCCAGCACCTGACGGCGGTAGCATACAAATCCGGCAGTCGTATCATGCACCGGAATACCGGTAATGAAGCGGACGTACTTGGAGGCAAAATAAGACATCAGCACCCGTCCCATCGGCCAGTTGACTACATTCACGCCGCTTACATAACGGGAGCCGACAGATACGTCTCCTCCTTCTTTTGCACAAGCCGCGTACAAACGGGGCAGATCATTCGGGTTATGGCTGAAATCGGCATCCATTTCGAATATATATTGGTAGTCGCGTTGCAAAGCCCATTTGAATCCGGCTATGTAGGCCGTACCCAGTCCCAGTTTTCCCTTACGCTCTACCATAAACAGGCGGTCGGGAAACTCGCGTTGCAAGTCTTTTACGATGGTGGCTGTGCCGTCGGGAGAACCGTCTTCGATGACAAGTATGTGGAATCCGTGTTCCAGGGCAAAAACAGCACGGATGATATTCTCGATATTTTCCCGTTCATTGTAGGTGGGGATGATGACAATACTGTCTGATGTCTGCATATTCATTGAAAATAGATGGAGCTTGTTATTGGGAACAAAAGTAGTGCTTTTCTATTACTTACAGATAAAACTAAGGATTATTTATGTATTTTTGCAACGGAAATTCGTTATGGAACATTTATGAGTTTACACAGATTATCGGTTTCTCTTAATCTGTGTAACTTTGTGTAATCTACGGTGAACTAAAAAAGACAGCAATGATTATTACCGAACTACAACAATTATACGCCACCCACCCCAATGTAGAAGGCATGTGCAAGTTGCTAAAGGACAATTCCGTCCGTCATCTCTATTGCAGTGGTTTGTGCGCCTCTGCCGCCTCACTGTTTTCATCCGTGCTGGTGCAACGGGCGGAATGTCCGTTTGTCTTTATCCTCGGCGATTTGGAAGAGGCGGGATATTTCTACCACGACCTGACACAGATTTTGGGAACCGGACAGGTGTTGTTTTTTCCTTCTTCTTTCCGCCGTGCCATAAAGTACGGCCAGAAAGATGCGGCTAACGAGATTCTCCGTACGGAAGTGCTGAGCCGTTTGCAAAAGGGAGAAGAGGGGCTTTGTGTAGTTACCTATCCGGATGCGTTTGGCGGAAAAAGTTGTATCCCGTAAGGAACTGGGAGATAAAACCTTGAAGCTTCATGCCGGTGAAAGGTGGATATGGACTTTGTTACGGAAGTGCTGCGCAGCTATGGGTTCGAGTATGTGGATTATGTGTACGAGCCTGGGGCAGTATGCTGTGCGCGGCAGTATTATCGACGTCTTTTCCTTTTCGTCCGAGTTTCCTTTCCGTATCGACTTTTTTTGGAGATGAGGTGGAGAGTATCCGTACTTTTGAAGTGGAGAGCCAGCTTTCCAAAGAGAAGAAAGAGGAGATTGTCATTGTTCCCGATTTAAGCCGTAGCTTGGAGCAAGGGGGGAATGGCGGCATGGTTTCTTTCTTGGATTTTCTGCGGCCGGATACCTTGCTGGCGATGCGTGATTTCCTTTGGTTGCGGGAGCGTATTCAGGTCGTCCACGATGAATCGCTTACCGCACAGGCTATTGCAGCCTGCGAAGCCGAAGAAAACGGTGCAATCTCTCTGGAAGGTAAGTTGATGATGGAGGAGAGTTTACTTTGCGTGCCCTCGATTTCCGCCGCATGGAATTCGGTACGAAGCCCACCGGAACGCCGGATGCGACAGTTGCATTCAGCACCGTTGCACAGCCTATCTTCCATAAGAATTTCGACTTGGTGGCAGAAAGTTTCCGCGACTATCTTTCCCGCAACTATACCCTCTATATATGCAGCGACAGTCTGAAGCAGACCGACCGTATCCGCGCTATCTTTGAAGACCGGGGAGATAATATCTCCTTCACACCCGTTGAACGTACCCTGCATGAGGGTTTTGCCGACGATACGTTGCGTCTCTGCATCTTTACCGACCACCAGCTTTTCGACCGTTTCCATAAATACAACCTGAAAAGCGATAAAGCCCGCAGTGGCAAGGTGGCCCTGAGCCTGAAGGAGCTGAACCAGTTTACCCCTGGAGATTACGTGGTACATACCGACCACGGCGTGGGGCGTTTTACGGGATTGGTACGTATTCCCAACGGAGACACTACGCAGGAAGTAATGCGCCTGGTCTATCAGAATGACGATGTGGTCTTTGTCTCCATCCACTCTTTGCACAAGGTTTCCAAGTACAAAGGCAAAGAAGGTGAAGCTCCCCGTCTCAACAAATTGGGAACCGGTGCGTGGGAGAAACTGAAGGACCGTACCAAGACCAAGATTAAGGATATAGCCCGCGACCTGATAAAACTCTATTCGCAACGGCGCGAAGAGAAAGGCTTCCAATACAGTCCCGACAGTTTCCTGCAACGGGAGCTGGAAGCGTCTTTTATTTACGAGGATACCCCCGACCAGAGCAAGGCGACTGCCGACGTAAAGGCGGATATGGAAAGTGCCCGTCCCATGGACCGGCTGGTATGCGGCGATGTAGGATTCGGCAAGACCGAGGTTGCCATACGTGCCGCTTTCAAGGCGGTGGCGGACAACAAGCAGGTTGCCGTTCTCGTTCCCACCACTGTCCTTGCCTACCAGCATTTCCAGACTTTCAAGGAGCGTCTGAAAGGTTTGCCTTGCCGTGTGGAATATTTGAGTCGTGCCCGGACGGCGGCACAGACTAAATCCGTTGTCAAAGGTCTTGCGGGGGGGCAGGTGAATATCCTTATCGGTACGCACCGCATCTTGGGCAAGGATGTTAAGTTTAAAGACCTCGGCCTGCTGATTATCGATGAGGAACAGAAGTTCGGCGTTTCCGTCAAGGAGAAACTCCGCCAGTTGAAAGTAAACGTGGATACCCTGACCCTGACCGCCACTCCCATTCCCCGCACTTTGCAGTTCTCCCTGATGGGTGCGCGCGATTTAAGCGTTATTCAGACGCCGCCTCCCAACCGTTACCCCATTCAGACGGAGGTGCATACTTTCGGTGATGAGATTATCACTGATGCCATTAACTTCGAAATGAGCCGCAACGGACAGGTGTTCTTTGTAAACAACCGTATCTCCAATCTTTCGGAACTGAAAGCGATGATAGAGCGCAACATTCCCGATTGCCGTGTCTGTATCGGTCACGGACAGATGGAACCTGCCGAACTGGAGAAGATTATTCTCGATTTTGTCAACTATGATTATGACGTTTTGCTCGCCACCACCATTATCGAGAGCGGTATCGACATACCGAACGCCAATACCATCATCATCAACCAGGCACAGAATTTCGGTTTGAGCGACCTACACCAGATGCGCGGCCGTGTGGGGCGCAGCAACAAAAAGGCTTTCTGCTACTTGCTTGCTCCCCCCTTGTCCTCGCTTACTCCAGAAGCCAAACGCCGCCTGCAGGCCATCGAGAACTTCTCCGATTTAGGTAGCGGTATCCACATTGCCATGCAGGACCTCGACATCCGCGGTGCGGGTAATATGCTCGGCGCGGAGCAAAGCGGTTTTATTGCCGATCTGGGCTACGAAACTTATCAGAAGATATTGTCCGAAGCCGTACGTGAGCTTAAGACAGACGAATTTGCCGACCTCTATGCTGATGAATTGAAAGGCGACGGTACTATCAGCGGCGAGCAGTTTGTTGACGAATGCCAGGTGGAAAGCGATCTCGAACTGTTGCTGCCCGCCGCTTACGTCACCGGTAGCAGTGAACGTATGCTGCTCTATCGCGAATTGGACGGATTGACGCTGGACAGAGACGTAGATGCTTTCCGTGCCCGTCTCGAAGACCGTTTCGGACCTGTTCCGCCCGAAACGGAGGAACTGCTCCGCATCGTTCCCCTACGCCGTCTTGCAGCGCGTCTGGGAACGGAAAAGGTGTTCCTTAAAGGCGGTCGCATGACGCTGTTCTTTGTTTCCAATCCGGACAGCCCTTACTATCAGAGCCTGGCTTTCGGCAAAGTCATCGCCTACATGATGAAATATACCCGCCGTTGCGACCTGCGTGAGCAGAACGGCAAGCGGAGCATGGTGGTGAAGGACGTCACTACCGTGGAAGAGGCTGTGTCGGTGTTACAGGAGATTGTGGCGATGCAGGTGGAAGAATGATTCTATTGGCTTACGACTTTATTCTAAATTCCGGAACATGAGTTGACATCGGCCATGCGGGCAAAGGAGCAATATGCTCGTGGAGAATATATCTTTGTTTATTATTGATATAATGAGAGAAGTCTTCAAAAACGGATTCGATATGCTCCGTTCTTGAGGACTTCTCTGTATATAAGCGGTAACCGGATATCCTCAACTATTTGAGTGCATCCGTAAAATGGTCTCCGTACTGAGCGGTATTGTAAATGATTGCCCACAATGAAGCCCATAGTATTCCGCGGCCGTAGTATTTGTTGTCGGTGGTACTTGCCAGCGCACTATAAGTCGGTGTCCAGGTATTGGTATGCTGGCTGTCGCCGATAACTATAATTCGCCTTTGCAGGTCGACAGACAAGGAACATCCGTAACCGGGCACTTCCAGTACATGGGTTACTCCGGTAGGCGTGTCAAAGCTTCCGCTTATCCCGTCTCTATAAAACAAGGCGGTGAAGTTAATGGATTGCGACGGCTTGTAATTGCTGAACGGTCCGTTTTTGACAATATAATCCCATACAGGATCGTTGGAATGAGTTCCGACCCAAGTTGCAGATACGCTACTGTTGCTCTTGTAGGTATATCCCAATGAGGCGATCTTGGTGAACAAGGCCTGATTATCCGCGACACTGTTGTCAAGAGTGATTACGGCAATTCTGTTCTTGCCGGGACTGCTCTTGAGCCAAGTAAGCAGGTTGTCATAATAATTTGCAATTCTGCTTGTGTATGTTCCCGAGAAGTAGAATGTTCACATTGTCCGGAATGTCTGCGCCTACTCCCGCATTGTTATTGTCGCTGTTCGGCAAAGTCGGTACTGCCCGGAGTATAGACTATTCCTTGAGGACCGAAGAATGTGCCGTAATTGCCGTATTCGCGGAATGTGCTGAAAATGCCGTTGCCGAGTGAACCGTTAGCCACCGGAAAGATTGGCGGTGTTAATCGCTATGGGCTGAAGCACCGTTCTTACGATAGCCAGACGGATTGTTACTGCCGTTTCCGGCCAAAAGTGAGTTTTACGAATTATAGGTGATGTTCCGGTTGGCGTCCTTGTACAGTGTTTTGGGAAAATTGACCTTGAATTTGGTACTCATGGTGTATTCGCTTCCCCAAGACATCTCCGTACCGTTTTCGCCGGTCATTTTTATATTGTACGCATGAGCCGTTGCCGGTTCGGGTTGTTCCAGTTCGGCAATCCATCGCATCCCGCTACCGCCTTGCAGAGTTATAAGTTGGGTCTCGTCCGCAATTTCGGATATGTAAAGCGTGTTGCCCGGAACTCCTGTACCGAATGACATCGGTTGCTGGCTGATGTCGATTACATGAGACTTCACTCCGGGAGAGGCTTTCAAAGCCAGATAGAGCCGGGCTTTCAGGATACCGTTGCCTTCATTATGACTTTTGGCCTTTACGGTGATACGGTTGAGCTTGGGATCGGACGCATCGTGCGTGTCCTTTACTTCAAAGACTGCCGCATCGTTGCCTTCAAGCACGTATTCCCATTCGTTGACGGTTGAGCCGTCTGCCGTCAATCCGGGGTTGACAAGGAACGAATTGGTATTGTTGCCGGTGATTGTCAGTTCACCGTCGTATTCAAAGTCGATGGAAGCAATATCCGGTGTCAGCGTAAATCCGGGCACACCGTCCTGAATCAGTAACATGGTGCCTTGTACCGAAGGGTCTTCTTTCAAGCTGACCACCATAAAACCATAACGCGGACTGATACCTGTGTTGCCGGTATGGGTATAGATGGGAATAATGTTGTTTACAGCTTTACTGCTGTCGTAATCGGTTACGGCGGCGGAACCGTTTGGGCAAAGAGAAGAAAGCACCGGCTCCCGGGGGATAGATGCTTGCGCTCCACTCTCCCGAACTCTTTACTGCAATGGGAGATGCAGCCACACCGGCGGTATTGCCGAAATGGGAAATGGTTTTCGGGTTCAGTTCCAGATAGAGGTCTCCGCCTTCCAACTGTACCACGTCTATGGTCGCTTTCAGATTGCCGAAAGAGAGTTCGACGATTCCGCTGCGCCGGTCTTTTACATTGTCCAGTGCAGTGGCCGATACGGTCAGTGTTTTGCCGTTCAGAGTGGCGGACAGACCGTTGTCCAGCACCTTTTTGCTGACGGATAACGTCCCTTCGCCAAAAGTGAATATGCCCAAATCATAACTGCCGCCATTGGGGATGAACAGAACTTTTTTGGAAGGTATGGCCAGAATGTTGTCACCATCGAATTGCACCGTGCCGTGGCTGTCCATATCCCAGTAGTTGATGGAGTAACTTAAAGAAGTCAGTGCGCCTTTATAGGCTTCCAGTTCGGTGGCATATCCTTCTTTCTTTACGGAATTGACGGTGAGTTTGTACACATTATTGCGTTTGAGCGACTGTCCCGATTCCAGCGGGTGTACATTGACGCGGTGATACGATGCCGTACCGCTCTGCTTGTTTCTTACTTTGATGATGAGGCAGGTAGTCACCTGGTCGTTCTGTTTGGGGGCGGGTACATAGTTTTCGTATGCGTATAGTTTTCCTACAATGTCTGCACCGGCTTCGCTCTCCACTCCGTAGAGTCTTGCAATTCGTTTCGCCGCTTTGTCGAAAGCAGTAGGCTCTCCGTTCCACACAAAGAGGGAAGGGTATCCGTTCCATACGGCAACGGATTCAAGCGTATATCCTGCCGCCGAGTTATACACGTCGAAACGGGCAACGGAACGTTGCAATACTATGCTGATTTTAGTATCTTCCGATTCTTTTCTAAGCTGAAGCGCTCATAAGCAATGCTTCGCTCACTATCGGTTTTGTAATATATTCGGGGATATCTGCGGATGTACCTGCCATAAAAGCCTGTACTTCCGCCGGGCTGTTTTGAAGTTGCTGTTCTTAATGGCGTTTTTCCAGTCGTCCATACTTTGCGAACCGTCTGTGGGCAGATAGTTGCTTCCCATATTGGCTACAGCTAAAATATCATAAGCATCTGTCGTTTTTAGTCCTATATCCGAAAAGTCGAACACAATGTCGGTATTCATCTCCAAGGGAGAGCCGGATGCAGAGGTCAGTTCTTTCCAGCCTTTGAATGTGCCGGTACCGTTACCGTTTGATTCGAAGAAAATCAAATCGAGCGTTTTTATATTCTCTTCCCCGGCTTCCGGTGCGATGGCCGCACGTGTAGCCAATCCGCTGGCGGGGTCTTGTACACTGAAGCTGATAGTCAGTTTTCTGTTTTCTTGTGGAATGAGCCCGCTATCGTCTTCCAAATTGCAAGACGTGAAAACGGCCGGTATCAGAAGAAAAGCATACCATAATATTTTTCTCATTATGTTGATTGTTTTTATTGTAATGATGTTATATAATTATTCTCCTAAATCGGTGCTGATGTCGCCATCCAGTTCCCAGTCGTTCTGCCCTTGATTATACAGGTGTATTTGTATTTCCAGTCTGATTCGTCCGGAAAGCAGCACGATTGTATCGGAGTTGGTACCGGCGGAGTTTTTATCGTAGTCTCCCAAAGCCGTTATTTTCAGTCCGGCAGGATAGCCGTCGGCATCGTTCACAAACAGGGCTTCGAAGCGGTTGTTGCGGATGCCGTTTGCGATGTTTGTGGCAGGCCCGTTTAGGTCCGTTTTAAAAGCCATGGTAATAGCTTCTGACAGGATGTTGCTTTTCATGCCGATAGTAACAGCAGAGTTTGCCTTGCGGTATAATACCGCTTCACGCTTTTCCGTCCACAAGTAGTAATTGCCGCTTGCTCCCATCTGTCCTTCCGTCATGTCCCATTCTATGATGTTGACATTGATATGGACGGAAGGCTGGCTGGCGGCTGTTTCCTTATCCGCATATCCCGGACCGTCGGCAGAATTGATATTGAATACGTACTTCTTGTTCCGTATGATTTTGATGAGCTTGTCTGCATCGGTATCTTCAAAATCAACGGGGTAATAGCCTTTCGTTCCTTTGTATTCGGCTCCGATGACGAGGCGGGTATGCTTCTTGTCTGCAGTTTCGTTCTCCGTATCGTTGTCGTACAGATAAAGCTTGTTGGCAATGGAACGGTCGGTGCTGTTGTAGCTGTCCGATTCCAAAGTCAGGCCGGTCTGCATATCTGCGGGTGAAGAGGCTTCCAGAGCCTGCCCATCTGTAACATTAGCAGGGACATTGCCTAAGAAGCCCTTGTCGGGCACATGAAACAGGGTGATGTCTTTTAATATAAAATAGTCGATGCCATTGGCTACATACACATCTACTGATGCGACCGAACGGGTCAGGCTCAGTAGCGGCCAATAATTGATTACACGGTCGTTTACATCCTGCTTCTTCAGCATTCCCCACATGGGCAGGCTGATAAAAGCTGTATTTTCCTGGAGCAGCCTTTGAGGGTTTGCATCAACCAAGGTTTTTCGAAAGACTTCCCAATCCGCCTGCTGCCTGTATTGTTTTTCCGTGGCTTTATCGGGAAGCATTTCCCCGATGAAGCTACGGCAATTGGCCAAGAAATAGGCATCGTAGTCTTTGCCTACGGGAAGAGTCGTCCGCAACTTTCCGTTTATCTTGAAAGTCGCCCGCCAACATATAAACTTTCCGTTGGAATCGAAAAGCAATATATCCAGATTATCGATGATGTTTTCGTCCGGAGTGGCTGACGGGACATTGCGGGGCGTTCTGTCCGCTGCAACAGTAATTTCCACTTCGGATTCGTCCGAAGCGTACGTAATGGGAATTTCGTCTTCAATCCTTGACTGACACGACCAAAGTCCCGCCAATGCGCACATTGTTAATAGTATAAATGATTTTCTCATATTTTTACCCTTTTTTATTAAAGTACAGTCACCGCCTTACGAATCTGCCATGAGCCGACTGTAATAATTGCTTCCATTTTCGTCGGTCTGATTACAACATTGATTTGTGCGCCTCGTTGCGCTTGGGTCTCCGTATCTACGCTCAGGCAGGCTGCTCCGTCTTCAAGAATCGTGACAACAATATTGTCTCTCTGCCCGGTTGCCGAATCGACGGAAGCAGGCATGACCTTGTTCTCCGCAACGTATTCATTGCTGCTCTCCATATAGGCGAAGCTGTCTTCTATCACAATCCTGCTGCCGTTTTGTTTGTCTTCAGCAATATTGTATGAATGGGATGAACCGTAAATGGCCATGCTGAGTGTTCCGGGGTATCGGGTTGCGAAGCTGCTTCCTTCTTCTATGGTGACGGAAATGCTGCATAACTGTTTTTGGACATCGACACTGAGAATACGGTTTTCCTGTCGGTTGTGGGTAAACGCCATACTTCTCAGGAAGAGTTCCTGCATGGAACCGTTATAGGCAGATGACAGCCTCGTGGCATGTTCGCCCATACTGAACCTGGCGGTGGAATAGCTTTCATCGTCATGCAATGCGGGGGAAGTCTTTTTGATATCCTCGTTGCCTGTCAATGTCCATGCCACAAGATAGGCATTTCCCGAATAGGACAACTCAAGAGGGTAAGGCTTACCCCCTTTGATGTTTTCATAGGGGATATGCCTTTCATCCATCTTTTTTCCCTGGCCGTCATACAGATATAATTCTATGTCTTCGGCTATGGTTTGGTCAAAGCCGGCCGTGTTGCCGTCATACGTGAAGAGCAGATTCAATGAGCCCTCGTCACAACCTGTGTGAGGACCTTCATGGGTACATCCGGTGAGGGATAATGCCATTGATATTATTAGAATTACTTTCTTCACGATATTTGTACGTTTATAGGTCTACATCTTGGGTTCTGACATCCCACTTGGCTACTTCAATGTCTATTGTAATGCTGCTTTCGGAAGGGTCGATAACAGGTCCTTCTTCTTCGGCTTCTTTCGGAGTACCCCATCCTACGGTAGTGATGTCCTGCATCGTGATGCGGTAAATGCTGTTACGGAATATTTTCCAAGCGTCGTCTTTCAGAAGATTGACTCTCCAGTAGTGGGTCACATCTGAAACTCCTGTGCCAGAGAATGTTCCCTTGATGATGAAAGCCACAACTTCATCTTTGTCGAATACCGTTGCCGCCTGTCCGTTGCTGCCTTGCAGCATGGTAGGAATGTTTTCGTATACATAGACCGGTTTGTCGTAGCCAGCCGGCAGGAAGCCGTTTGATGTTTCGCTGTTATCATCGCTTTTTACGGAATATACGGTCTCTACAGTTGCACCGTCGGGGCTGAATGTAGTTTTGAAGTTGGATGCAGTGGCAAAACGTTCCCAGTTTGTCAGGTTCTCGTATTCAAAAGCCAGTGATTGGTTGATGCCGTTGATTACCATGTAACCCTTGAATGTCCATTTCAAATCGTTTGGAACGGTTTCGGAAGTGCCGAGTCCCAATATTTTAAGCAACTCGGCATCGGGTATTTTTATTTCGTTGGTAGGGGCTACCTTGGGGCTTTCAACCTTACTCAGCAAACGGCGTATGGAAAGGCTTAATTTGTTTGTCTCGCCTTCCACTACATTGGCCGTCCCTTCTGCCGCCATGGCAAACCCGAGGGAAGTACTGATGTCCGAACGGGAGTTTGTGCCATCCAAAGAAAGCTCTTTGTATGAGCTGCTCTTTTTTGAAATCTGCCAAAGAGGCAGGGGCGGGTGAGGGTTCACCTAAGTTTTGGTTGGCGGCAGTAAGGATGGTCAGACTGCCGGCGTTGACAAGGAATGTGTATTGATTGTCGGATGCCACGCTTGCCGGTTTATAATTACTTCTGGAAAGAACCGTCGCTGTTGAAAACAAAGAACTCCAATGAGTTGATGTCGTTTTCGTTGGTTGCGCCCGTTTCTTCTCCTGTCAGTGCACGGGTGTCGGCATTTCCTTTTATATTGACGGTAATGGGGGTTAACTCACCTTTGCCGGGAGTCGGATGATTGTCTGAATCATTATTTCTCAAAATAGACCTAGAAGTATTTTCCAACATAAAAGTACGAGAGAAATCTCTAATCGAACTAATTCAGCTGGGTACACAAACAACACTGGAGTAGTATCGGCTGTTCAAAATGGAGCTGGG
>ENA-OQBD01001223-OQBD01001223.1-human-gut-metagenome-genome-assembly--contig:-NODE-1223-length-12064-cov-3.099774_pt1 | contig 12064 bp, 11 predicted proteins | sample MGYA00242742_ERZ504543 | MGnify/ENA primary metagenome ERZ504543 (study PRJEB26092, sample SAMD00036239) | human gut metagenome | host: Homo sapiens | study: EMG produced TPA metagenomics assembly of... | reverse complement strand
GCAAAAATGTAAAGGGGCTGCCGGGAACTCCGGATATCGTATTGCGCAAATACGGCATCGTGATTTTTATTCACGGATGTTTTTGGCACGGGCATGAGGTGGACGGTACCATGCCCAAGACCAACCGCGAGTTTTGGAAAAATAAGATTGAAGGGAACAAGCTGAGGGACAAGCGTAACAAGGAGAAGTTACGTAAAATGGGTTGGTCGGTAATAACCGTGTGGGAGTGTCAGTTGAAATCTGCGGTGAGGCAGCAGACGTTGCTGGAGATAGAATATTACATCAACCATACGTATTTGGAACGATTCAGGTCGCGACCTTCCATGTTTTATGAAATACCGGAGGACAAAGATCCCCCCGGCGTGGTGACCGAGGGCGAAGCGGAATATGGGAAGAGGTGATTTATACTGAATAGATGGGGTTACTGTTTTGTTTTAATTTAACCATTTCGATGAATGAAGCCAATGTCTCAATTTCAGGTTGGAACTCTTTGTCAAATGATGTCCGGTAAGAGGCAGGGACAACAAGTTTAAGGTGTTCGTGCTTCATTTCCCGAAGCTGATTCTTGGAAATGCCTTGTTGCAGGGTAAACAAGTATTTGGTTTCGATGCGGTCTGCTTCGTTCAGAACTTGTCGCCAACGGTCTTTGCAGGTTGTTTTTGCTCCAAGAAATACCAATTTGTTAGCAGGAAACAGCATGTTATGGTAAGCTTCTCCGTTGGGAAACAGGAAATCGGGCTTTTTATTGTCTTCCGTCACGGCTTGTTCTTCGTATTCCAATTGTGCCGCCGTGAATATCGTTGCAAGGTGATGCTCCAAGGATTTGCCTGCGCGGGATTTGCGACGGTTGAGAATGATGTTTGAGAATTTGACCAATTCTTGACAGTTAGAAAAAGGCACACTGTAAATAGGTGCATAAACTTTCTCCTCGAAACAGCGGAATAGACTGTACTCCGTATCAATCCATTTTAATAATTGTTCATCGGGAAACTTGCAAATATGAAAGTCCGTGATATGATGAGCTTTGTTATATATGTCTCTGGCGAATTGAGCCATTTGCCGGGTTTCCGGAAAATCGGTGTATAAGGCAACAAGCTCTTGGATGCCGATTTCCAATTGCTTTTCCGGTGTACTTGCTTGTGTAACATCAATCAATTGATTTGTTTTCTCCGGAGAAAGGTTGAAATAGGCAAAGAAATCGTCAATGTCCTGATCTGTCTGCAAGACGAAACCATAATAATAATCTTCGCTCTGTTGGGCAATAATGAGCAAATCGCCTACATTGTCTTCCTCAAAAAAAGGAAAGCCTTTCCCAAAACGGGTTATTCGGTATTCATTACGTGTTCCTTGCCCATAATAGATAAAACGGCTGTCAGTTGTAAAATCATCTTGCCATTTGACCTTTACCATCTTGTCTTTGTTTTCACCTTTCACTCCCGGAGTGTCGAACAAAAGATGCCGCTGCGCATTTTGGTATATAGAAGCCTGCTTGATGTGAACCGTTCTTCCAGTATCATTGGCTGTAATGAAACGGCTAAAATGCATATTTGGCATTTTGTACTTTGACTATGGCACTATTTAGAATTTCACTCATAATAATCAATTATTTAACATGGCTTTTACTAATTGTTCTGAAACGGCTGTAATAAGAGGTACTACGACTGAATTCCCGCATTGCCTGTAAGCTTGTACATCAGAAACTTGGTTAAGGCGATATTCATCGGGATATCCCATTAGTCGGGCACATTCGCGAGGAGACAATCTGCGAGGATTCTTTCCTCCTGTTTGTGGAATAAGGATTTCGGAACCATCCTTATAGTAACGGGCACTTAAAGTACGGGAAATGCCATTCAGATCCACCATTCCGAAACCAAATCCATTTCCCTTGGCGCGATGCTTTTCTGCATAGTTTTGCAGATAGCTCCAAAGCTTATCACTCAACGTGTATTTTTCGTCAATATCAGGGTCTAGTATTTCTTTGATGCTTTGGGTTGATTGTTTCTGCTCGGGAAAGGCGAATTGCTCTTTTCCATGAAAGACATCTTGGTCAAAACCTACTATCATGATACGTTCCCGATGTTGTGGCACATAGGTTTGTCCGTCCATGACAAGGTAGTGGAGTGAATAACGCAATTCCTCTAATGTGCCCTTGATTACCTTGAACGTGTTGCCTTTGTCATGAGACATCAGGTTTTTCACATTCTCCAAAAAGAATGCTTTGGGACGGTGACGACTGATAATGTCTGCCACATCAAAAAATAACGTACCTTGTGTTTTATCCTTGAAGCCCGTTTCCCGTCCGAGACTTTTTTTCTTCGATACTCCGGCAATAGAAAATGGTTGACACGGAAAGCCGGCACATAGCACATCAAAATTCCGAGGGATATAGCTTTTGGTTATTTCTTTTGTAATGTCGCCAAAAGGCATTTCTCCAAAGTTTGCCAAGTAAGTCTTTTGGGCATATTTGTTCCATTCCGACGAGAATACACACTTGCCACCTTGCGCCTGCATGGCTAGGCGGAAACCTCCCATTCCGGCAAATAGGTCGATGAAAGTGAATTTTGGTTTTTTAGGATCAGGAAATGGTACGTTGAAGAAATCCGAGAACAGACCGTATGCGGTAGGATCTTCTGCGACTTTGGTCACATATTCATCCGTTATTTCTTCTTTCTTGCTCTCTTTTTTCTGCTCTAAAAACTCACGGATGGCGTATATCACTTCCCGCTTACTTTCTTTGCTTTCGATGCAGTCGTTGTTATGCAGATAATGGCTGAGTACAGCCAATTGATTTTCCCAACTGGTCTCTCCGTACACTTTTATGTTGTTTTGCTCGTCAATTTCCTCGGGGAAGTCGGCGAGCTTAATATCTTGTATGACTGTTTTTTTTTTGCGATCATTCAATTTGTGAATTAATTAATGAGGACAAAAGTACTGCTTTTTATCGAGAATAGCGAATAACAAGTTTTTAAAGATTCTGTATTTTATTCCTTTTTGTAGCGTTTGGTGTCGAGGATAAAGATTTTCATCAGTGACGTTTTTTTAATCCATGGGGTAACTATTATTTTCGGGCATGGTTACGAACAAGTAACGTAGCGGTGGCAGGATTTGGTTTCGGCGGGGATTGTAATGGCTTTACGAATAATCGGCAGTTCAACCGACACTATTGTAACTTAATTCTATCACTATATCTTTCTGTGTTTCACTTTTTTTCGTAACTTTGTCATCTATATAATAAACAAAAGGAATGGATTACACCGAACAGTTTATCCGGCTGAATTGCAGTTTGATGTCGGATTACAAAATGATGAAGCTGAATGCCGAAATGAAATGCATGGGAATAGGATTATATATTCAAATGATATTGTTCCTGCGAAGGCAACAGGAATACAAACACGATTTTAACGAACTGGATTTGTTGGCTGAACAATGGGGGCTACAGTGGAAGATCTGCAGCATCTCATTAAAGACTTTAACTTGTTTGTCATAACGGAGGACGGATATTTCCGATGCCTGTATCTGGATGAGGTGATGGGTTATCAGAATAAGCTTTCGGAGCAACGTGCCGCCGCCGGTAGCAAAGGAGGAAGAAGCAGCAAGAAAAAGACTGTGCAGACAGCTGAAAAAGTAATCACTTCTACTGTCCTCACGGCAGCGGATAAAGAAGCGAATGACGATGCAGACAATAAGGAAAACAACACGGAAAACAATGCGGAAAACAGTGTAAAATGCATGAAAAACACGATTGAAAAAAGTGATGATGAAAATGTAACCGAAAATACACTGCAATGTATTGATAATGAATGCGTTAATAGGAGTTTGCAAGCAAGCTTTAAGCAAAGCTTTATAAGAGAAGAAAAGAATAGAGGAGAGAAGAAAAACAACAATAACAAAGAAAAAAGAAATAACTGTTGTTGCTGTTGTTGAAACTCTTCAAAAAACTAGGATTTGCACCTCGACAGAAACGCTATATCAATGAGATTTTCCCTATCCGGGTTCGGGTGGATACACCACGCACGATTCCGGATTTGGAAGAAAGAGGAGTTGGACCGCCCATGGATAAATGCATATCGTATCTTTGTTGAATGCTATTTGCCCCCCCAAGGTACGCGCCGTTAATCACGGAAGATATGGATCTTTCACGTGTAAGATCCTATATCTTACAGCTGTAAGATTATAAATCTTTCACCTTCATCGTCTGGACATTGCGAAAGAATTCAGCCGGTCTGTGCGTGGTGGAATATAACCGTCTGCCGCTTGTTTTCACGAATACCGTCTGGGGTATCTCAAGAAGATGCTCAGCAGGGCAAATATCCCGATGGCTACCGGATAGTACAAGTATTCGATAATGCTCAAAGGAGACAGGGAAGCCAGTTTGGCAGCAATCAGCATTTGTGCTCCGTAAGGGATGATTCCCTGGATGACACACGAGAAAGTATCCAGAATACTTGCACTCTTGCGTTTGTCCACCCTGTAGCGGGTAGCGATATCGTTGGCAAGCGGTCCCACTGTGATGATGGCTATCGTATTGTTGGCTGTGCAGAAATTGGCGATACTCACCAAAGCCGCGATGCAAAGTTCGGCTCCGCGTTTGCTGTTGACGTGTTTGGTCAGTTTTTGGATGATATAGTCCACTCCGCCATTAAAACGGATCAGTTCCAGCATACCGCCTGCCATCAAGGTGATGATGATGAGCTCACCCATCCCGGTGATCCCTGTGCCCATGGAGCCGAGCCAGTCGAACAGGCCGATGCTCCCCGTGAACAGGCCGATCACTCCCGTTGTGGCGATGCCCAGTATCAGTACGAGTGCCACATTCATACCTGCTATGGCGGTTCCCAACACAACCAGGTAGGGGAGGATTTTGATCCATTCCACCGACTGGATGTCGTGGGTGGTCATCACGTCCATCCCTCTGAAAATATAGTAGCCGAAAACCATCAGAGCGGCCGGAAGGGCTATCATGAAGTTTACCCGGAACTTGTCACGCATGGCGCATCCCTGGGTACGGGTGGCGGCGATGGTGGTATCCGAGATGAATGAAAGGTTATCGCCGAAGAAGGCTCCTCCCACCACGATACCTGTCATGAAGGCCAGGTTCATGTCGGTTTTCTCTGCGATGCCTGCTGCCACGGGGACTAGTGCCACGATGGTTCCTACCGAGGTTCCGATGGAGAGTGAGATGAAACAGGCAGCCAGGAAGATGCCTGCCAGCAGCAGATTGTCCGGCAGCAGAAGAAGCGTAAGGTTGACGGTCGCGTCAATGGCCCCGATATCTTTGGCACTTTGGGCGAATGCGCCTGCCAGGATGAAAATCCAGATCATCAGCATGATGTTCTTGTTGGCTGCGCCGATGGAATATTGCAGCATTCGCTCATTCAGGCTCAGGCCTTTGGTGATGCATACCGCATAGACCGAGGATACCATGAAAGCAATCGTGATGGGGACTTTATAGAAGTCGTTTACAATGATGGAAGTCACCAGATACAGGCATAGAAATACCAGCAGTGGACTGAGTGCCCATAGACTGGGCTTATTGGTTATTGGAGTTAATTTTTCACCGTTCATGAATTTGTATTTTATAAAATGAGGTGCAAAGTTACAAAAAGACTTGCTGTATAACAATATATGGGGGAAAAAGGTCACAGCCCCACCTTCGTAACAGGGAAGGCAGGGCTGTAAGGGTATTGGGAAAGTTGGGGATAAAATTGGATTATAGTGTCACGCCTGTCTTGAAGATGGCGATTTCACGATAATTCTTCTTTTCATTGTTTACCGGTTCTCCGCTGGCAACACGGATGATATAGTCTATAAAGCGTTCGCAGGTCTTTTCCATCGGTTCGTTTTCTACGATGACTCCGGCATTGAAGTCAATCCATCCCGGTTTGTTTTTAGCCAGAGTGGAGTTGGTGGAAATCTTCATGGTAGGAACAAACGTACCGAACGGAGTACCGCGGCCGGTAGTGAAGAGCACCATGTGACAGCCGCAGGAGGCGAGGGCGGTGGCAGCTACCAAATCGTTGCCCGGTGCGGAAAGCAAGTTCAAACCTTTCACTTTCAGGCGGTCGCCATAGCCCATAACTCCGTCAACGTATGCTTTGCCACATTTTTGGGTACATCCCAACGCTTTGTCTTCCAGGGTGGAGATACCACCTGCCTTGTTGCCCGGTGACGGATTTTCGCCCACTGGCTCGCCGTGTGACAGGAAATATTCCTTAAAGTCATTAATCAGGTGTACGGTCTGCTCGAACAGTTCCTTGGTGCGGCAACGGTTCATCAGGATGGTTTCCGCACCGAACATTTCGGGAACCTCCGTCAGTACGGAAGTACCGCCCTGTGCAATCAGGAAGTCGGAGAACATACCCAGCAACGGATTGGCGGTGATACCTGAGAAGCCATCCGAACCGCCGCATTTCAAGCCTACACGCAGCTCGGACAAAGGAACATCCTCGCGTACATCGGTCTTGGCTTTGGTGTACAGTTCACGCAGAATCTTCATACCCTCTTCAAATTCATCCCTCACTTTCTGGGTTACCATGAACTTTACGCGGTCTGTGTCGTAATCTCCCAGAAACTCGCGGAAAACATCCGGCTGGTTGTTCTCGCAGCCCAGACTGACAATCAGTACGGCTCCTGCATTAGGATGCAGAATCATGTCGCGGAGAATTTTCTTGGTATTCTCGTGGTCATCGCCCAGCTGTGAACAGCCATAGTTGTGAGGGAATGCCACGATAGCGTCCACACCTTCGCAGTTGGTTTCGCGGCGTAACGCTTCGGCCAGTTGTCCGATGATACCGTTTACACAACCCACGGTGGGGATAATCCATACCTCGTTACGGATACCTACATCACCGTTTTTGCGGCGGTATCCTTTGAACGTCAGGTCTTTCTTCGGGATATTGAGGTCTACGCTGACCGGATTGTAGGTGTAATCCAACAGTCCGGCAAGGTTTGTCTTTATCTGGGTTTCATTGATCCAGCGTCCTTGTTCCACGGCAGTCACGGCATGGCCGATGGGGTAACCATACTTGATGATATTCTCGCCTTGGGCGAAATCTTTCAGTGTCACCTTATGGCCGGCAGGCACGTCTTCCTTCAACGTGATGGCATGACCGTCTACCGTGATGGCCTCGCCTGCTTTTAAATCCGAGATAGCCACCACTACGTTATCAGCCGGATTGATTTTCAAATACTTTGTTTCCATTTCTATTTTTAGTTATCAGATTTACTTTTTATGCGCATCCAGATAGAAATCCACGTTCTCCACCGAAAGCAGGGTGATGGGCATGTAATTGCATTGTTTCACCTCTTTCTTGAAGATCAGGTGATTGCACAGGCTCTCTACGCCGCTGTATCCTTGTGCGGTAGGTTGCTGAGCAATCAGGAAATCCACTGCGCCCTCTTTCAGACAAGAGACGTTCCGGTATAATAAATCGTACCCAATCAGTTTGAAATTTTTCATGTTGTGTCCGATGAGATATTCTCCTATAATGTACACTTTCGAGTTGAAAGTGATGCCGCACGTAACCTGTGGGTTCTCTTGGAAAAAGCGGTTCATCAGCGCCTCGTCCTCGTCCGGACGCTTGGCGTAGAGGTTCAGTTCCACTATCTTGCAGTCGGGAAAATGCTCCTGCATATATTTTCTGAATCCTTTTTCACGGTTTTCCTGCTGGTTTGATCCTAGGCGGCCTTCGTTGATTTGTCTGAAGATAACGATTTCTTTGGGACATTCTCCCAACATCATGGCCATGCGGGCGGCAAAGTATCCGCTTTGGTCGGATTTCTGCCCGAAGAATGCCAGCGGATTCAGACTGGCCACGTTGGAGTCTATAAATATATAAGGTATTTCCCGTTCTTGTAACTTGTCGGTGAATCTGGCCGTCATCTCAGGAATAGTGGGGGCGAGCAATACGCCGTCCGGCTCTTGTTTCAGTATTTCCTCACCGGCATTGATGAAGGAGGAATATTCATATTGGTCATAGTACATCACGGACAGGGTGATGTGGAAATCCGAAAAGGTTTCTACGGCTCTTTTCATCCCCCAAGTTCCACATCGGTCCAGTAATCGCCTTCCTTGTGCTGTGGCAGCAGGCAGACAAACAGATACTTTTTGTTGGATGCCAATGCGCTGGCATACATATTGGGCTGGTAATCCAGTTGCTTCAATATTTCTTCCACCCGTTTCCGGCTGGCTTCGGATACCCCTGTGCGGCCATGCAATACACGGTCTACTGTGCCGACTGACACATCTGCCAGGCGCGCGATATCCTTGATTCTGATTCTTTCGGGCAGTTTATTCATACCTTAATTATATATATTGTGCTCGTGCACACTGATAATTTATTTTTTTTCGATACAAATATATAACAATTTTTGGTTTTTAAAAAAATAAATAGTACCTTTGTGCACGCACACGGATGAATTATTTGAGTGGTCTGTTGAGTACAAGGTTACGATGTGATTCGTCTATGGATATGTAAACCAGTATTTTAATTGGGTTGAAAGTTAACGAATTAAATATATAACAATTTAAAATCATGTAATTATGGGAAAAATAGTAACCTTAGGTGAAATCATGTTGAGGCTCTCAACTCCGGGAAACACACGCTTTGTACAGTCTGATTCATTTGATGTAGTTTATGGCGGTGGTGAAGCAAACGTGGCAGTGAGCTGCGCCAACTATGGTCATGAAGCTTATTTTGTGACAAAATTGCCGAAGCATGAAATTGGTCAGTCTGCTGTCAATGCTTTGCGTAAATACGGTGTGAAGACTGATTTCATTACTCGTGGTGGCGACCGCGTGGGTATCTATTATTTGGAGACGGGAGCGTCAATGCGTCCCAGCAAGGTTATTTATGACCGTGCACATTCGGCTATCTCAGAGGCCGACCCCACTGATTTTGATTTCGATGCTATTATGGAAGGTGCCGACTGGTTTCATTGGTCAGGTATTACTCCCGCCATTTCCGACAAGGCTGCCGAGTTGACCCGATTGGCTTGCGAAGCCGCCAAACGTCATGGTGTGACGGTTTCCGTAGACCTCAACTTCCGCAAAAAACTGTGGACAAAAGAAAAAGCACAGTCTATCATGAAACCGTTGATGCAGTATGTAGATGTATGTATAGGCAACGAAGAAGATGCCGAACTTTGTCTGGGCTTCAAACCGGAAGCGAATGTGGAAGCCGGTGAAACCAATGCGGAAGGTTACAAAGGAATCTTCAAGGCTATGGCAAAAGAATTCGGCTTTAAATATGTGGTTTCTACCTTGCGCGAATCATTCTCGGCTACTCACAACGGCTGGAAGGCTATGATTTACAACGGAGAAGAATTTTATGAATCAAAACGCTATGACATCAACCCGATTATTGACCGGGTAGGTGGTGGCGACTCATTCTCCGGAGGTATCATTCACGGTCTGCTGACCAAACCGAATCAGGGTGCCGCCCTTGAATTTGCTGTTGCCGCTTCTGCTTTGAAGCATACTATCAACGGTGACTTCAACCTGGTATCTGTAGATGAAGTGGAAGCATTGGCCGGTGGCGATGCCAGCGGACGTGTACAACGCTAAATTTGTTTTTTTATAGGAACACGAATGACGCAAATAACGCAAATTTTTGATACATGTTTTATTTGTATCATTTGTGTTCCTATCTTTCATTTAAACTAAAATATAACATTATGGCTCGTTTTGATAAAATAGCAGTGTTGGACAAGATTGGTTCAACCGGTATGGTTCCTGTATTCTACCATAAAGATGCAGAAGTGGCAAAGAAAGTAGTGAAAGCTTGTTATGACGGCGGAGTTCGTGCATTCGAATTTACAAACCGTGGTGACTTTGCTCATGAAGTATTTGCGGAAGTTGTGAAATACGCGGCAAAGGAGTGTCCTGAAATGGCTATGGGAGTAGGTTCTATCGTTGATCCTGCTACTGCCGCTCTTTACTTGCAATTGGGTGCTTGCTTTGTGGTAGGTCCGTTGTTCAATCCTGAAATCGCTAAAGTGTGCAACCGTCGTTTGGTGGCTTATACTCCGGGATGCGGAAGCGTGTCCGAGGTGGGTTTCGCTCAGGAAGTAGGTTGCGATCTTTGCAAAATATTCCCGGGTGATGTATTGGGAGCAAAATTGGTTAAAGGTCTGCTGGCTCCGATGCCTTGGTCTAAACTGATGGTAACCGGTGGTGTGGAACCGACTCAGGAAAATCTGACTTCTTGGATTAAGGCAGGTGTGTTCTGTGTGGGTATGGGTTCTAAATTGTTCCCTGGCGACAAGGTAGCCGCGGAAGACTGGGCGTATGTAACGGCAAAATGTAAAGAAGCATTGGGCTACATTGCGGAAGCCCGTGCAAATAAATAGAAAAGATCAGCTCATGCCCGCAAGGGGTTAGTGAATTAGGGCGTGGGTATCATTTTGTTTAAAGGTGTATATAAAATGGGTAAGGGCCATCGCGAAGTGGATTCGCGATGGCTTTTCACTTTCCGGCGGGTGCTTGAGGCGGGGCGTTGGCAAAAATATTCTTGTAAAGATTGGTAGATAGAATAAAAATGTGTTCTTTTGTACCGTTTCTTAAGAAATAAAATGAAGCGTTTAATCTAAAACACACAAAAATGAAAAAAGCATTATTAAAGGTGGCCGTCATGCTGTTATGCTTGGCGGGGGGTAACTCCTGCAATGGCCCAGTTTAATTTGAAGAAGGCAGTGGGGGGAGCCGTGAAGGCTGCAAAGGCGGTGACTTTGACCGATGAGCAGATGACAGAGTATGTAAAGGAGTACATTGACTGGATGGATAAGCATAATCAGGTTTGTGCAGACGATGATCCGTATACTGTCCGTTTGAAAAAACTGACTGAAGGGTTGACCGAAGTGGAAGGGATGCCGCTGAATTTCAAAGTATATTATGTGATTGATGTAAATGCGTTCGCCTGTGCAGACGGTAGTGTGCGGGTATTCTCTTCATTGATGGATATCATGACAGACGAAGAACTGTTGGGGGTAATAGGCCATGAGGTAGGCCATGTGGCACACAAGGACTCAAAGAACGGCTTCCGTACCGCATTGCTGACATCGGCATTGAAAGATGGTATTTCATCACAAGGAGGAAAAGCGGCTGCTCTGACAGATTCCCAGTTGGGTGATTTGGGAGAGGCATTGGTCAATGCTACTTATTCACAAAAACAGGAACGCGCCGCCGATGATTACGGTTACGAATTTCTGAAGAAAGCAGGTAAGAATCCTTGGGCGATGGCATTGTCATTCCAGAAATTGAAAAAATTGCAAGAAGAGGCAGGAGCAAAGAAAAGCAGCAAGCTGAATCAGTTGTTCTCTACTCATCCCGATCTTGACGCACGTATCCAGCGTATGGAAGAACGTGCTACAAGCGAAGGTATTGAAAAACCTGAAAACACGATGGGGGAAACAGGGAAATAAATGGTTTCAGGCAATGTGGATTATACACATAATAGAGGGTGTCCGTTTCAATGGCGGACACCCTCTTCTTTTTTTGGGAGATTTTTTTGCATGACCTTATCTTGCCTCCCGGCGGGATAAAATCTGAATTTATTATGAGAGAAATCCTTATTGGGAGAAAATCAAAGTCCAAAGTTCAGGTTAAAAGAATCAAGTGTTCTTTTTCGTCTAGATTATAGAAGGAAATCTCTTGGCACAAAGATACGCTTATTTTAATGGTTGACGAATTCCCTGTAGGGTTATATCATAGCTAGATTTCCTAAAATGATGGCAAAAATTCCTTTTTTCTTTCTGATACTTTGCCTCCTCTTTACATTGTGATATGTGCTATGCGTTGTAAATCAGATTGTTAATTATGTGTATTGCTTCTGGACTGTGCAATAACAGGGTGGTTTAATATAAGTGAAAATCACTATCTTTGTATAAACCAACAGAAAGAAATGCACAAAACAGTTTAGCCATGATGAATTACGCATATAAACCCTATAAGTTTATCGAGAAAATCATATGTATCATAAACAATACGGTCGTAATCGACATCTTTACCCTTTGTTTCAGCAGGGAATAAGGGGAAAGTACGCAATTCTTTATCTGGAATATCACT
>ENA-OQBD01001220-OQBD01001220.1-human-gut-metagenome-genome-assembly--contig:-NODE-1220-length-12085-cov-2.947316_pt1 | contig 12085 bp, 11 predicted proteins | sample MGYA00242742_ERZ504543 | MGnify/ENA primary metagenome ERZ504543 (study PRJEB26092, sample SAMD00036239) | human gut metagenome | host: Homo sapiens | study: EMG produced TPA metagenomics assembly of... | reverse complement strand
GGGCGGTCTTGAGCTGGTCAAACTTGGACAGCTTTGCGATGATGGACACCTTGTGCATGCCGGTGTCGTACACGCCATCCTGGATCACAGGCTCCCGCACCACCGGAACGGCGGCGCTGATCTGGCGGTCGCTGGCCCTGGTCACATCGTCTTCACCCAGGTCGGTGTTCTCGTTGGGCACCATGGCGGCTGCATTGGCATCCGAGATGGCAAAACCGGCGTAAGCGGAAGCCAGGCCGTGCTCGTGGATGTCCAGGCCGTCGATCTCCACCTCCGCGGGGACGCGCAGGCCGATGGTCTTGTCAATGATCTTGAAGATGATGAACATCACGATGACAATGTAGGCGTCCACCGTGATGAGGCCCAGCAGCTGGGTGCCCAGCTGTGTCACGCCGCCGCCGTAGAACAGGCCGGCATGCTCGGTGTTGGCACCGGTGGAGAACAGGCCCACCGCAATGGTGCCCCACACGCCGTTTGCAAAATGAACGGAGACCGCACCCACGGGGTCATCCACCTTGGCGATGTTGTCGAAGAACTCGACGCTCAGCACCACCAGGAAACCGGCCACAAAGCCGATGAAAAAATGCGCCGAAGGGCGAAACGGTGTCACATCCGGCGGTGATGGCCACCAGACCGGCCAGAGAACCGTTCAGGGTCATGGAGACATCGGGCTTGCCGTAGCGCACCCAGGTAAAGAGCATGGTCACGCAGGTGGCCACCGCAGCGGCCAGGTTGGTGTTGAAGCAGACCAGACCGGTCATGGTCATGGAAGCGTCGGTGGACAGGCTCAGGGAAGAGCCGCCGTTGAAGCCGAACCAGCAGAACCACAGGATGAACACACCCAGGGCACCGGCTGTCAGGTTGTGGCCGGGGGATGGCGTGGGGCTTGCCGTCCTTGTCGTACTTGCCGATGCGGGGGCCCAGCATCCAGGCACCCAGCAGGGCGATGACGCCGCCCACGTTGTGCACGGCTGCGGAACCGGCAAAGTCATGGAAGCCCATGCTCTGCAGCCAGCCGCCGCCCCACATCCAGTGGCCGCAGATGGGGTATACCACCAGCGAGATGGCGGCGGAGTACACACAGTAGGCTTTGAAGTTGGTGCGCTCGGCCATGGAGCCGGACACGATGGTGGCTGCCGTGGCGCAGAACACGGTCTGGAACACGATGTACACCCACAGCGGGATGTCCAGACCCAGGTGGCTGTAGTCGCCCTGGATGAACGGATCAAAGCCGCCGATCAGGGCACCGGTGCCGCCGAACATCAGGCCAAAGCCGATGATCCAGTAGCACGGGGTGCCGATGCAGAAATCCATCATGTTTTTCATCAGGATGTTGCCCGTGTTCTTGGCACGGGTAAAGCCGGCTTCACACAGGGCAAAACCTGCCTGCATGAAGTAGACCAGGAACGCTGCCACCAGCGTCCAACAGGTGTTGACGGAACTGAACATAACAGTCATACCTCCCCACAAGTCGTGTGATGCCGCAGGGCACCAGCCCCTGCGGCCGTGTGCCGTTCCTCGTACCGGATGCACGCAGGAACGATGCATTTCCCTCAGAGGACCCTCTATTTCCCCCGAAGGCAAGATCCACCCGAAAACACAAAAGGCGCTGGCGGAATTGCTTCCGTCAGCGCCTTTGCTTTCGATGGCACGAGTATAGACCGTTTGTGCACAAGTGTCAAGGGATCCTCTCAAGGTTTTACGTTTTTCACAACGTCGATGTCCCCTGCACCGCAAAAGTTTGGCAAATGTTTTTTGCCGTTATTCCTTTTCTCCAGCCTCTTCGCCCTTGGCATTGGCCGGGCGGTGGCCGCCCTCCATCTCCCAGTGCAGCAGCAGGCTCATCATGGCGCGCAGCGCGAAGGTGGCTGCCAGCGGCACGACGGATTCCAGATTCTGCAGCAGGAAGGTCTTAGCGATCTCGGCCGACATCAGAAATTCCAGCGCGGTGGTCAGGCCGCTGCTCATTTCATGATGGAAGTCGTGGTGGTCGTTGAAAAAGGTCGCCCGCACATAGTGGTAGCTGGCTTTGGCCAGGCTGGTGATGATGATGAACAGGCCGACCACTTCGGCCAGACCTGCGATCATGGGCACCGCTGTTTCCAGAAAGCCCTCCAGAAAGTGGGTGATGGTTGCATTGAGTTGGTACAGTCCCTGCATGGTGTCCTCGTCTCCGGCCCTTACAGCAGGGTCTTGACGTAGGCAGCCAGCTCAGGATCCTTGCAGTCTGCAAAGAACTGCTCCTGGAAGTGCTCACCGGCAATGGCACCCTTCAGCAGATCCTGGTCAATGCCCTTCAGGATCTCGATGAGGGGCTTGAAGGCCACAGCACGCACGCCGTCCAGGATCTTCTTGTTGCTCTGCTCGGCCTCCACGCGGTCAGCGGGGTAGCCCTTGCCGAAGCCAAAGCCGAACAGCTTCTCGAAGGTGTACTCCAGGTTCAGCTCACCACCCCAGCCGAAGCCCTTGGCAAACGGCATGGACACGGCGTTGCCGTCGTTGATCTGAGCAAAGGTGTAGGCATCCACGGGATCCTCCACATGGCCGCAGATCACGCCGGGGAAGCTGTTCAGGGCCAGCATGGCACCCTCGCCGGTGCCGCAACCGGTGATGACGAAGTCGGCGGCGCCGCTGTTCAGCAGGATGGCAGCCAGAATGCCGCACTGCACATAGGTCAGGCGGGGAGAAGCGTCGGAGTACATGCCGTAGTTGACCACTTCATGGCCCATGGGCTCCACGACCTTCTTCAGGGCTGCTTCGATGATGCCGTTCTTGGGGGCCTGGCTGTTCTCGTTGATGATTGCGATCTTCATGATACGATCTCTCCTTTTCTGATTCAGAGTTCTTTTTGTTGTCCTCACGCAGGCGGACCTTCTGCGCGGCCCTGTCCCTCCGGGAAAGGCACCTTTCCCCTCCCCGGCACACAGCCGCTCTTGTATACTAGGGTAGCATGGTTTGTGGGCAGTGTCAAGGCATTTTGTCCTACAATTTTACTGCATTTCTCGCTTTCCGGCAAGTTTTTTCATGCAAATGTCCTGATTTTGGCAGACGTCCTACCTGCCCCGGGCAGGCGTTCGGCAGCCTGCACAAAAGCCCCACAGGCGTTTTGTGCGCTTTGCCTGTCAGCCCAGCTTCTTTTTCTGCTGACGGGCTACGATGGGCATCAGCAGAGGCGTGGGCAGCAGCTTCTGCGCCGAGGTGCACAGCCGCATAAAGGCCGACGGTACGATGATGGTCTTATGGTGCAGCATACCGTGGATGGCCTCGTCCACGCAGAACTCCGGCGTGATGCCCTTGAGCGCGAACACCACCCCGGCCCGGTCGTTGAACTCGGTGTTCACCGGCCCCGGACAGAGGGCACAGACGTACACCGGGCTGCGCTTTTCCCGCAGCTCCTGGGCCGCGCCCCGGGTCAGGCTGACCACATAGGCCTTGCTGGCATAGTAGCCCGCCATATAGGGCCCGCCGGGCAGCAGCCCCGCGGAGGATGCCACATTCAGGATGGTGCCGCCGCCCTGCGCCTGCATCCGGCGCAGCATAAACTGGAACAGCCGCCGCATGGCGGCCACGTTCACCTGCACCATCTCTTCCTCTTTGGCGGGGTCGGTCTCCAGCAGGCTCCCGCAGACGCCAAAGCCCGCGTTGTTGATGAAGATGTCGATGCGCTCCCCTGCCAGCTCCGCGCACAGGCGGTCGCAGCGCGGACGTACGCGGTGTATAAGCAGTCGAGAGGACGGCCGGCAGAGCATCCGGATGCGGATGTCTGCGACGATTACAGCCATTGTGCGGCATATCAGCCGGACGCGGTCAAGACGTTCAGCACCGGCTATTCGCGGATACGCAAGGCCGTCAAGGACACGGCAGGGCAGATCCTGACCTGCGACGGTGCACCGATTGCGGCTGTGTTCCACTGCGTCAGCGGTCCGAAGACCGAGTCTGCCGCCGATGTCTGGGGCGAGGATATTCCGTATCTGCAAAGCGTGGCCAGTCCGGGCGGCACGCAGTACGCCGGATACGAGAGCGAGGTGACGCTAACGGCGGATGCGTTCCGCGAAAAGGTCGCGCAGACTCTGCCAAAAGCGGATGTGAGCGGTACGCCCGACCGCTGGTTTGCGTCCTCGGTGCGCTCGGCGGCTGGCGGTGTGAAAACCGTCAAGCTCGGCGGCGTGACCGTCGAGGGGACCGCAGTACGGGCGCTGTTCGGCCTGCAGTCCACGAATTTCACCATCACAACCACCGAGGACAGTATTACGTTTCACACCATCGGATACGGACACGGTGTTGGTCTGTCGCAGTACGGTGCGAAATATATGGCGGAGCAGGGATATGATTATACCGAGATACTTGCGCATTACTACCCGAATACAGAGTTGAGATTGGAGAGTGGAGAGTGAAGAGAATGGAAAATGGGAAGATTGCGAACTATGTTCGCATATAAAATGGAGCGCGTAGCGCGACAAAAAAAGTCAGGACATGCGCCTGACTTTTTTTAACAAACACGAAAACACCCGAAACCGGAAAGTTTTCGGGGTGTTTTCGTGCAATAGGTGTTCCCGCCCTGCCCACAAAGCGGGCGCGCGCGGCGACACCGTCCCTCGTACCAAAGGCCGCAGAGCGGCCTTTGGTACGACGCGAGAGCCTTTTACGGCTCGAGTCGGTTCATATCACGCGGGAACATGGATGCCTCGCGGATGTTGTTCAGCCCCAGCAGCTGCATGGTCAGGCGCTCCAGACCGATGCCCAGACCGCCGTGCGGCGGCATACCGTACTTGTGCAGCATGGTGAAGGACTCAAACAGCTCGGCGTTCATCTTGCGGGCCGCCAGCTTGTCCATCTGCTCCTGATAATCGTGGATACGCTGACCGCCGGTGGTAATCTCCAGGCCGCGGAACAGCAGGTCGAACGACAGCGCCAGCTTCGGGTCCTCCGGGTCGTCCTTTGCATAGAACGGACGCTTTGCGGACGGGAAGTGGGTTACGAATACGAAATCAGAGTCGTGCTCCTCCTTTGCCCACTGGCACAGCAGCACTTCTTCGTCCGGGTTGAGGTCGTAACGGTTCTTGGACTTATGACCGAACTTCTCCTCCATGATCTGCTTGGCCTCGTGGAAGCGGATGGTCGGGATCTCCTTGATCTCCGGAACCTCGGCGTTCAGCATAGCGAGTTCCTCAGCGTAGTGCTCCTTAACGTAAGCCATAACGGACTTCAGCATGCCGGTCTCCATTGCCATTACATCGTACATGGAATCGATATAGGCCATCTCGAAGTCCAGACCCATATACTCGTTCAGATGACGGGAGGTATTGTGACGCTCTGCACGGTAAACCGAGCCGATCTCGTATACACGGCCGAATGCACCGGCGAGGTACTGCTTGTGGAACTGCGGGGACTGTGCCAGATAAGCCGGAGTGCCAAAGTAATCCAGCTTGAACAGGTTTGCGCCGCCCTCAGCGCCTGCAACTACGATCTTCGGGGTGTGGATGTGGGTGAAGCCCTGCGACTGCATGTACTGTGCAAAGCCGTCAGCGATCGCACCCTGTACGCGGAAGATCGCCTGCTTGCGCGGATGACGCAGCGTGATCGGACGCAGCGGCAGATCAACATCGAGGGACAGACCCATATACTTCTTGCCGAGCGGTACCGGCAGCTGGTCGTACGGCTTGCCGAGGATGGACAGTGCGCTCAGAACGACCTCAACGCCGTGCTCTGCACGCGGCTCCTCACGAACGGTACCGGTAACCTCGAGTACCATTGCGTCCTTGACATCCGAACGCTTGATGCCGCCGATCTCGTCACCCTGGAAGGTGCACTGGATCAAACCGCGCTCAACGCGCATTACAACAAAAGAAAAGTCAGACATATCGCGTACACGGTGAACCGTGCCGCGGAACGTGACCTCGCTGCCGACTGCTTCGCAGACGCGCTTTACGGTGTCAACGTACTGACCCGCTTCATGAATCATTTCCATAATATTACGCCTCTCTGTTTACAATTTTCAGATAGAGTTATTGTAGCATGGATTTACTGCCGTGACAAGGTTTTACCAGTGAAATCCACGCTGTTTTGACAATTTTTCTTATCGTTTCAGCCTGCGGAGCACCGCCTGTACTTCCTCGCGGCCCTCACCGCTGACGATAATGCACACCGCATAAACACCTGCACCGACCACGACAGCCGCGCCAAGGCGAATGAGATTGCCGACCGGCAGCAGCGTGCACGCAAAGGCCGCCGCGCCGCACAGCAGCGCCGAAACGATGATGCGCACCAGACTGATCGGTGCCACACGGAACAGGAATCGGCTGCGCACGCGCACACAGGTAATGATAAAGTAGGACGCAAATGCGACCACCGAACCGAGCGCACCGCCCGTAAATCCGAGGGTTTTGAGCAGAATGACACTCGAAACCACCTTGATAACTGCTGCGATCGCGCTGTTCTGCAGAACGTGTACGGTGGACTGCTCCAGCTCATACGCCTTGTTGGCGTACTCGGTCAGGCCCATGAACAGCATGGCAAGCGCAGTATACGCAATGACCGGCGCACCGGCGGCATACTTCGCGGGGAACAGAAACCGGCTGAGCGGCAGCGCCACCGCAGTCAGACCCGCAACAGCAGGCACAGCAATCAGCAGATACAGCCGCACGCCCTGATCGAGCAGCGGCTTTGCCGCGGCTTTGCCGCCCTCGCGCCAGCCGCGCAGCACGGCAGGATACACGCCGCGCATAATACCGACCGAGATCATCGTGAACAGACCGCTCGCGATCGAGTTGTTATTCGAGTAGTATGCGTACAGAATGTTGCCGTAAAAACCGACAACGAGGTATTTGTCGATCTGGTTGAGCAGCGCCACCGAGATGGAAACGCCCATCAACGGTACGCCGTATTTGAGGAACCTGTTCAGCAGCGGCTTGGAGAAATACTTCAGCCGCACAACAACCGGCAGGCTGAGTGCAAACACCGCACCGATGGCAGCTACACCATCCGCAATGGTATTGGCAAAGATAGCCGGGAACGGCGACGGATAATTCGACTTGCCGCCGACAAGCGCGAATGCAACCGCGAGCTTGAGCACCGCCGAGGTCAGCGACCACAGGATGGATGCTTTGACGCGGCCGAGCTGAATCAGCGCCGCATTAAGCACCTGAAACGCCGTGTAGGTGCAGAACATCAGCGCACCGCCCAGATAAACCGGGCTTTGCGTCACAGCTGCCGTAATGCAGCAGCCGATGGCAACGAGCACGCACAATCCCACATAGATGGTAGAAACCGTGGAGAACAGGCCGCGTCCTTCATCGGCGCGGTACTCCTCACCGACATAGCGGGTGGCGGAATTCGCCATCCAGCCCGCAAGGATGAGGTACAGCAGCTGTATCGTGGTGTTGGTCAGGTTGAATGCACTGACCGCACCCTCCACAAAGATGTGGGAATACAGCGAGGAACACCCGATGACGAGCAGTCCCTCGACCACCTTGGCCGGCAGGAACAGCATCGCATCGCGCGTCATGGTATTTTTAGAGGACAAAAGAAAAACCCTCGCTTTCCGTCAGATAGATAGGCAAGACCGCATAATTGAACAAAAGCGCAAAATTTCCGTAAAGCGCTGCGGCAGCGCGACCGGAGCCTGCGCAAGGAGCCGCAGCTTTAATTGTGCGGTGTTGCCTTAAGTATACCATGAAAGCGGTGGAAACACAAACTTCGTTTGCCGAAAAATCGCCGAAAAAGCCGCATTTTCCTGTCTCACGGTTTTGCAATCCCCCTGTTTTCATGGTATACTGATTATACTTGTCAAGTGGAGGTATTTGACTTTGCGAATCATGCATGTAATGGGCGGCGGCGATGTAGGCGGCGCCAAGACCCAGATTATGAATACTGTAACCGGACTCAACCGCAATAACGATGTAATGCTCATCTCGTTCCGCGCAGGTCCGTTTGCAGATGAAGCGCGCGAGCGCGGCATTGATGTGCGCGTGATCGAGCGGCACAATCCGTTTCGCGCGGCACGGACCATGCGCGACCTGGTAGATGCGTTCAAGCCCGACATTATTCACTGCCACGGCGGCCGTGCCAACCTGATGGGAGCCATGGTGCGCCGCAGCCGTCAGGTGCCGATCGTCACGACCGTGCACTCAGATTACCGGCTGGACTACCTCGGCAGTCCGCTCAAGCAGTACACGCTCGGCACGGCGAATGCCATCGCGCTGCGCTTTCTCGACTTCTATCAGCCGGTCGCAGACCGTATGGCGCGCACGCTCATCGAGCGCGGCTTTGACCCGGAGCGCATTGTAAAAATCTACAACGGTATGGATTTTGATCGTCCGGAGGGTGAATTTGACCGTGTGGCCTATCTGCGGGACACCTACGGTGCTAAGATCGAGGACGGCGACGTGCTGTGCGGCATTGCCGCGCGTCTGACCGCCGTCAAGGATATTGCGACCACCATCCGCGGCTTTGCCGAGGCGCTAAAATCCGCGCCGCAGCTGCGCCTGTTCATCGCCGGCGACGGCGAGGACGAGGACATGCTCAAAAAGCTGTGCGACCAGCTCGGCATGCACGAGCGCGTGACATTCTGCGGCTGGGTATCGCCGGTCATGCCGTTCTTCCGCGCGATGGATATCAACCTGCTGTCCTCGGTGTCCGAAACCTTCCCGTATTCCATTCTGGAGGGCGTTTGTGCCGGCTGTGCGACCATCTGCTCGGATGTCGGCGGCATGCCCGAACTCATCGACACCGGTGAAAACGGCTATATCTTCCCGGTCGGGGACGATAAGCGGCTGGCGGAATATCTGATCCGTCTGGGCAACGATGCCGCGCTGCGGCAGAAATTCGCGGATGCGCTGTACGAAAAAGCCTCCCGCGATTTCTCGCGCGACAAGATGTGCGAACGCCAGATGGAAAACTACCGTCATCTGCTGGCACGGTTCCATCGTCCGAAAAACGAGCGTGAGAGCATTGTCATCTGCGGCGCGTACGGACGCGGCAACGCCGGTGACGATGCCATCCTCGAGGCCATTGTGCAGGAGATGCGCCAGCTCGATCCCGAACGCACCATCTGCGTGATGTCGCGCCGTCCCAAGGAAACGCGCCTCGTTTACCGCACGAACGCCATCTATACGTTCAACGTGTTCTCCGTGCTGCGTAAATTCCGGCACGCGGCGCTCTATATCAACGGCGGCGGCTCGCTGATGCAGGATGTCACGTCCACCCGCTCGATCTGGTACTACTGCTACACGCTGTACGCCGCCAAAAAGCGCGGCTGCAAGGTAATGATGTACGGCTGCGGCATCGGTCCGATCAACCGTCCGGGCAACCGCCGGATGGCCGCCAGGACCATTGACACATCGGTTGACCGCATCACGCTGCGCGATGACAATTCCCGCGCACTGCTTGCCGAAATGGGCGTTACCCGGCCGGATATCCGTGTTTCCGCCGACCCGACCATCATTCTGACGCCGGCGCCGCGTGAAATCGTCAATATCGCCCTCGAGCAGAGCGGCATTGACCCGAACGGAAAGTATATCGGCTTCGGTCTGCGCAACTGGAAGGGTCTGGACACGGCTCTGCCCGAAATCGCGGCTGCAGCCAACTACGCCTACGAAAAGCACGGCCTGACGCCGGTTTTCGTACCCATCGAGTTCCCGAGCGACCTCATGCCCGCAGAACGTGTCGGCGCACTGCTGCACTGTCCGTGGCACGCCGTGCGTACCCGACAGCCCATCGAAGTCACCATCGGCATCCTCTCCCGCATGAAAACCGTGGTTGGCATCCGACTGCATTCGCTGATGTTCTCCGCCGGTCAGGGCGTTCCGGTCGTCGGCATGAGCTACGATATCAAGGTGGACGGCTTCCTGAAATATATCGGCAGCCGCACCTGCCTGCAGCTTTCGTCCGTCAAGGCGGAGCCGCTGTGCCGCCTCATTGACGAGTGCGTCTCCGGTGCGCTCGATAACGAGGTGCACCGCACTGCGGAAATGCTGCGAGAAAGAGAATCCGAGAATGTGAAGGGTGCAGCGAAGCTGCTGAACATTTCCGAAAACTAAACCGTAGGGCGGGGTGCCCTACGATACATGATAAAACAATCCACTAAAGGGGTTATATAGATATGAAGAACCACATCGTCTGTCTTTCGACAACGAACTACCATCCTCTGCCGACGCGCAAGCAGAACGTGATGAGCCGTCTGCGCAACAGCGAAATCCTGTATTTTGATCCTCCGGTGTCCATGATCGCACCGCTCAAGGACAAAAAAGCCTCCGCATATATCGAAAAGTACAAGCAGCCCGGCGAAAAAGTCGAGGGACACGAAAATATCACCGTGTACGCACTGCCGCCGGTACTGCCGTTTTTCAACAAATTCCGCTGGATCAACAAAATTAACCAGAAGCGGCAGGCGGCGTTCATCCGCGAAAAGATGCGCGAGCACGGCTTCGGCGACGAGACCGTACTGTGGTGCTACTCGCCGTCCTCGTGCGACATTGTGGAGCACCTGCCGCACGCCAAGCTGGTATACGACTGTGTAGACCGTCATTCCGCGTACAAGGGTCACATCAATCCCAAGGTTGTGGACAAGATGGAGCACGATCTGGCCAAGCCTGCCGATCAGGTATTCGCAACCGCGGTCGGTCTGGCAGAGACACTGGAAAAGATCAACCCGACCACCCAAATGATCCCGAACGGCGCGGCTTACGAGATCTTCTCGCGCGTACAGACCGAGAAGGACACCCTTCCCTGCCCGGAGGACATGAAGGATCTGCCGCATCCGATCTACGGCTTTGTCGGCATGCTGCAGGAGTGCATCGACTATGCACTGATCGAAAAGCTGGCGAAGAGCCGTCCGAACGCGACGATTTTTCCCTGATCGGACGCACGCTGCCGGGTGTTGACCTGACAAATCTCAAGCAGTACCCGAACATCGTATTCCACGGTCTGGTGCCGCAGCCCGAGCTGCCCGCATATCTGGCGCAGATGGACGTCTGCCTGAACGTATTCCGTGCCGGTGCGCTCTCCAAGGACGTTTCACCGCTCAAGTTCTACGAATATCTGGCAACCGGCAAGCCGATCGTTTCCACGCGCGAGCCGCTGCAGGTCGAGGATTTCAAGGATGTGGTCTACATTGCCCGCAATCCCGAGATGTTTCTGCCGCTGTGCGATGCCGCTGCCAAGGAAAACCGTCCGGCATGGACGGAAAAACGCCTTGCCTACGGCGCGCAGTGCTCGTGGACCGAGCGCGTGCACCAGATGGAAGAGGTGCTTTACAAAAAGGGCGTTCTGCACGAAAGTGCAGAGGAGTAAAATTTATCTTTGGGCATTTACACGAATCCCGAAAAAAGCGGGTAAAATACTTGCATTAACAAGTTAAATTGGCTAAAATAAATATGTATCGTCACCGTTGGTTTTAAGAAAGAGGTGTACTCATGACCGGCAGCGTATTTTTGAACCAGACTGCAGCTGAACAGTTTTTTGTTCTCGGGCATTCGTGCATTCTCTCGGGCATCGGTGCACATAAATGAGCGATTATAGGGCACGGGTATACCCGTGCCCTCATTTGTTTTTGTAGGAGGAATAACAAATGAAAAAAGTTCTCGTTGTCATGGGATCCGACAGTGATCTCAAGGTAATGGAAAAGTGTGTTGACCGTCTGAAATCGTTCGATATTCCGACTGAGGTCCGCATCTGCTCCGCGCACCGCACCCCGGCCGCTGCCGAGCAGCTGGCGAAGAACGCGGCAGCCGAAGGCTTCGGCGTTATCATCGCGGCAGCAGGCAAGGCCGCACATCTCGGCGGTGTACTGGCGGCTTACACCACGCTTCCGGTAATCGGCGTGCCGATGGCCACCAGCGTCATGGGCGGCATGGACAGCCTGCTCTCCATCGTGCAGATGCCCAAGGGCATTCCGGTGGCAACCGTTGCGATTGACGGCGCAGACAACGCCGCTATCCTCGCAGCACAGATGATCGCCCTGTCGGATGACGCGCTGGCACAGAAGCTCGCGCAGTTCAAGGCCGATATGGCAGCGGAAGTTACCGCAAAGGACGAAAAGGTTCGCGCTCAGTTCGCGTAATCTATATAGGTATCTCTGATACCGCAT
>ENA-OQBD01001219-OQBD01001219.1-human-gut-metagenome-genome-assembly--contig:-NODE-1219-length-12103-cov-2.810120_pt1 | contig 12103 bp, 11 predicted proteins | sample MGYA00242742_ERZ504543 | MGnify/ENA primary metagenome ERZ504543 (study PRJEB26092, sample SAMD00036239) | human gut metagenome | host: Homo sapiens | study: EMG produced TPA metagenomics assembly of... | reverse complement strand
CCTGCCCTAGGCGGAGAAGAAAAACGTCTTACGACAGCCGAAGGTTTGGACGATGGCCCCGAATACTCACCTTGCGGACAATATATCTGGTTCAACTCCGTACGTACCGGGCTTATGCAAGTCTGGCGCATGAAGGCGGATGGTTCCGAACAAACCCAGATGACATTCGATGAGACCCGAAATTCTTGGTTTCCCCACATCTCTCCGGATGGAAAACAAATCGTTTTCATCACCTATACAAAAGGTGATCTGGAACCCGGACAACACCTCGCCAATAAAAACGTAGAGTTACGCCTTATGCCAGCCGAGGGCGGAGAACCTAAGACTTTAGTCAAACTATTCGGCGGGCAAGGTACGATAAACGTAAACTCTTGGGCACCCGATAGCAAGCGATTCGCTTTCGTCAGTTACCGGTTAAATTGACTCGTTCCCGTCTCTCCTGTATTCGGAAGGAATAACCCCTGTCTGCTTAATAAACGCACGACGGAACGTACTGATAGAATGGAAGCCCGAACGTTCGGCTATCTCTTGTATACTGGCCAGAGGTTCGGCTTCCAATAAACGTTTGCTTTCCTCTACCCTGAAATGGTTTACGTAATCCGAGAAGGAACAACCTAATTCTTTATTAAACAATTGGGATAGATAAGAGCGGCTCATCGGGAAGATCCGCTGTAAATCCGTTAAGCGTAAATCTTCCCGTAGATAGGGCTTTTCACGTTCAAACCACGCCTGTACTTCCTCAACATACCTTTGGCGTATGATGCCTTTCTGTTCCTCACTACCTTGATCATCATCCGTATCCTCCTCCAAATCGGGTAATCCCCATCCGCTCTCGAATGTGTGATCCAAATGGATAACCTTTAGGAACAAGGCCTTATAAAAGAAATAGTACCATAAAACCAATAAAAACGTTTTGTCGATTACATATAGGCTAACCCGATCCGTAAACAACAATACCAAATAAAAAATATACATAGAAGAAAGGATCAGCATGGTCTTTTTCAACCAGTCCAGATCATAATCTTCCGGGTCCGATACATTTTCCCTTAAATACACCTTAAATCCCTCACTATAGCGCAAGATCAGATAAATAGGAACGATCATATACAGAAGCGTGAAAAATAAAATCAAAAGCCTTATAACCACATCCAGATTCAAGGTATCGAATACCTCGCCAAAAGAGTTATAACGATGAATATTTCCACCGGATAGCCGGTAAATCAAAAAAGAAATACCCAATACCCATATCGGACTGGTAAAAATAAAGAAACGGCGAACGGTCATATAGCAAGGTCGTAACACTTCTATCACGTAACAAGCTAATGTAGCTACCACAATACATCCCATAATCAGCACATCCGGATGAAATATCTCTTTTGAATCCTCTAAATACAGGTTAACCGATACTCGTACCGCCGCTAAAAACGCCCATAATAACATACTCCACCCCAAAATCTGTTTTGCCCTATTCTCACGGGCCCGTAGTAGCAGGGTAATACCACCAAAAACACAAAAGCCTAATATCTGTAAGCTTAGTAGAAACTGAATTTTATCCAACATAATAACACTACCTCCTATCTATTAAACAATACGCCCCCCCGAATGTTCTTTTTGACCCCTCAGTTAACAATATGAACGCCTTAGACAATTTGAACGATCTAATTTTATACGATTTCACCGACGTTTTAGACCGTATGCACCTCCCTTTCCCCTTAACCACCCGATATTTGCATCCAGAAGTTTCACACAAAAATAAGTAAAATAATGAGAAATTTAGTACTCTTTACCAGTATGATTTTAAGCTTTTGGGGTTGCTCCAACGACAAAGACTTCGGAGGTCTTGAGAATATCGGCTGGAATGAAAAACCACTCCAAATAACGACTCGTATCCTAACTACAAAATCCACCAATTTTATACAAGAATTTAAAGAAGGATCTATGCTCGGACTACAAATCACGTCCGGTACAGTCGACGATTTATACAATGGCATATCCACTTATAAAAACGTAAGCGTAAAAGCTTATAGAGTGAATGGAAAAATCCGGTGGCAACAGAGTCCGGAAGTGATCCTTGACTCTAATGAAGCTACGATATACGCATATTATCCATATCAAGAAGATATAAATTTTAACGCCCGGCAGATACCTGTTAAACTGGCCCCGAACGCATTGGAGACCGATGATTATATGTATGGAACCCATGCGATCGGACAAAAAGCGGTCAACAGTACCTCGCCACTTGTATTACTCAGCATGAATCATGCCCTATCGCTTATATCTTTCCAGTTGAACCTAAGCAAAGGCAAGACAGGTGCCTTTATTATAAGTTCCGTTCAAGTAGGAAATAAGCCCGGTGGAACAACTTTAGTCAGCGAAGGAACCCTCGATATCACGACGGGCGATATCATCGGTTCTACCGCCCGTAGCACGTCCGCATCCACGGTATTATCCTTGACGAATCCGGTTACCCTCATCAACGAGAAATATTGTGATCCTATGCGGCTCATGGTAATTCCACCTTCCGGCACGATCGGAACCGGAGACGTGGAGACCTTATTCACGATCAACGGAGAAACCTACAAATTTGACATACCCGCTAACACCCAATGGGAAAAAGGGAAAAAATATTTATATAAGCTAAGCTTTAACGGAAGGTCGTTACAATTGCGAGACGTCTCTATCACAGACTGGTTACCGGGTAACGACGAAGGATTGATTGGCAATATCATGTAAGTTTTTTATGTTGTGGTTATTAAGGTGTAATGCCGTGGCAAGCTTTGATCCGTTTGCCACCGGCAACTACACTGAAAATAACAATTGGCTCTATCATTCCGGCGAATTAGACCATCGGGGTCACTACCCGTACGATGTGTTTTTCATTCAGCCGACTCTATATATTCTCTCAATAAGAGAAACAACGGGTCTCGTCCAAATACCCTTTTACATTCAAGGGTTATCATTCCCTCTCAACTTATCGCCAAAAACACTCTTCTATTTGACTATTACAAGGACGAGACCCGTTTAATAATAACTTTATATCTCTTGGATATATTGATTATTATAGTATACAATAAAGCAGGTTACTTTGCGTATTAAGAGGATAAAACAATCGTTACTATATAATATATAAAAATATCATTTTATAACAGGAATAATAATTAATAGTAATAGAATAATAAACTATATTGGCTCAAATGTTTATTGTTTGAAAGGTTCCATTAAAACATTAGACAAAATGAACAAATTATTATTAATTACGATCTTGTTAATCATCTTTACCGGATGTCATGAAAATCAGCAGTGGATGTCCAAAGAGAAATCAACCGCACGAAAGTCAGTTCTTGAAATGACCACCCGGTCCTATACGGCAGGTTCTTCAGTATTCACCGAAATTCTGCCCGAAGGGTCCGAAATAGGATTATTTATAACCTATGGTAATCAAGACAGTTTATATAAAGGCGCATCTCTTTATAAAAACGTAAAATCAAAGGCTGTAGGCTCATCAAAAGGTTCTTTAAAATGGAAACAAACACCGCAGGTATTCCTCAGATCTAATCGACCAGTCATGATCTACGCTTACTCACCTTATAAAGTACAAATACCGTTAGATCCCACCTCCATACCGATCAAAATATCCCCCAATCGCGGCAGAAACCCCCCTCTTATAAATATGGGAGGCTCTCGCAAGGTCAAAAAGAGGTTAACCGTAAATCTCCGCTCGCGAAACTCTCCATGAATTATGCATTATCACTTCTCTCATTCGAAATATATCAAGATTCGGACATCAACGGGCTATTCAAGCTAACCTCCATACAGATCGGTAACCGTGCGGGAGGTAATACCTTGCAATATACCGGGACAATGGATATCGTAACCGGAAATATCAAAGGAACTCCCGGGGCATATAAAGCCACTTTACTTACAATAGATCCATCCGTAACTTTACGACACGCAAAAGCGGAGGAGCAAAATATCCGTATAGTCCCTACCTACTCTCCTATCCGGGAAAAAACGAAGTTGAGGCGATCTTTACTATCAATGGAAGAACTTACAAATACATCATTCCGGAAGGCACCTGCTGGAATAAAGGATATAAATATTCCTATAAGTTATATTTCGATGGTAAAGATATCAGGTTACACGATTCCGTCGCCTATATATGGACACCTAAACTGAAGAAAAAATAATCAGGATATAAAATAAGAGTACTAATCTATGGAACTTTTCATTCTTACCGTAAAGCCTATCGAGAATAAATACACCCGGACTCTAATCTTTTTTGCCTATTTTTGTAACAAACAAATCCCTTATCCCGTCTTCTTTGTGAAAGCCCCCACTCTAAGGCGCACGGACGAAGGGCGATCCAAAAACATAGTATTAACGAAAAAGTCAATTACAATGAAAAGATTACTAGTGTTACTGGCCATCCTCCTTATCAGCCAAGTAGGATACGGGCAGCAGAAGATGGATCAATTATTCAATGCTTTCCGGGGTGAAAGCGATGTTACTTCCGTAAATATCGGAAACATAACGATGAAGCTAGCCAGCCTGTTCACCGAGACAATGGGAGTAAACGGTATAGAGATCCTTGAATTTGATAATTGTGCCCAAGAGGTGAAAGACCGACTGTCTACCGCCATACGGAACCTGAGAGATCCTGATTATGAGACGATGGTCACGGCAAATGAAAGGGACAGTCGCACGAAAGTTCTTGTCAAAATAAAAGAGGATATGATCCGTGAACTGGTCATATTCACGACAGGAAGCGACAATGCGTTAATCCAGTATCAAAGGAAAGATACAGCCCGTCCGATCTAGACCGGGGTAATCAATGAGCACAAAAACTGGAAATTATTAAGGGCGATACTGATGGACGTTGATGTTTTTAAACAACGGTTCCTACCCTTTCATCCTAAACTCTATCGGATCGCTTATGCCTTATTAGACAATAAAGCGGATGCGGAAGACATACTTCAAGATGCCTATTGCAAATTATGGAATAAAAGGGATGAGCTGGGAGATATCCAGAATCCGGAAGCATTTTCCATAACATTGGTCAAAAATCTTTGTCTGGATTTCCTGCGCTCGCCCAAAGCAAGCCGAAGAGACAACGAAGAGGCATTGGAGACCGTTCTATTAACGACCGACTCCTCGCCGGAAAAGGAATTGGAAGAAAAAGAGGATATCCGGCGTATACAAGAACTGATAGAACAGCTCCCCGAGAACCAGAGGCAGGTAATCCGCCTGCGTGGTATTGAGGATTGTTCCTATGAGGACATTGAACAGATTACAGGGCTTAGCTCCTCTAATATAAGAACATTACTTTCCCGGGCACGCAAAATTGATCCGGGAGAAACTAGAAAAAGCAAGTTGTCATGGATGATAAAAAGATAGATGAACTAATAAACAAGGCACTCCAAGAGGATTTAGCCTTACCGGAGGGACTTTCCGAAAGCTGGAACGACAAATCGACTTCCTAGCCCAAGAAGAGATATCTCCCCGAGTCTCACGAAGACGTTCCTTCTATTGGATAAGCGGAATCGCCGCCGCTATTCTTGGCGCCCTATTCCTCATCTTCACGGAGACAAATCGTCCGGCTCCCGTTATGGCCGATACCTTTACCGATCCTGAAGAGGCAGCTGTCGTAGCCCAAAATGCCTTGGCGTTCATGTCTAGGAATTTAAACAAAGGTCTCGGGCAGGTCAATGAAGCCAGTCAAGAGATCACAAAAATAAACAAGATCGTAAATAAACATTTAAATGATTAATACAATGAGACTCAAACAACTATATACAATACTGCTTCTCTGCTGCGTGAATATCTGTTTTGCCCAGAACAAGCTTTTCGACAAATATGCGGATATGGACGATGTTACTTCCGTATATATCTCCAAAAAGATGTTTCAGATGATGCCGGTCATGGAAACCGCCGGACTCAACCTTGCCAACCTGAAAGGGAAAATAGAATCCCTGCAAATACTCACCACCCAAAAAGCGGATTTAAGGGAACGAATGCGAGGTGAGTTCAAAGCCTTGATCGGAAAGGATCATGAAGAACTCATGCGAGTAAAAGATGGAAAGACCAAAGCCAATTTCTACGTCAAGCAACAAGGAGAACTGATACAGGAGTTGATCATGATAGCCGACATGGACGACGGGAGCTTCAGCGTCATGCAATTGTTAGGGCGTTTTACGCTCCAAGATGTGCAAGAAATTACCAGTGAGATCAACAAATAATAGGATAATTTCGTGAAAACCATCGGCTTTTTATAGTATCTTCACCACCATAAGTTAAACAAAAATCATACGCGTATGAAAAGATTCATTTTTACAGGGATAATCATCCTGTTTGTAATGGCTGGATGTGGAGGCGACCATTCATCGACCGATGGTCTTATAACCGTGGATGTAAACGATAGTTATTCAACCAAAAAAGAGTTGGTCCTTCAAGACTTCATGGATGTGGAGTATATTCCGCTGGAAACAAACGATGAGTTTATCAATCGGGCATGCGTGCAGGCGGTTGGCGAGAAATACATAATCGTGACAAACTTTTACGATGATGGCAATATTTTCGTATATGGCCGGAACGGAAAAGCTATTCGCAAAATAAATCGCAAGGGACAAGGTGGAGAAGAATACGTGTCTATGAGATCGGTTTCGTTAGATGAAGAAAACGAAGAGATTTTCGTAAATGATTTTCATGCGAAAAAGATAAGGGTTTATGATTTGGAAGGAAATTTCAAACGAAGTCTGAATCAAAGAAGCGAGAAAAGTTCGTTTTACGTGGAAATGCTTGATTATGACAAGGACAACTTGATTTGTTATGATAAGTTTAATTTTGAGGTACCATTCTTGCTTGTGTCGAAACAAGATGGAAGTATAACGAAAGAAATCACGGTTCCATATAAAGAGAAGCAATTATTCCATATCGTTGAAAGACTTTATGATAAAGGAGAAACAAGAGCAGCTGGACCAGGTCCGTATAACAGTATAATTCCTTTTAACGGTAATTGGATTCTATTTGAGGCCTCTGCAGATACGGTCTACACCTTAATGCCTGATTACAGTTTGCGCCCGCTTATCGCACGAACACCCCCTATCCACACCATGGACCCGGGCGTTTTCGTCGTCTTAAGATTGATTTCCGATCGTTATTATTTCATGGAAAGTGTAACGAATATATATGATTTTAACACAGGAGAAGGTTTCCCGAGAAAGTACTTCGCATACGATACGCAAGAAAAGAAATTTTTCAACTATATCACATACAACGATGATTATTCTTATAAGAAAGAAATCTATATGGTGACATTTCCTCCCATCAATTCAAAAGGCGAATTGTGTTCTACCATCAATGCTTCCGATCTTTGCCAGGACTATAAAAGGGGAAAGCTGAAAGGCAAACTAAAAGAGGTGGCCGCGACATTGGAAGAGGATGACAACCGGGTGGTAGTGTTGGTGAGACCTAAAAAGTAAATGATTACCAATCATCGGTAATACGATCAAGCGGATTATTTCCCCGTAATAATCCGCTTAATTTCACTCAGTTTGTTCAAGGCTTCCAAGGGGGTAAGATTATTCACGTCCAAGTTCTTGATCTCATCCCGTACTTGGCTCAACACCGGATCATCCAACTGGAAGAAACTCAGCTGATACCCCTCGGCGGCAGACGCGATCGCTTTTACAGGCTTACCCCCGATGCCTTCCTGACGATTCTCGGACTCCAACTGCTTCAAGATCTCATTCGAACGCTTCACGATACTTTTAGGCATACCGGCCATTTTCGCCACGTGGATACCAAAGCTATGCTCGCTTCCTCCCGGTATCAACTTACGCAAGAATATCACCTTATTCCCTACTTCCTTGACCGATACGTTATAATTCTTGATCCGCTTAAAGGCACGCTCCATCTCGTTCAGCTCGTGGTAATGGGTAGCGAACAGCGTCTTCGCCTTCGCATTCGGGTGCTCATGAATATATTCCACGATCGCCCAAGCGATCGATATGCCATCGTAGGTACTGGTACCCCGCCCTAACTCGTCGAAAAGCACCAAGCTCCGGGAAGTCATATTATTTAATATATCGGAGGCCTCATTCATCTCTACCATAAAAGTAGACTCACCCACCGAGATATTATCCGAGGCGCCTACACGGGTAAATATCTTATCCACGATACCGATATGGGCGCTCTCGGCCGGAACAAAGCAACCGATTTGCGCCATGAGCGTAATCAAGGCTGTCTGACGCAATAAGGCGGACTTACCGGCCATATTCGGACCCGTGATAATGATGATCTGTTGTTTCTCGTCATCCAGATAGACATCATTGGCGATATAAGGTTCTCCCAAGGGCAGTTGTTTCTCGATTACCGGGTGGCGACCTCCCTTTATGTCGATCTTGTCGGAATCACTCACGACCGGACGGATATACTTATTCGCCTCCGCAGCCTTGGCGAAAGATAAAAGGCAATCGATACGCCCGATCAAGTTCGCGTTCATCTGGATAGGCGGAATATATTCCGTCAAGGCCAATACCAGCTCATTGAAAAGGCGGGTCTCCAGAGCAAGGATCTTTTCTTCCGCCCCTAATATCTTCTCCTCGTATTCCTTCAACTCCTCGGTAATATAGCGCTCGGCGTTCACCAAGGTCTGTTTACGGATCCAATTCGCCGGGACTTTATCCTTATGGGTATTACGTACCTCTATATAATAGCCGAAGACGTTGTTGAAAGCGATCTTCAAGCTTGGGATACCCGTCAATTCGATCTCGCGCTGCTGTACCTTCAACAAATAATCCTTGCCGGAATAAGCGATGGCACGCAAGTCATCCAATTCCTCGTTGACACCCTTCGCTATAATTCCTCCCTTATTGACCAACGAAGGGGGATCGTTATTAATCTCTTTCTCAATCCGGTCGCGGATCAAGGCGCAAGCGTTTAATTGCTCCCCGATCCGGCATAAGCTGGGTTCCCCGCTCGCCATACATGCCTCCTTGATCGGCTCGATCGCACGAAGCGCGACCTTTAGCTGAACCACCTCACGAGGAGATACACGGCCGACAGCCACCTTGGAGATAATACGTTCCAAATCGCCGATCTGCTCCAACTGCGTATCCAGCAACTCCTTTGTCTCCGGTTCACGGAAGAAATAATCCACGACCTCTTGGCGTTCTTGGATCGGTTTTACATCCTTTAGCGGGAATAGTATCCACCGGCGAAGCATACGAGAGCCCATCGGCGAGATCGTCTTATCGATCACGTCCAACAAGCTTGTTCCCTCATCGTTCATCGTACCCACCAGTTCCAAGCTGCGTACCGTAAACTTATCCAAGCGGACGTATCGATCCTCCTCGATACGGGATAAAGCGGTGATATGGGAAATATGCGTATGCTGGGTCTGGTCCAGATAATACAGAATCGCTCCGGAAGCGATAATACCTAATTTCAAGTGTTGTACGCCAAAACCCTTCAAGTTCTTCGTCTCGAAATGCTTCAACAGGCGATCCTCGGCGGCCGAGGTCGTAAAGATCCAGTCATCCAGCTCAAAGATAAAGAAACGAGGACCGAAAGCCTCCTCGAAACGCTTCTTGTTTCCCCGTTCGATCAACACTTCCTTCGGGGAAAAATTATTGAGTAATTTGTCGATATAATCGATGGAACCCTCCGCTGTCATGAACTCGCCGGTAGAGATATCCAAGAAAGAAATACCACATACCTCCTTGGCGAAATGGATAGAGGCCAAGAAATTATTCTCTTTATGATTCAGTATATTATCATTGATGGAAACACCGGGAGTCACCAATTCCGTAATACCCCGCTTCACCAGTTTCTTCGTCAACTTAGGGTCTTCCAGCTGGTCGCAAATAGCCACACGCTTTCCGGCCCGCACCAACTTCGGCAGATAAGAATCCAAGGCATGATGTGGAAATCCCGCCATCTCAACATGCTGCCCTACGCCATTCGCACGTTTGGTCTGTACGATACCCAGTATTTCCGCGCCAATCACGGCGTCCTCGCCATACATCTCGTAAAAGTCTCCAACCCGGAATAAAAGGATAGCGTCCGGATGTTTCGCTTTTATATCGAAATACTGCTTCATCAAAGGGGTTTCCACAACTTTTGCCACGATAGTAATCTTTTAAATGCGTTTACGAATTAATCCGCACAAAGGTACTACTTTTTTTTCTATCCGTTTACTTTCTTATAATCCGCTAGAAAAGTAGCTAGCCCACTATCCGTTAACGGGTGTTTCAATAAGCCTTTAATGGCGGACAAAGGACAAGTAGCCACATCCGCCCCGGCCTCCACGCATTGGATGATATGCTGGGTGCTACGGATAGAAGCCGCTAAAACTTGGGTATCATAATCATAATAATCATACATTTCCACGATCTTACGTACCAGCTCTATCCCGTCGCTGGCAATATCATCCAAACGCCCGACAAAGGGCGATACATACGTAGCCCCGGCCTTAGCCGCCAATAACGCCTGACCGACAGAGAAAACCAGCGTACAATTCGTACGGATGCCTTTTCTGGTGAAATATTTTATCGCTTTAATCCCCGCTTCGATACAAGGTACTTTAACGACTATATTAGGATGTAAAGCTGCCAACTCCTCCCCTTCTTTTATCATGCCCTCTAAGTCGGTAGCGATTACCTCGGCGCTTACATCCCCGCCCACGATCTCGCAAATTTCCAAATAGTGTTTCCGTTGATTTTCCACCCCCCGGATTCCCTCTTTCGCCATTAAGGACGGATTAGTCGTCACGCCATCCAATACTCCCAATTCATTCGCTTCCCGGATCTGGTCCAGATTCGCCGTGTCAATAAAAAACTTCATAGCTTTAAACTTTAATGTTACGTATTTGTATAACCCTTCTGATTCGCTATTAGTTCTAAATCAACCGTCTCAATCCCCTACTAATTCCATATACAAGTCGTTAAGCCGTTTGTGGAGATATAAAACAGCGTATTTTTCCGGGATAGGTATGCTTCTTGATACGATCTATGATCTTAGGGAGACGATCGAGAAGAAGATATATTTTATTTTACAGACAAAGTATATTTCCTATCGATCCATTCGGCCAATGAAATACCGCCCAATTCTTCGATAGTCTCTTTCCTTTTATAAGGTTTTAGTTGATGAATACGTTTCCAAATATCATTAAGCCAGACCTCATATCGGTTAGGCAACATAAGTTCTGGACGGAATTCCGATATATCTAAGTCTAAATCATCACTATTAAGAAGATAGTTCTTTATTAAAGTCGCAGATTCTAACAACTCACCAACCACATGCGGTAAAGGAAAAGGCAGAAGTTCATCATTCAGTTTCAATTGTTGGCCCCCTGCGGAAAAAGTGTCCCGCATATGAAAATTAACAACAGACCGGCGCATACATAACCATAAGGCAGCATTCTCATAATTCCCACTCACTACTTCCGGGAATAAAATAAATATCTCCGCTTTTAGTCTCTTATTCCTTTCCGGATCCGCATATTCTCCATTATCCACCCACAGGCTTATATTCATATCCGTATGCTCCTCCAAACTTTCCTCAGCGGAAGTGCCCAACCACCAAGGCATAGCTTTCTTTTTGGCTTTAATGGCTTTTTCCCTATAATATTTTCGAACGATCTCTATAGAATCCGGAGCATTCCTTAATTGATCATAAGCAACTCCCATCTTACTAAAAATAGTCTGCTCTTTCGTTAATTCCATATTAATCAAATAACGGGGAGAATGGGTAACAGCTATATCGGAGAGACAATCCTCATAAGGACGGCACTTAAACTCCGCCGTCTTACCTCCCAGTTTGCCGAAGAGCATATAGATATTTTCTACATTCTTATCACGTGTAGACTCCACGATGCTACTTCCCGTAGATGTCCAATGGTTCTCTTTTGTAGATTTTACCTCAACCCCATAATATTTCTCCGCGATAATATCTGGAAAATATTGGGCGGAAACCAAGCGTATCTCCTCCACACGGAAAGGAGTTCTACCGCAAAGTTCTTTCATCACGTTCACTACTACATTTTCCAGTTCCTTACTCTTACAATCGCAATACGTACCCGGAATAGCAGCTGCTTTTTTCATTC
>ENA-OQBD01001218-OQBD01001218.1-human-gut-metagenome-genome-assembly--contig:-NODE-1218-length-12107-cov-3.941987_pt1 | contig 12107 bp, 10 predicted proteins | sample MGYA00242742_ERZ504543 | MGnify/ENA primary metagenome ERZ504543 (study PRJEB26092, sample SAMD00036239) | human gut metagenome | host: Homo sapiens | study: EMG produced TPA metagenomics assembly of... | reverse complement strand
AAAAATTTCAGTAAAATTTTAGGATTGTGCGGGGGTTTTTAGCACAATCGGTAGTAGGCTGAATATAGAGCCAGCAGGAAGGAGGTGACTGAGTGATAGATACTCCGGCACGCCGCCGTGAAATCATTGAAATTTTATATTTCGCAGATGATTATGTCAAAATACGACCCTTGGCAGTGCGGTTTGGAGTATCTTACGCGACAATCCGAAATGATGTCGATGTATTATCACTGAGTTACCGCATATCGTCACAAACTGGGCCGAATGGTGGAATTAAGTTGGAAACTAAAAGAAAAAACCTTAGATTCCTTGACCCGGATGAAACGGCGGCGTTATTGAGAATTATGTATATAGTTCCAGAAGAAGAACGCGTTTACATACGGTCAATCCTTCGAGACTTGGCTCTGATCGATGATAAATAATCATCGTCTTGCACCTTGACAACCGAATACCCAGCATAACAGGTACGTTCCTTTCCCGGCAAGCCCCGGCGGGCTGGTCTGGCTGACCGTAATTGCAGCGGGAAAGATTACAATGATACACCAGCGGCCTCCAGCGTCAGAGGGGGTGACCGAGCCGGAGTTGTAAGCAGTAAGACTCCGGCGAAGTCAGTGAACGAGTGTGCCAACACCCTGCCTGTTATGTTCCCGGTGTCAGGGGTGCGAGCGGCAAATGTGACACACTTACTTAACTATCTACCTTTGCCGTTTAGGGCAAATCGTGGGCAGCAGGACCCCAAGCGCCTGCTGCCCATCATTTTGCTTTAAACGGGATGGAAAACAGAGGTGTAAACCAATGCAAACCTATCCAACGGCCTATGCGGAATCCCATCGTACGGCCGAGAAAATTTTCCGGGAGATTTTGCCCCGGCACGGCATGGCGGTGCGCGAGGAACAAATTGTGCTTTGCCATGAAGTGTTAGATACCTTATACAATAAGGAAATTTCCCTGTGTGAAGCAGGCGTAGGCACCGGCAAAACACTGGCCTACCTTGTGGCCTGCATCCTTTGGCAGATGAATCGCCCAGAGCGGATGAAGTTACCCATCGTTATCTCTACTTCCAGCGTTGCTTTGCAGGACGCGATTCTCACCGAATATCTGCCCGACCTGTCCACGGTTTTGCTGGGCGAGGGCATCATCCGTGAACCCATCACCGCCGTTGTCCGCAAGGGCAAAGAGCGATTTGTCTGTGATGCCCGCCTTGCCGAAAGAACTGCGCTGGTGCAGCCAAGCCGAAAAAGGCAAAAGAATAGCCTGCGCATTGCAGAAAATATTCTGGACATGGATCATATCCCGGAGCTTTCCCGGTATGACCGCTGCCGAATTTGTGTGCCGCAGTCCTGCCCGCGCGATTGCTTTATGCGCTTGGATTGCCGCTACCAGCAGTATCTGCGGGATTCCATGAAGCCCGACATCCAGATTTGCAACCACAATTATCTGTTGGCCGACGCTTCGCATCGAATCGAAGATAGGCCGTTGCTCCTGCGCAGCTATCAAGCGCTGGTGGTGGACGAGGCGCATAAACTGCCCGATGTCGCTCGTCAGATGTACACAGAAACACTGTCCGAAACGGACATAAACGACCTGTGCTTGCAGTTGCAGCATGCGTCATATTTGCATTTGCACAGCGCCTGCGGTCAGCGTTTCTCGCGTTCTCCATTTCCTGCGGCCAAAATCTGAGCGGGCTGAGAAGAAAAGACAGCGTATCGTTTACGCTCACGCCATTCCGCCGCGAAGCGCTGGCCGATTGCATTGCCATTTTGCAGTACGCAGGCGGGTTTGTTGATATGCCACGCTATCTGAGGTACAGGCTGGGAGAAGCAGAAAGTTTCTTCCGCCCTTTTTCTCTTGGAAGTGCCAACGCGCATTCTCTACATCGACTACGGTGCCGACGGCCACCCCACATTTTTGCGCCGGCAGCAGCCGCATTCCGCAACTGCTCCGCAGCGCCCTGTGGAATACCCGCGAACCCGCGATTTTAACCTCCGGCACGTTGGCGGCGGCTGGTGATTTCAGCCACACAGAACAGCTTTTTGGGGCTGGCAGCCTATCGGCCTTTGCGCCACTTTCGCGCAGATTCTCCGTTCGATTACAAGAAAAAATGTCTGTTATACTTTCCACCCCGCGCAAGAACGCGGGTAGACAATCGTCACATGGCTGAAGAAATCATCCGACTGGTTGATTCCTGTCACGGTCATGCGCTGGTGCTGTTCACGTCCTACCGTCAGATGGCGGAAGTCCGCGCACTGACGGACGGCCAGTGGCCGTACCAGACGTATCAGGCATGGCGCAATGGCGGCAAAATCATCCAGCAGTTCAAGCAATCCGGCAATGGTGTGCTGTTTGCGGCGGGTTCCTGCTGGGAGGGTATCGACTTTCCCGGTGACATGGTGTCTTTGCTGATTATCGCAAAACTGCCGTTTCCGATTCCCGACCCGGTCAGCGACTATGAACGTAAACAATATCCGAATCTGCGTGATTACATAAATGCCGAAATTATCCCCGAAATGCAGAAAAAGCTGCGGCAGGGCTTTGACCGTGCCATCCGCACGGAACAGGATTCCTGCGTGGTAGCCGTTCTGGACGAACGCGCGGGCATTGGCGGCAAGTACTATGAAGCGGTGCTGGCAGCTTTGCCAACCTGCCCAACCACTGAGAAAATCGAAGATGTTCAGCAATTCATCCGGGAGCAGAAGCGCCCGGATTACTTTTTGTGAGAGAGGGATTTGTGATGAACCTTATGCGAAACCACGATGTCTGGATTTATGTGCGATGTGCCAACAGCGATCCGCGCATTGCTTTTGATCGGCTGTATGACCTTATCGACGAAGCAGCCGGGCATGGATTCCTTGTGCGCGGCACATCTTTCGACCATTGCAGCGGCAACACCTTGAAAGACCGCATCGGTCTGCGCACCATGCTGGACGCAGTAGAAAACAATCGGATTGAAGCCGTGATAGTGCGCGACTTAGAACAAATCAGTCGCAACAGTTACATACTGGTGGGTGTCATTGAGATACTGCGCCAGAATGATGTATACCTCATCACCACCGAATGTGACTTGAATACCGAACTCATCAACAGTGGTCTTGAACGCTTTGTCGGTGACCGCTTCACGCGGGCATCCTTTGGAAAGCCGCGCTTTGATGTTCGGCTTCCGCTGATGGATCAATTCTGAGGTGCGCCCATGACAGAATACAAAGTATGGGCTTTCGCCCGCAGCGCTGCACCGAACCTGCCCGCACTGGAGGATCAGCTTGCAGAAGCCATGCGTGAAGCCGACAGGCGCGGTTATATCATCGTCAACTCCTGCATGGAGCAGAAGTACGGCACCGAGTTTTGGCGGCCCGCTCTGTTTGCAATGCTGACCGCCGTGCAGCAGGGCCGCGTCAATGCCGTCATGGTGCAGAGCCTTGACCGACTGAGCCACGACCTCACGACGCTGTATCGCATCCTGCGCTTTTTTGCAAAACCACGGCGCGGTGCTTATCACGACCAAAACCAATTTGCAATACGAACTCTATCTGACCGGGCTGGAGAGCAGACTATTGCGTCGCCCTAAGAGAAGAAAGCTCATATGGGTATGCGAGGAATGCAAAGATGGAAATTCTTGAAACAAAAAGAGGAAAGAGCGGCGTACAGAGCATCGTTGTTCGCTGTGGCGAGTACACCGCAGAATTGACCTTTTGCGAAAACTGTGAAACGGATGTTATGATTCCTATTAAAGAGCTGATTATGTCTGCATACGATCTGCGCAAGCAACGGGAAGAACAGGATAATTGGTAGAAATGTGGCCGGTTTTGGCGACGGTTCTTCTCCGTTTTGGTGAATAGCTTTCCTTATTATAATAGAGTATTGTTTGTGTTGCGAAAATGCACCAACCATTTCCGCAACATGAACAGCGAGGTGAAACTTATGATATGCGTAGACCAGAATGGGCAAGCCGTTGAAATCTCGGTGGCTGACCAGATGTGGCTGGACGATGCCTACTTTAAGGAAAAGCAACTGCGGTTAGGTACAGATGCCCCGCGTGCTGCACTGGCCTATCGGGTATCCACAAAAGGACAGGTAGACCATGACGACATCCCGATGCAGAAAATTGACTGCCGTAAGTTTGCACAGAAACAAGGATGGCGGGTAGTAAAAGAGGTCGCTGAAAAAGGTGTCTCTGGTTCTAAGGTGTCGGCTTCAAAACGTGATGCCATCCAGCAACTGAAGGAAGAAGCCGCCAATGGCGAATTTGACATTCTGCTGGTCTATATGTTTGACCGCCTTGGACGAATCGAAAGCGAAACACCCTTTGTGCTGGAATGGTTCGTCCAGCATGGAATCGAAATGTGGAGTACCCACGAGGGGCAACAGAAAATCGAGACACACGGCGATAAGTTGATGAACTACATCCGCTTTTGGCAGGCGGCAGGGGAGTCGGAGAAAACATCCATCCGAACCCGCGATAGGATTCGCCAAATCGTGTCCAGCGGTCACTATACAGGTGGTTTTGTGTGCTATGGCTATCAGCTGGCAGACCAAGGCAGACGGAACAAGCGAGATAAACCGGTCATGGATTTAATTGTCAACGAGGAAGAAGCTGCTTGGGTTCGTGAACTGTTTTACAAGGTGGTTCACGAAGGAGCCAGCGGATATGCGCTGGCCGAGATGTTGAACAACAGGGGATTACGAACCCGCGCCGGGGCAAAATTCCAATCGAGCAACATACTCCGCATTATTCGCCACGAGGGATATACAGGTTACATCATTACGAAAAACGCCCGCTCGGAATACATCTCGGAATTGCAGATCATCGACCAAGAAACATTCGAGAAAGCCAATGACATTATCAGCCGACGCAGTGCAAAGACAGCGCAAGACAGGCGAATCGCCCATACCAGCCAGAACCCAACGCTGCTGGCGGGTATTGTCTACTGCGCCCACTGCGGAGCGAAGATGTCCGGCTTTATGCACACAGACCGCTACAAATTGGCGGATGGTAGTATCCGGGAGAAAGTACAATCAAAGTACAATTGCTTTCAGCGGGGACAGAAGAATAAAGGGGGGAGAGATTGCGACGGACAGGCATTATATCTTGCTGAGCGGGTAGATGCTATCGTTCTGCAGGCAGTATCAAAGATATTTGAGCAGATTAGAGATACACCGTACTCAAGGATGGCAGAAAACCGAATAAGGCAGGAATCAAATCTACAAAAATCTAAACGTGCTTCGGTAGAAAAGAAAATTAAAACTGCACAGCATGCTTTGGAACGCTTTGAGGGTGAAATTCTAAAGTGTCTTGATGGAACAAGCAATTTTACCGAGGACATGATTGCCAAGCAAATTCGTCGATACCAGCAGGAACTGGACGATGCCAAGGCAGAGTACGCGGAACTTCAAAATGCCCGATTAAACGAAGCGGCTGAGATTCGGAAGCTGCATACTTACTACGATGACTTTAGAGGTTGGGCAGAAGAATTTGATGCTGCCTCGCTGGAAATGAAGCGGATGATACTGAGCCATCTGATTGATAGGGTAGAGGTCGGAAGAAAATACCAAGTCACTATAAAACTGAACATGGAATATCAGCAGCTTTTAGATGATACAGTAGAAGCAATTTGTGAGAAAGGACTTGAAACACAAAGAAAATAGCAGTGGAGGCTGAGTGGCATCCACTGCTATTTTCTTTAATGTGAAAGTTAACAGTTGTTTGATTTTCGAATGGGCAACAGCCTGATTGGAGAAGGTTTAGAAGAGACTGCTCACTATGAATGGTACGGATAATGCCAGTTTTGATTGGAAATAATGGCTGGGTTTAATTAGGAGATACAGAGTAATATTGTTCTAAGAAGTTAGAATGCAGCTTGTGGTTAATTAACCATGAAGATACAGTTTCTGGAGTTAATCCAGCTATATCGTAATCTTTGAACTCTAGGGAGAATGCTTCAATATTGCTTTTTAGCAGGCTAAGTTGAGATGTAGAAATTATCTTTGTATTATGAGTTAAATAAGCGTCGTCATCAAGGTGGGTCGTTGGAATGATTAAATAGCTGGTATATTGATGACCGGGGTATTCGGTTTCAAACCACCCACAGTGTTGATCCATTTGTCCAGCCTCGCTTTTGTGAATGCCCGTTCGATCAGAAGAAACGTTACTTTTACATTCGATAAGCATATAATTCTGATGGTCATCACACCACAAATTATCAGGCCCCTGTCGAAAAGATTTGTCCGGGCGTTGAGATTGAAACCCTAATAGCTTGCCAATTTCCTCAACAGCATGTTCAAATTTGTTGGCGGGCTGACTGAAAGATAGCTGCGACAAAATGTCGCGCAAAGATAATTGGAAATCTATGAAGTTTGGAAATTTGGAAACATAGTTAATTATGGAATTGGCGCGTTTCTCACTAAAAGTAGTGGACAATTTTTTGTAAGGTAATACTTCAGTGGGTTTTAATAGTTCGTTGTTTTTAGAAAAGGCAGTGTGCTGTAGTTCGGCAGAAGTTGATTTGTGGAAGAAGTGCTGGTACTTGGCAAGTAATTGCATATACCAGTATTTGTCCTCCCTAATGGTGGGTATATCAACAATTTTTTGAATGTGTAGACATGCGTCCTCGTAGTTGCCGGACACTGCGCAGTCGTACGCAAGACGTTCTTCAAGAAGAACAGTATAAATGCTACTACGAATTTTCACTGGATTCACAAATTTCATCCATTTTTTCATTATAGTAATCTTTCCAGTCAGAATCACGATCAATGCATTGATTGATAGTTTCCATTAGGCTTGAAAGCTCATCAGAAGAATTGTCGCTGTCCATATTGGCAATCTCAAAACCGATATCTAGTTGTTTTTGGGTTTGAGGGGAGAAAAAGTTCTTATTCGTGCTGGAACGAATAAATTTTATAAGATCATCGCCTAAAAGAATGATTACACTATAATCCTTTTCACCGCGAACACTTCGCCCAAGACCTTGTTCGATTTTCTGAGCAATTTTGATTTTTTGCAATATCGCTATTGCTTCGGCATAATTCTTCGTAATTGTCGGCAAGGTTATCTGCGTAGGGAAGAGAATCGATAATTAGAATGCGGCATGATTCATCAGGAAGATCTATACCATCATACCGATTTGCAAAAACAATATTACGACGATGACTAGAAACAATATCAGGAGAAGCCCTAACAAAGTCTATAACAGTCGAGTACATGTTAGGTGTACCCTTATTTGCAAGTATGGCACCGTAAGATGTATATTTGCTAGCTTTCTCAAAACTTGGTACAAGGACAGCTAAGCCATATTTTTCGTGTGATGAGGTTAAAAGCAAATTTTCGATTTCTTTCTGCTTTGTATTCTTGCAAATCATAGAGGGAATTAAAATCATCTTTTCGCCAGACCAACGGTAATTTGAATCGATAAGGGGATTCTCTATAGCAGAAATAGATAGATCTAATCCTTTGACAAATAGCGTGTCCTCTTGCGTGGTTGCTGACATTAACACACGATGAGATGCAGTGTGGAAAATTCCAAATGACTTTATTGGAATGCACTCTGGAGAAATCTCTATCGCATTACTGGAAACATAGGCTCGACAAAGTGGAATTTGATCCCTAATAAGCGGCCAAGCAAATTTGATGGAAGAATCCTGAGTGCGCGTTGAAAGAAGCTGTATCACGGCCTCACCTTTATCATGCCAGGCCCAGTAGGGAATGGCGTGCGAATCGGAATCGTGCCCATTTAAAATATCTTGGTAAGTTCCTTCCCCTTGTTGTTTCAAATCATCTACAAACAGGGAGAGGAGAGTGTTGTATAGGGAGTCCTTTTTCTCTATACGGATTGTGCAAGAGGATAAAATTGAATCCATACAAGCATGAGAGTCATCAAGAATTATGCAACCAACATGGAATGAACGCCCACCAATTCCAAAAAGAGAGAGACCGTTGAATATTTTTTGCACATAGGTGATGAGAATTTTTTGACTGTTTAAAAATTCTTGGGGAATTTCGCGTTCATTGGTTCCGAGATGGCAAAAGGGAATGCCGAACTTTTCGGCGTCGGCGCATGCTTGTTGCATTAGATAAATATTGGGACATACATAAACGACAGGACCACTGTTACTATTAAGATAAGAAAGACCAATAAGAAGACCAATAAGAGTTTTGCCTGAGCCAGTGGGAAGTTTGATTATGATGTCTCTGTCTTGGCGTCGATTGCTATACCATTCGGTTAAAATGCGGTCTTGAGTGGGACGAAGAGGCCCAGCTTCACTTTTTCGATCCAAAGATTCATAGATTTTTGAAGGGACGGTTTGCTTTTGTGAAATGGTAGCTTTTTGTATTTGGAAAAGTTTGCCATACGAGACCTCCTTAAAAGAAATACTGTTTGGTGAAAATTGAGATATGCGAAAGACGTTGACAAATTAATTATAGATGCATTAAAAGAAAAGGTCAATGATTTGTGTAAGAATGGTGGAGTGACAGCGCTATTGCAAAAAGTAAAGAAACAGCGTATAATAAAGGCAAGGAAAGGGGGCGCTTATCCCATGCAGCAGGAAGAAAATTATCTGGCGCAAAGCATATCCCAAGTGGACGCGGATGCCCGCTACGATGAAGGCGTTAAGCGTCTGCTTGCCAACAAAAGCATTCTGGCCGTTATTATGAAGGAATGCGTTCCGGAATATCGCGGCTGTACGGTGCGGGAGATTGCGGAAAAGTATATCGAGGGTGAACCGCAGATTGGTGCTGTCGGCGTGGATGCCGACGAAACCAACCGAAGTGTATCGGCCACGATCCATGGCACGAACACGGAAGATGTGACGCTGACCGAAGGTACAATTCGCTATGATGTCCGTTTTTATGCCACCGCACCGAGCGAGGATGGCCTGATTGGTCTGATTCTGAATGTGGAGGCACAGAACCGCTATAATGCGGGGTATCCGTTGCTGAAACGAGCAATTTACTATTGCAGCCGCATGATTTCGGCGCAGTATGGCACGGAGTTTACCAAAGGTGAGTACGGCAAAATCAAAAAAGTGTACTCGATTTGGGTATGTATGAACCCGCCGAAGAACCGCAGAAACACCATTACGCAGTATTCCATACAGGAAAAGCATATTATTGGTGAGGCGGTTGAGCAGATCAGGAACTACGACCTTATGAGCGCCGTGATGATTTGCTTGGGCGATGAGGATGACAAAAACTATGGCGGGCTGCTGAAATTCTTGGAAGTACTGCTTTCAGAAGAAAAGAGCCCTGAAACGAAGAAAGAAATATTAGAAACGGAATTTGATGTCCCGATGACACAAACGCTTGAAAGTGAGGTGCGCAGAATGTGCAATTTGAGCCAAGGCGTTAAGGAAAGAGCAATGGAGCAGGGCGTTGCGAAAGGAATAGGCATTGGTGAAGATAAGGCAACTCTCAATGCGATTCGTAACGTGATGAACAGCTTTAAGGTGTCTGCTGATGTGGCAATGGATGCGTTGCATATTCCGACAGAAAATCGAGCAAAATATAGAGCAATGCTTCAAAGCTGATAAGGAATATTAGCGGCATGATTGTAAGAATCTCCTTTTTGACTTTAAAAGGAGATTTCTTGCTTTAAGTAGAACTGACTCTCTTGCGAAAAGTACTATCAAAATAGGTTGTGGAGGGTTGCTATATGGCTACTTTGGAATGGAACAAATTATTATGCACGAAGAGAGAACGAGAATCTAAAAGTGGTTCCTCAATTAATCCAGTAAGAAATGAATTTGAAGCTGATTATGATAGAATAGTAGGAAGCTCATCGGTTCGTAGACTTCAAGATAAAGCACAAGTTTTCCCATTACAACAAAATGATGTTGCGAGAACGCGTCTTACGCATTCAATGGAGGTTTCCGCATTGGCAAGATCGCTTGGAAAAGCGGTTGGGCGTAGGCTAGAGGAAAAAGAAATTTTTCAAGATCGAGAGCAAACGGAAAAATTGTCTGCACTTCTTCAAGTGGCAGGACTGATTCATGACCTGGGGAATCCGCCTTTTGGTCATTATGGCGAAACGGTAATCCGCGACTGGTTTGGAAAATGGTTTAGTGGAGAAGCGATGCTTTCGGAAGAGAGAAATTCGTAATCAGAGCAACAAAAAATGATTTCATATATTTCGATGGTAATGTACAAAACCTTAGAATCGTTACAAAGCTGCAAGTACAAAATGATAATAAGGGAGCTAATTTCACATACGGCACATTGGCAACCATTATGAAGTATCCTTGGTCGAGCGAAAGCAGACCTAAAGGAAAGATAAAATTTGGATATTTTGAATCTGAGCAGGAACTGGCAGAAGCGGTTAGAAGAGAAATTGGATTAGAAGCAGGTGTAAGACACCCTGCGACGTATCTGCTTGAAGCAGCTGATGATATCATTTACATTTGTGATGATATTGAGGATGGAACAAAAAAGGGATATATTGAATGGGAAAAGGAATTTGAGACTCTTTATCAAAAGGCCGAAAAAGGAAGCTATGGTGAAGAGATTGAAAAATTACTGATTAATGTAAAAAGAAAAAATGAAAACGTTGATAGCCGAATGCATGATAAGGAACAGGTTATTGCGTATGTTAGAAATTTTAGAAATATGGTTCAGTCTTTTCTCTTTAAAAAAGTTGTAGATCAATTTATGAATCAATACGAGAGAATTATGTCTAACGACCCGAAAGCTGATGTGGAAGAACTGCTATCTGTTGAAAGAGCGTTTGTCAAGGACCTGAAGAACATTACTGCAAGGCAGTGCTTTTCCTCGGATGAAGTACTTAACTTGGAACTGACGGGGGATAAAGTTATTTCAACATTGCTAGATGTTTTTGTAAGAACATTGACGGAGCATGACGGTCATGAATTGTCTGACACGAGAACTTATGCGGGAAAAATTTTCAGAAAAATTTCACGTAACTTTATTTATATTGCGGAAAGTAAAATCAATGATAGTAACTATGTGGGAAATTTGTACTCTGAAGATTTGATAAACAAACTATCAGTATATGACAGATTACATTTGGTAGTAGACTATGTTTCGGGAATGACAGACTCGTATGCGGTTAAGGTTTATCAGGAACTTACGGCGATGAAACATCCTTGAAATGAAAGTGTTGGATCTATGATTATGGATGCTTTGCATGATTATTTTATAAGCAGGCCACAGTTAAGAGAACTTTATGATTTGTTAGAGCAAGTCGGATATATATATTTGATTGGAGGCGTTTTGAGGGAGTATAAAGATCATGAATGCATAATAAATTTGAGGGATATTGATATAACTATTGATGTCCAAAGCGAACAAAAATGGCAAAACTTTTTGCAAAACTATCATGTTGAAATTAACCGATTCGGTGGATTAAAAATATTAATCGATGATACAGAAGTTGACGTTTGGCGAATTGAAAACACATGGGCATATAGAAAAGGAAAAGTTGTAGCAATAGATAAAGTTGAATCTTTACCGAAAACCGTATTTCTAAATATGGACGGTATTGTTTATGACTGTAAGCGTAATGTGTGGCTCGATAGAGAATATGAAAATGCGATGAAAACAAAAATGCTAGATGTAGTATTAGATGATAATCCTCAAATGGAACTAAATCTCTTGAGAGCGATGGTGCTGCGGAAAAAATACAATATGGTCTACTCGCAGCGCCTAAAAGATGTTTTTAGAAAAGCAATGTCCTATGAAATGGATTACGCTGAGTTGGAAAAGGTGCTGAGTAGAGAGCAAATACGAAGATACAAGAAAGAAATGCTATCGGAAGAAGAAATAAAAGACGAAATACTGACCATTTTCAAGTGATTGGATGAATCGTAGAATTCAAAAAACCAATAGACGAACAATTGTGTATGCTGCTTAATGCACCATGAGTACGCGCAACTAAGGAGAGCAACTGACTCTTAATCAGTGGGTCCTGGGTTCGAGTCCCCGATGGTGCACCAAAAATAGCCTTACGGAAACGTAAGGCTATTTTCATAATGATTACCGCTTTGTGGAGTGCTTTCATTTGCCGCTGACTTCTGTCTAAGTCAGCGGCTCTTTTTATTTTTTAAGAGAAATTCAAGAACTTTTATTGTAAGAGAAACGGTGGCATATATGCAGCTGCCAATAA
>ENA-OQBD01001216-OQBD01001216.1-human-gut-metagenome-genome-assembly--contig:-NODE-1216-length-12113-cov-2.291924_pt1 | contig 12113 bp, 13 predicted proteins | sample MGYA00242742_ERZ504543 | MGnify/ENA primary metagenome ERZ504543 (study PRJEB26092, sample SAMD00036239) | human gut metagenome | host: Homo sapiens | study: EMG produced TPA metagenomics assembly of... | reverse complement strand
CTAGGGGAGATCCTTGAGATGCGCCGCGATATATTTGATCCGTCCTGTAAATATATCTGTCATTCTTACTTTTATTACTGTAAGGTAGGGGAAAAACAGGAGAAACTTCATCTGACACCCAGTGAAGTGGCAAAGGGGTATTATCTTAAGTGGGAGCAGCCGGAGACTGTATACAATACCAATATACGCATAGAAAAGGATCCGTGGATCATTCGTGACACTGCATTTGTGAAGATGATTCTGGATGGAAAAGTAAAATTGCCGGAATAAAAAGGCAAAGAAGAAATCCGGTACATAAAATAATAGAATGTCCGCGGAGCGCGCATTCTATTATTTTTTTGTGGAAGAACGACAAAAAATATGTTATACTTAACAATATGTATTGCAGAAAAACTGATCTGATATGCAATAGATAAAGGCACAGATAAATGACGGAGGATGGCGCATATGAATGAAAATTATGTAACACTTACCATTGGAAAACAGAAAAATATTGCACTGATCGCGCATGATAATAAAAAAGCAGAGCTGATCGCATGGTGCGAAACAAATAAAGAGATCCTGAAAAATCATTTCCTTTGTGGAACAGGGACCACGGCACGTATGATTACAGACCAGACCGGACTTCCGGTTCGTGGATATAACAGCGGCCCTCTTGGTGGAGACCAGCAGATCGGTGCAAAGATCGTTGAGGGAAAAGTAGACTTTGTCATTTTCTTTTCTGATCCATTGACTGCACAGCCTCATGATCCTGATGTAAAGGCACTACTTCGTATTGCACAGGTATATGATATCCCGATCGCAAACAATAAGGCATCGGCAGACTTTATGATCAGATCTGAATATATGAATGAAGAGTATGAGCATGAGGTGATCAACTTCAAAGAAAACATCAAAAAACGCTCAGAGACATTATAAGGGGGAACATTTTTCATGAGCAAAGTAGCAATCGTATCAGATAGCAACAGCGGAATCACGCAGAGTATGGCAAAGGAACTTGGAGTTACCGTGATGCCGATGCCTTTTTTTGTGGGAGACAAGACACTGTATGAAGATATCGATCTGTCACAGGAAGAGTTTTACCAGATGCTTTCCGAGAAGACAGACATCCATACATCCATGCCGCTTGTAGGAAATGTGACAGATACCTGGGATGAATTGTTAAAAGAGTACGATGAGATCGTACATATCCCAATGTCGTCCGGACTTAGTGGTTCCTGTGAGACAGCCATGATGCTTTCCCAGGATTATGATGGAAAGGTGCAGGTGGTGAACAATCAGAGAATTTCTGTTACACAGCGCCAGTCTGTTTTAGATGCACTTGCGCTTGCAAAACAGGGAAGAACTGCATCTGAGATCAAGACAATTTTAGAGCGTGATAAATTTGAATCATCGATTTACATTATGGTGGACACGCTGTATTATCTGAAAAAAGGCGGCAGGATCACACCAGCTGCTGCCGCGCTTGGAACACTGTTAAAATTAAAACCGGTGCTTCAGATTCAGGGTGAAAAATTAGATGCATTTGCCAAGGCAAGAACGGTAAAACAGGCAAAGAGTATCATGATTGAGGCAATGAAGAATGATTTTGCCAACCGGTTTAACGATCCGAACGGAGAGCATATGTATCTTGAGATGGCATATACGCATGATTTAGAAGCGGCAGAAAACTTCAAGAAAGAAGTGCAGGAGGCATTTCCGGGGATGGAGATCCGTATGGATCCGCTTTCACTTAGCATTTCCTGCCATATCGGACCGGGAGCGTTAGCAGTGGCATGTTCAAGAAAGATTCCAGAGCTGGAAGCGTAATAGAAAAATAAAAGAGAACAGAGAGAAAAGCCAGATAAAGCAATCGCCTGAAATCTGAATTACAAGAGATAATTCGGATCTCAGGCGATTTTTACCTATAGAAATTAAAAGTCCTTTGCAGACAGAAAAATTTCACGCTGTTTAGGCTGGAGAACTGCTGTGCTGCCGTATCTTTTTGCTTTTCCAAATGATATAAGTGATCATCAGAGGAATACCGGCGCCCACCCAGGCAGCAGGATCAGCAAGGCAGATCCCCTGATAACCGAGTGGTTTCTGCAGGAGTGCGATCGCAACAAAGCGGCATACCAGCTCGATCACGCCACTCAACATTGGAACAAGTCCTTCGCCTAATCCCTGTAAGGCATTGACGGTATAAAAGATCATGGCAAGCGGGAGGAAAAACCGCTTACAGTTTTTAAGTACATCATTGCATAGGAGAAAATTTCATCGGAAGGATTACTTACAAACCAGCTCACGATAAATTCTCCACCGAAAATACAGATGGCAGCACCGATGGCTGCAGCAGCGATACAGATGAAAAATCCTTTGCGCATACCGTCGAAAATACGGTCGTATTTTCCTGCACCGAGATTCTGACCACAGTAGGTTGCCATGGCGGTGCCGAGCGTCGGCATGGTCTGAGTTGCGATATTGTTGACTTTAGAAGCGGCTGTAAAGGAAGCAACCACACTGGAACCAAACACGTTGACAGCACTCTGTAAGATCATGGTTCCAATGGCGGTGATGGAGTAATTTAATGCCATTGGGATACCGATCGAGAGCATGTTAATGACACCCGGGCGATCCAGATAATAGTCCGCTTTTGTTGTGCGAAGGATCTCAAACTGCCGGAACATATGGATAAAACATAAAATTGCGGAGATTCCCTGCGCAATGATGGTGGCATAGGCGGCACCGGCGGTTCCCGCTTTCAGTACGACAATAAATAAAAGATCCAGTACCACATTTAATATAGAAGAAATGATCAAAAAGTAGAGCGGTGTTTTGCTGTCTCCAATACCTCTTAAGATACCGGCGGATACATTGTAGAGCATTGTTAAGATGATACCTGCAAAAATGACCTTGATGTAAGCATCTGCCATGGATAAGATATTATCCGGTGTATGCATCCAGACTAAAAACAGGCGGGAAGCGGCAACGGTCGGAATCGTAAGAATTGCAGATACGATCACGGTTAAGATCAGGGAGAGTGCAACGTAGTGTTTTAACAAGCGAAAATCTTTTGCACCGAAGGCATGCGAAATCATGACACCAAATCCCTGTGCGATTCCGGTGGCAAAGCCGAGCACTAAAAACATGATACATCCGGTGGAACCGACGGCAGCAAGTGCATCTTCGCCGAGGTATCTTCCCACGATGATCGTGTCTACCATATTATAAAATTGCTGGAACAGATTTCCTAATAAAACCGGAATGGAAAAAAGCAGTATGATTTTTAATGAACTGCCGGTGGTCATATCTTTTGTCATGCTACTGGAAACTCCTTTCAAACTTTGGTATGATGTAATTATTCAGTGCACATATATGCAGTATAATGTAATAAACATGTAAGGCTTAGTATACGTCACAAAAATCAGAAATACAAGCGGAAAATAAGACTTTTTTCCTGATTTTTTTAAGGGAGAATCAGATGGACATTAATTTGGAATACTATAAGATATTTTATTATACGGCAAAGCAGAAAAGTGTTACGTTAGCGGCAGAAAAACTGTCAATCTCACAGCCGGCAGTCAGCCAGGCGATCAAGCATTTAGAGAAGGATCTTGGCTGTGCATTGTTTGTAAGAATGGCAAAGGGAGTACGTCTGACCAAGGAGGGTGAGATGCTTTTTTTCCTATGTGGAACGCGGCTATGAGGCGATTCTTTCCGGAGAAAAAAGACTTCTTGAGATGCTAAACCTTGAAAAGGGAGAAATCTGCATCGGTGCAAGTGATATGACATTAAAATATTATCTGCTTCCATATTTAGAGCGGTTTCATGAAAAATATCCCAATATCCGCGTGACCGTGACCAATGCGCCAACACCGGAAACTTTACAGCATCTTGCGGATGGCAGGATTGATTTTTGGAATCGTGAGCTCTCCGGTGGAGCCGCAGGGATGGCTTAAGATCATCCCGGTCAAAGAGATCCGCGACGTTTTTGTGGCAGGGAAAAAATACAAAGAGCTCTGTGGGAGAAAGATGCAATACAAAGAACTTTCGGAATATCCGCTGATGTGTTTAGAGGGAAGCACCTCGACGAGACATTATGTGGAGGCATTTTTAGAAGAAGAAGGTGTGACGGTGTCCCCGGAATTTGAACTTGCCACCAGTGATATGCTGATTCAGTTTGCGCTCCGCAATCTTGGGATCGCAAGTGTGATGGAAGAGTTTGCAAAAGAGTATGAGGAGGATGGCAGGCTTTTTAAGCTGCAGTTTGAAAAAGAAATTCCGGCACGAAAATTCTGTATCAGTATTAAATGAGAGGATCCCGATGTCTGCGGGCTGCGGCAAAGCTTTTAAAAGGGACTTTTATAAATTCACATAATGAATGATTATATCAGATATAAAGAATATTAATTTTACTTATAGAGAAACATCATGTATAATCAGTAAGTAAACAGGAATAGCATAGAGAAACTAGGAGGATATTCAAATGGTAAAAGCAGTCGTTGGAGCCAACTGGGGCGATGAGGAAAAGGAAAGAATCACAGATATGCTTGCGAAGGAAGCAGATATTATCGTACGTTTCCAGGGTGGTGCAAAATGCAGGTCATACGATCGTAAAATGATTACGGAAAGTTTGCACTTCACACATTACCGTCAGGTGTATTTTACGGACACACCACAAGCGTGATCGGCAATGGTGTCGCTTTAAAATATTCCGGTACTTATGAAAGAGATCCAGTCTATCGTGGAGCGAGGCGTTCCGAAGCCAAAGATTTTAGTTTCAGACCGTGCACAGATGGTTATGCCTTACCACATTCTGTTTGACCAGTATGAGGAGGAGCGTTTAGGCGGAAAAATCTTTCGGTTCCACAAAGTCAGGTATCGCACCATTTTACTCTGATAAATACGCAAAGATCGGTTTCCAGGTCAGCGAGTTATTTGACGAGGAGCTGTTAAAAGAAAAAGTTGTCCGTATTGCAGAGACAAAGAATGTACTCTTAGAGCATTTATATCATAAACCACTGATCAACCCGGATGAATTATTAGAGACATTACATGAGTACCGCGATACCATCGCACCTTATGTATGTGATGTTTCTTCTTATCTGGATCAGGCAATCAAAGAAGGAAAGACTATTTTATTAGAGGGACAGCTTGGAACTTTAAAAGATCCGGATCACGGAATCTATCCGATGGTTACATCTTCCTCTACACTGGCAGCGTATGGTGCAATCGGTGCAGGTATCCCGCCATATGAGATCAAACAGATCGTGACTGTATGTAAAGCATACTCTTCCGCAGTCGGAGCAGGTGCATTTGTCAGCGAGATCTTCGGTGATGAGGCAGATGAACTCAGAAGACGCGGTGGTGACGGCGGTGAGTTCGGTGCAACCACAGGCCGCCCGAGACGTATGGGATGGTTCGACTGTGTAGCAAGTAAATATGGCTGCCGTCTGCAGGGAACCACAGATGTTGCATTTACCGTACTCGATGTACTTGGCTACTTAGATGAGATCCCGGTATGTGTTGGATATGAGATCGACGGTGAAGTGACAACAGATTTCCCGACCACAGCAAAATTAGAGAAAGCAAAACCGGTATTAAAGAACCTTCCGGGATGGAAATGTGATATCCGTGGAATCAAGAAATATGAGGATCTTCCGGAAAACTGCAGAAAATATGTAGAGTTCATCGAGGAACAGATCGGCTACCCGATCACAATGGTTTCAAACGGACCGGGAAGAGACGATATCATTTACCGTACCAAATAGGAAAAAGGACTATCCGATATGATAAAAAAGTATTATTTTTGACGTAGGAATGGTGTTAGTCAACTGGGATCCGCATGCGGCGTTTCAGGAGTTAGGTTTTGATGAAAAGACAGAGGAGGCGGTTGGAAATGCGACCGTTTACTCTGATGCCTGGAATGAATCAGACCGCAGTGTTCTGGATGCAGAGGAGCAGCTTGCTGTATTTGTCCAAAATGCACCGGAATATGAAAAAGAGATCCGCCTGTTCTGGGAAAATGTTGCACGGGCAATTTATCAGTACGATTATTCGCGCGCATGGATCCGGGAGCTGAAACAGAAAGGTTACCATGTGTATATCCTTTCCAATTACGGAAAATGGACTTATGAACATACAGCGGAAGCTCTTTCATTTCTTTCGGATGTGGACGGACAGGTATTTTCCTTTGAAGTTCATCAGATCAAGCCGGAACCGGAGATCTATCGGACACTGTTAGACAAATTTAACCTTGTGGCAGATGAATGTGTATTTTTAGATGACCGCAGGGAAAATATCGAAGCAGCGGAAACACAGGGTATTCATACCGTGTTGTTTACGACGTATCAGGATGCTTTGGAAAAATTAAAAACATATGGTGTTATGTAGGAAATGGTACATGACTGCATAAAATCGTATCACAGGAAGAGATACAGGATAAGAGCAGCTTTCACGGATGTGGAGGCTGCTTTTATTTATGATAATAGAATGCTCGCAGAGTGTGCATTCTATTATTCATGACAATAGAATGCTCGCAGGGTGTGCATTCTATTGTATATGTTCACACTTTTATCACAGATTCATCCTCCTTTAAACACAATTACACGTTACTCTTATAAAGTAATAATTTGGTTACTGGTCACACGATAAGTGCGGATAGTGGCATATATTGAGAATGAAATAAGGAGGAGAGAAACGTGATTGAGATCAATCATCTGGTAAAAAAATATGGCAGTCATGTTGCTGTTGATGATCTGTCGCTCACGGTAGAGCCGGGTAAAATCTATGGTTTTCTGGGCCCGAACGGAGCCGGAAAATCAACAACGATGAACATTATTACTGGCTACCTTGCAGCGACATCTGGTGAGGTAAAGATCAACGGATTTGATGTGTTAAAACAGCCGGAGGAAGCAAAAAAGTGTGTGGGGTATCTGCCGGAACTGCCGCCTCTTTATATGGATATGACGGTAAAAGAATATCTGGATTTTGTGGCTGAATTAAAGAAGTTAGAGAAAAGCCTGCGGGCAGGATATGTGAAGGAAGCCATGAAAATTACAAAAACAGAGGAAGTATCGGGAAGACTGATCCGTAACCTGTCAAAAGGTTACCGCCAGAGAGTCGGTTTTGCGCAGGCAGTACTTGGATATCCGGAAATACTGATCTTAGATGAGCCGACCGTAGGATTGGACCCGAAACAGATCATAGAGATCAGGGATCTCATCAAGGAACTTGGAAAGAAACATACGATCATACTAAGTTCCCATATTTTGTCTGAAATCTCTGCTGTCTGTGATCATGTATTTATTATTTCGCACGGAAAACTCGTTGCCAGTGATTCCACGGAGAATCTGTTAGAGCGGATGACCGGTGCACAGGAGATCGAGCTGCTAGTGAAAGCAGAGGAAGATACTGCGGAAACAGCGATCCGTGAGGTCGCACAGGTGGAGCGGTGTGAAAAAACAGAGTCGAAAGAGGATGGCGCGGTACAGCTTCTTGTGACGGCAAAAAAAGATGCGGATGTACGCGAGGCGATTTATCACACCTGCGTGGAACACCATATGCCGATCTTAGAGATGAAGGCAGCATCGAAGTCCTTAGAGGATGTATTCCTTGAACTCACATCACAGGAAGGAGGAACAAAATAATGTTTGCAATTTTTAAACGTGAGATCAGATCCTATTTCCAGACTGTGGTGGGATGGCCTTTTATTGCAGCAGTACTCGCTTTATATGGATTGTATTTTTATGCTTATAACTTGAGGTCCGGTTCGCCTTATGTTTCGTATTCGCTTTCCGCAGTTTCATTTATTGTGATGATTGCGGTACCGGTACTTACCATGCGGAGCTTTGCGGAGGAACGGCATACAAAGACTAGATTCAAGCTTCGATTGCTTAACTTGACCCCCGGTTCCGCTTGGAAAGATCGTGTTTGGCTAAATCATCTTGCCGATGGTTCGGAGTTTTCTCCATTGCAATGATCGTTGTTGCGCTGACATCCGTTATTTTTATCCATTTATGGTTCTGTGCCGCTAGGAGAAAGCTATGTGGCGGTTTTGGGATTCTGGCTGTATGGCTGCGCATGTATTGCGATCGGTATGCTGATGTCAGTGGTAACGGAAAGTCAGGTTATCGCAGCAGTGCTTGGATTTGCAGCACTGTTTCTTGGTTACATGATGTCGAGTAATTACCAGCATGATCTCACAGAGCGGTAATCTTCTGACAAAAATATTAAACGCATATGATTTGTACACACCGTTGGATAAATTTATGAATGGCTGCTTAGACCTCACAGGCGTGATCTATTTTCTGTCGGTGATCGGAATCTGCCTGTTTTTGAGCTGCCAGCTGATCCAGAAACGCAGATATTCGGTTAGCACCAAAAAGATCGCTCCGGGGGCGTTTTCCATCGGAATGATCGTTGTCGCCTTTGCCATTGCGGTTGTTGTGAACCTGGTGGCAAATGAGCTGCCGTCCACGGTCACAGCAATCGATGCGACATCCACAAAGTTGTACTCCATCACGGATACGACAAAAGATTACTTAAAGACACTGGATCAGGATGTCAATATTTATGTGCTTGCAGCAGAGAAAAATGCGGACAGTACGCTTTCAGAGACATTACAGCGATATGAGGATCTGTCCGGTCATGTAAAAGTAAGCTATGTTAATCCGTCGACCAATCCGACATTTTTCCAGAAGTATACGACGGATGCACCTGCTTCGAACAGTCTGATTGTTGCGAGTGATGCACGCTCCAGAGTGATCGATTATAACGATATTTATGAGTACTCCTATGATTATTCTTCCTATTCAAGAAGCCTTGATGGATATGATGCCGAGGGACAGATCACAAGTGCACTCCAGTATGTGACCAAAGGATTCGAGCGAGCTGCCGGTTGTCTATGAGATCACAGGACACGGGGAAACTTCGCTTTCCGGCGGATTTTCGGAAGCAATCGAGAAGGCGAATATGACACTCACGGAGCTGACATTGTTAAAAGAGGAGGCTGTGCCGGATGATGCATCAGCAATCATTATCAACGCACCGACTTCGGATTTCTCCGCAGATGATGCAAAGAAGTGACCGATTATCTGGAAAAAGGCGGAAAAGCGCTGATCACGACCAATTTCCAGTACAAGGATCTGACGAACTTTGAAAGTATTTTAAAAGCATACGGCATTGAGCGTGTGGATGGTATTGTCATGGAGAACGACAGTTCCTACTATTACAATAACATTCCATACTATCTGCTTCCGGAAGTAGAGAGCAACGATTACACCTCTTCTGTCAGCGGAAAATATATTTTTGCACCGTACAGCGAAGCGTTCAGTTATGACGGGTCTTCCGATGATGTGACATATACCGCATTGCTGCAGACAACCGATAAGGCGGTATCAAAGATTGATGCAGATAATGCAACAACATCTGAAAAAGAAGACGGAGATATTGAAGGACCATTTACGATCGCACTTGCGGCGGCAAAGACAGAAAATGATACATCATCCCAGGTCGTTGTGGCAGGTTCTATGGAGTTATTTACGGATTCCACAGACCAGATCGTATCGGGAAGCAACGTATCGATGTTTACTGATATCATGACGAATCTGACCAGCGGGGAGGATGATAATACCAGCGTTATTCCGGTAAAAGACTATAAGATGAGCACGATCACGATCACTTCAATTTCTACAATTATTGGTGGACTGGCAGCAAGTATTTTTATACCGGTTGTACTGATTATTATCGGAGTTGTGATCTGGGCAGTAAGGAGGAAAAAAATAATGCAGAAACAGAAAAAACAGATGATCGTTCTGGTCATTTTGCTGATCCTGCTGATCCTTGCGTATATAGGCGTCCATTTTTACAGTAAAAAACAGGAAGAAAAGGAAAATGCCAAAGAAGAGGCGGAAAAGATCCAGGTGACGGATCTTGAGGTCTCTGATATCACACAGTTTTCTTATGTGCTGGATGGAACAACACTTTCCTTTACAAAAAAATGGAACAGAGTGGACCTATGACGGGGATCAGTCGGTTGATATTGATGAGAGCGCTTTGGAGACACTTTTAAATAAGGCATCAGCGATCACGGCATCAGACGAGGTTACAGAGTATGATGACCTGGCGGACTTTGGGCTGGATGATCCTGCTAATACGGTTACGTTAAAAACGGATTCCGGGCTAACGACGATCTACATTGGCAGCCAGAATGAGATCACGAATGAGTATTATCTGAAAACGGGCGACAGTGATACCATATATGTTGTGGACAGCGCGCCAGCGACCGGATTTGATAAGAGCGTCGAAGATCTGACCGCAAAAGCAGATGATACGGAAACTGAGGCAGAAGAGCCATCGGAGGCCGTGGATGAAACGGAGACAGCGACCGTGGTGCCGAATGAAACAGAGGCCGTTGTAACAGAGGAAACGAAGTAAGAGAGTGAAATGACAAATCTGAATCACAGAGATGAAAATACCGGATTGTATATGTGCAGTCCGGTATTTTAAGTTCATAAATTTTTAATTTGACACTTTTGGAAAAAAGAGGTAACATGAATGTAAGAAAGTTCATTAACGAACTAATTCGAACCGCAAAGCAGGAAATAAAAAGTTATTTACCGGAAGAAAAAAGAATGTGGAGCAGGGATGATGTACAGTGAGTATGAAATATTTGGAACCAACCAGCAGATGAGAAAAGTGATCGAGCAGGCATGTGAACGGCTGATGGAGACCTATGGACTGCGCCATGTGGAGCTGGATATCCTTTATCTGATTTCCCATGAGAAACAGAAGGATACCGCAAAGGATCTGATCGAGATACAGCATTTGTCCAAGGCCCATATTTCAAAATCGGTGGACAATTTAAAACAGCATGGATATATTGAGCTGGTTGCTGATGAGGCGGATCACAGGAAAATACACATTCGTATGACTGGTAAGGCAAAACCTGTGCTGGAAGAGTTTGAACAGATCCGGGCAGATATTTTAGAGCGTCTGTTTGCGGGCGTGACAGAAGAAGAACGAAGCTGCTTAAAGCGGGTAATGGGCAAGATCATGAAGAATATTCAGGCAGAACAGGAGGATGGGACATGAACCAATATGGAGATTTTGGAAAAGAAACGGAAGAACTGATGACAATATGTGAACGTAATGACAGAATCCCGCCGGAGCTGTTTAAGGAGTTCGGTGTAAAACGTGGTTTGAGAGATGTGGATGGAACCGGTGTGCTTGCGGGGATCAGCAATATTTCAAGGATCGATGCGTTTAAAACGGAGGATGGGAAAAAGGTTCCGTGTGACGGACAGCTTTGGTACCGCGGTTACAATGTGATCGACCTGATCCATGGATTTGAGGGAAAACGTTTTGGATTCGAGGAAGTGGCATACCTGCTCTTGTTTGGCGAACTGCCGGATGCTGCAAAATTAGGGGCATTTAAGAGCATGTTAGAAGAGTGCAGACAGCTTCCGACAAACTTTACCAGAGATGTCATTATGAAAGCACCGAGCAAGGATATCATGAATTCGCTGACGAGAAGCGTGCTGACACTTGCTTCCTATGATGAGACGATCGCTGACCAGGAGCTGCATACGCAGTTAGAACAGTGCATCAAGCTGATCAGTGTATTCCCGATGCTTGCGGTGTACGGTTACCATGCATACAACCATTATATCTGTGATGACAGCCTTTATATCCACCGTCCGCAGGAGGGATTGTCCGCAGCAGAGAATCTGCTCCTTATGCTTCGCCCGGATAAAGCGTACACGGAACTGGAAGCGCGCGTGCTTGACATTGCGCTGGTACTTCATATGGAACACGGTGGTGGAAATAACTCTACGTTTACAACAAGGGTTGTGACCTCATCCGGATCCGATACATACTCTGTCATGGCAGCGGCACTTTCTTCCTTAAAAGGACCAAAACACGGCGGCGCCAATATCAAAGTAGTGGAAATGATGGATGATATGAGAAATCATGTGAAGGACTGGGGAGACAGAGACGAAGTTAAAAACTATTTGGAACAGCTTGTCGACAAACAGGCATTTGACCGCAAAAGGCCTGATCTATGGTATGGGTCATGCCGTTTAATTCTCTTTCCGATCCAGAGAGGCGCGCGTATTCAAAAGCTTTGTAGG
>ENA-OQBD01001214-OQBD01001214.1-human-gut-metagenome-genome-assembly--contig:-NODE-1214-length-12124-cov-3.245561_pt1 | contig 12124 bp, 10 predicted proteins | sample MGYA00242742_ERZ504543 | MGnify/ENA primary metagenome ERZ504543 (study PRJEB26092, sample SAMD00036239) | human gut metagenome | host: Homo sapiens | study: EMG produced TPA metagenomics assembly of... | reverse complement strand
ATCCGGCTGCATCACACGCGTCTTTCATCATTATCTTTCCAGTTCCACATGCAGAATAGCAGTTGCTTTTTCTTTGAGTTTCTCCTCAATCACCGGGAAAACAAATCTCTACACGCCGGTCAAGATTTCGCGGCATCCAGTCCGCACTTCCCATAAATACTTCCGGATTGCCGTCATTATAAAAATAGAAAATACGGCTGTGCTCCAGGAAATTTCCCACAATGGAACGCACGGAAAATATTTTTCACTCACTCCCGGAATTCCGACGCGCAGACAGCAGATTCCGCGCACGATCAGATCAATCTTTACACCGCTTGCAGATGCCTCATACAGCGCCGCAATAATGCCTGGATCACAGAGGGAATTCATCTTTGCCACGATACGGGCTTCTCTACCCTGCCGTGCATTTTTCGTTTCCCTGCCGATCAGGCGCAAAAATTTATCCCGCAGCCAGTATGGTGCCAGCACCAGCTCATTCCATGCCAGCGGTTCGGAATATCCGGATAACATATTAAACACCGCTGTGGCATCCTCCCCGATTGACTCTTTGCAGGTAAAGATTCCACAGTCCGTATATAATTTTGCCGTCGAATCGTTATAGTTTCCGGTTCCCAGATGAACATAGCGGCGGATTCCATCCTCCTCCCGGCGGACCACCAGTGCGATCTTGCTGTGTGTTTTAAGACCAACGAGACCATAGATCACATGACAGCCTGCCTGTTCCAGTTTTTTCGCCCATACAATGTTGTGCTCCTCATCGAAACGGGCTTTCAGCTCAACCAGAACCGACACCTGCTTGCCGTTTTCCGCTGCCTGTGCCAGACTGCTGATAATCGGGGAATTTCCGCTGACACGATACAGTGTCTGTTTAATCGCCAGGACATCCGGATCTTTGGATGCCTGCCGGATGAAATCCACAACCGGATCAAAGGTTTCGTATGGATGATGCAGAAAAATATCCCCTTTGCGGATTGCGGCCAAAAATGTCACTTCCCGGTGTAATTTCCGGCACCTGCTGCGGCGTATACGGTTTATAGCGGAGATGGTCATATCCGTCAATCCCATACATTTTCATTAAAAAGATCAGATCAATCGGTCCTGCAATCTGAAAAATATCCTCATCCGATACTTTCAGCTCCGTCTTTAAAAATTTCAGAAGTTTTTTGTCTACCTTCTCTTCAATTTCCAGACGGATAACTTCTCCCCACTGACGCATCTTTAATTTGTTTTCAATCTCTTTCAGCAAATCTGATGCCTCATCCTCATCAATTGTCAGATCTGCGTTTCGCATGATCCGGTACGGATATGCACACAATACCTTGTAATTGGAAAACAATATGCCGATGTTGCGTTCTATGATCTGCTCAAGGAGAATAAACGATTTTGTCTCCCCTTCGCTTGGAATCTGTACCAGACGCGGCAGAACACTTGGCACCTGCACGGTCGCAAACACGGTCTCATCCTCCGTTTTCTTTCCGGTCAAAAGTGCTGCAATATTCAGTGTTTTATTGCGGATCAGCGGGAACGGACGCGATGCATCCACCGCCATCGGGGTGAGTACCGGATATACATTTTCCATAAAATAGCGATCCACAAAACGCGCCTGTTCCTCATTCAGATCCTCATGTGCATCCAGAAGATATATTCCTTCTTTGCGCAGAAGCGGCATCAGGGAACGGCTGAATGTACTATACTGGATATTGACCAGTTCCCGCGCCTGTTTATTGATGGTGGAAAGCTGCTCCGTTGCGGTCATTCCGGCGATATCACGCTTTTTATATTTTGCATGTACCATATCCTTTAAGGATGCCACCCTTACCATAAAAAATTCATCCAGATTGGAAGAAGTAATACTGACAAATTTCAACCGCTCCAAAAGCGGAATGGATTTATCTCTTGCTTCACTTAATACACGCTGGTCAAACTTAATCCAGCTGAGCTCACGGTTTTCATAATATGCCGGATCTTTAAAATCTATTTTTGTGTCCATAAAAGCCCTCCGATCTAATAGTTATAAATACGCTTTTCTTTTAAAACAGGTTTCATGCTGTATACATTTTCAAAATAAGAGGTCTTTGCGTCAAACAATGCCTGTTCCAGTGCAATATCCTCAAATGCCTCGACCGTAATCACGAGTTTTCTCTCCCTTACCGCGATCCGGATATTTTTAAACTTCTGTTTATGACTCTGATCCAGCGCATTTGCCACACGAAGAATTGCCGAAAGTTTTTGCCACACAAAGATACTCTTCCTGGCTCAATACATCAGCGACTTCCTCATACGGATCCAGCGGAAGAGTATTGTAGCGCACGATCTGTGCAACAATCTCGCGCTCCTGATGGGTCAGACCGATAATCTCTGAGGACATGATAATATGATACGTACTCTCCGACGCTTCCGCAAAGCTGACATACTTTCCACAGTCATGCAGGATTGTAGCCACCTGAAGCAGCAGACGCGCCCGCTTTCCAAGTCCGTGTTCCTGTTTCATCGCATCAAAAATCTTAATGGATAGCTTGGAAAGTGTCTGAATGTGTGGAGAAAAACTGTGGTAATGCTCCGATAAAAATGTGGCCGCCGAAATGACATCCGCATCAAAATCATGTGTCGATGCCAGCAGTTTATTGTGCTGTGCATAATCAAATGCCATACCATCCTGAATGTTTGCTCCCGGCACCCATACCTCTTTTGGATTCACATTCTGTGCCATCATCTTATACAGCACAAGTGCCGGAATAATTAACGGTTCCCTCTCATCTGAAAGATTTAATTCCGCTGTGATCTCCTCCAGCGCTTTTTTTGAGCAGTTTATCGATAAATTTAGAGAATTTATCCAGCTTTACCTGACGGCTTTTTCCGCCTTTTTCCTCAATCTTTTTCACCAAACCGCCGGCATAGTCACTGATCAGGATCAGATAATCGACCGGGGCATTCATATACATGGCACGGAATCCCTCGAGTTTTTTATTGACATATTCCTCAATTTGGTTTTCATACATTTTCAGGGAGTATCCGCGGTCTCCAAGCAGATTCCGCAGGCGCATAATGCCTGTTTCCATGTGTTGTGTCGTGATCATTTTCCCGTCACGGAATAATGTGATCTGCACACTCGCCCCGCCGACATCCACGACTGCTGCACTCGTCTTTATCATCTCCTCAAACACCGGACTGCCAGCCACCGCTTTATAACTGATAAAACGGTGTTCCGAGTTGCTTAACACCTTTACCCGGAATCCGGTTCTAAGATAAATCTGGTCAAGGACAAATATCTCATTTGTGGTATCCCGGAGTGCGGCTGCTGCACAGACTTCATAACTGTCTACCTTGTAGCTTTCCATAATCTCTTTAAACTGCGCCAGTGTTTCACAAAGTTCTTCCACCTGCTCATATCCGATTGTCCCTGTGCCATAAGTGCCTTTTCCCAGTTCCTGCCGGGACCGGATGTGATCCACCTCATGAAACTTTTTTCTGTTTGTAAACTCAAATACCTTCAGGCTCACATCGTATGTGCCAATATAAATTGCTGCAAATGTGTGAATTGCCATACGCCCACCTTCTTTCACCAATTCTGACTAATACGTACCAAGAATCCGGAATGCAATTGTTTCCTCCCGAAGTCCGCGCAGCGCATTCTGCACTGCATGATCCTCAAATCTTCCCTCAAAATCAACAAAGAAACGATATTCCCAGTTTTTATTCTGTAACGGACGTGACTGGATATTTGTCATATTCAGTCCATTATAAATAAAATGCGACAGTGCATGATATAAAGCACCGCTTTCGTGATTGATCTCAAAACAGATGCTGATCCGGTCTGCCTGATCGGTATATACTTTTTTCCCTGTCACAACAATAAACCGGGTCGAATTATTTTTATTATTCTGAATGGAATTGCGTAATACTTTCAACCCATAAATCTGGGCATTTTTTGCACTGGCAATCGCCGCCTGGGAAATCTCCCCATCCTCTTTGACCTTCTTGGCTGCAACGGCATTATTGCTGACACTGAATTTTTCCCAGTCCGCATGACTGTCCAGAAATTCACTGCACTGCATCAGTGACTGTTTGTGCGAATACACGGTACGGATATCTCTCTCATCTGCATCTTCCAGTCCTAAAAGTGCATGATCAATACGGATGATCTGCTCCCCGACAATATAATTATCATATTCCACCAGAAGATCATAATTTTCCGAGACAATTCCTGCCGAAGAATTCTCGATCGGGAGTACCGCATAATCCGCTTCCCCGTTCTTAATGGCCTCCATGGCATCTTTCCAGCTCTCCACATGGAAATTATTGCAGTTTTCTCCAAAAAACTGTTCCATGGCAAGCTGGCTGTAGGCACCTTCGAGTCCCTGAAAAACAATCCTTGCATTGGAATAATCCAGCGTGTGAATCGGCTCAAACTCCTGCGGAGGCATAATTCCATGCTCCGTCAGCAGTTTATACTGTTTCTTACGGCTCATCGCCATGATCTGCTCAAAAAGTTCACGGATTCCGTGTCTGGTAAAATCACTTTCCGCATTTTTTCTGCAGCGTTGCCAGCTTGGATTCCTCCCTCTCTTTGTCAAAAACCTGCTTGCCGGTGTTTATTTTGTATTCAGCCACATCCGAGGTCAGTTTCATCCGTTCCTCATAGAGTTTTACGATCTGTTCGTCAATTTTATCAATATCTTTTCGGATATCTAGTAAATCTTTCATATAGCGCTCCTTCATGATTTATGATAAAATTTTATAACACAAAGGTATAAAAGGCAAGATACAACTTACCAAGGAGGACTCGATATTATGAAAAAACGTTTGCCCATAATTATAATTGCTGTTCTGGTCGTAGTATTTGCAGGACTGGGCTTTTACAGCCATCAGAAAAGTAAGATCAAATACAACACAAGCTATGTCAACGGAAATACTGCCGGAAACCTTTACAATGCCGGCTTGTTTTGTGAGAAAAACGGAACCGTTTATTTTGCCAATCCGGATGACGATTACCGGCTGTATTCCATGGATACAAACGGCAATCATCTGAAAAAACTCAGTTATGACCGTGTCATGTATATCAACGCCGATGACCATTATGTATACTATGTACGCAATAATGAAAATAATGGAACCGGATTTGATTTCTTCTCCTACGCAAGAAACAGTCTGTGCAGAATTGACCAGAATGGAGAAAACACTAAAATTTTAGACAAAGATCCCTGCCTGTATGCCTCGCTTGTCGGAAACTACATTTATTATCTGCACTATGATGACAAGGATGCTACAACGCTTTACAAGATCGGAATCGATGGCGAAGGACGCAAAAAAGTATATTCGCCTTACATTTTTACATGCAGCACGCTGGGTCAGTATATTTATACCAGCGGAACGGAAAGTGATGGCGCCATCTATCAGCTGGATACCGCCAGTGACAGCTTAAGCAAAGTCTACGAATGTAATTCTTTTAAACCGATCGTAACCAGTGACGACAATGTTTATTATATGGATGTGGATCAGAACAACGCCCTGGTACATACCAATATGAAATCCGGTCATCCGGTTACACTTACCAAGGACAGTCTGGATCTCTACAATGTATACGGAAGCAGTATTTTTTATCAGCGCTATTCCGAAGACCATCCGGCCCTTTGTATGATCAAAAATGACGGCAGTGGATATCAGGAACTGGCACAGGGCAATTACTCCAATATCAACGTCACTTCCAGTTACATCTATTTTACCGATTTTAAGACAAAAGAAATGTTCTGTACACCGACCGATCATCCGGGAACACTCACCGCTTTCCATCCCGGCGTTATCAAAAAATAAATTTATAAGACTGTAAAAGAGGAGGAACCCAAAAATGCGGTTCCTCCTCTTTTGTTTTTCAAAACTTCCATAACATTACGCGCCAAAATCAAACAGGGAAAGCTGATTGGATTCCGGCATATCGCCAAACAATCCCAGATCACTCATCAGTTCTATTGTTGTCTTTGATACTTTTGTCCGTTCCCTAAAATCATCCTTGGAAAGAAAAATTCCGTCTTTTGCCGCTTCTGCAATCGCAACTGCCGCATTATCGCCAAGTCCGTCAATCGTATTGAGCGCCGGCAGCAGTTTTCCATCCACAATCTGAAAATGATGCGGTTCTGACTTATAGATATCCAGCGGAAGAAATTCAAATCCTCTGGCATACATTTCCTGTACCAGACGCATATCTTTGTAGGTATCCTGCTCTTTTTTGGAGAGCTCGTCCTTGCGCTTTTCGTACTCATGCATATATCCTTCCAGTTTTTCTTTTCCCTGACACATCAGCTCATAACTGAAAGCGGTCGCACGGATAGAAAAATATGCTGCATAGTAAGCCAGCGGATAAAACACTTTACAGTAGGCAATGCGCCATGCCATCATAACATACGCGGCTGCATGGGCTTTCGGGAACATGTACTTAATCTTCTCACAGGACCAGATATACCAGTCCGGTACATTGTGATCAATCATATCCTGCTTCCATTCCGGCCATTTGTCGCATTTTCCTTTTGCCACAATTCCCTTCCGGACATTCTCCATAATCTTAAACGATTCCTCGGAATCCAGTCCCATGCCAATCAGATAGATCATGATATCATCCCTTGTACAGATGGCGGTAGAAATCGTTGCCTTCTTTTCCTGAATCAGTGTCTGTGCATTGCCAAGCCATACGTCCGTACCATGGGACAGCCCTGCAATACGCACCAGATCCGAAAATTCTTTTGGCTGTGTATCAATTAACATGCCCATGGCAAAGTCTGTACCAAACTCCGGGATACCCAATGCCCCCAGCTGACAGTTCACCAGATCATCCGGCGTGATGCCAAGTGCGGAAGTATCCTGAAACAGCGACATGACAGCCTTATCATCCAGTGGAATCTGCGTCGGATCTACGCCCGTCAGATCCTGCAGCATACGAATCATGGTAGGATCATCGTGCCCGAGAATGTCAAGTTTTAAAAGATTATGGTCAATCGAGTGATAATCAAAATGTGTGGTCGTAATATCGACCGTCATATCATTTGCCGGGTGCTGAACCGGGGTAAATGTATAAATCTGTTCCCCCATCGGAAGAACAACGATACCACCCGGATGCTGTCCCGTAGTACGACGCACCCCGACACATCCAAGTACGATCCGGTCAATTTCACAGTTTCTCTTATGTACGCCGCGCTCTTCATAATAATTCTTGACATAACCGAATGCCGTCTTATCCGCCAGCGTACCGATCGTTCCTGCCTTAAAGGTCTGTCCCTCCCCGAAGATAACTTCGGTGTATTTATGTGCCTTACTCTGGTACTCTCCGGAAAAGTTCAGGTCGATATCCGGCTCTTTATTTCCCTTAAATCCCAGGAACGTCTCAAACGGAATATCAAACCCTTCTTTGGAAAGCGGTTTTCCGCAGCGCGGACAGAGCTTATCCGGCATATCACATCCGCTTCGGCCGGAAAAAGATTTTACCAGATCCGAATCAAAATCGCTGTACTGACAATGTTTGCACAGATAATGCGCATGCAGCGGGTTCACCTCCGTAATACCGGACATTGTCGCAACGAAAGAACTTCCGACCGATCCACGCGATCCGACCAGGTAGCCGTCTTCGTTGGATTTCCAAACCAGCTTCTGCGCAATGATATACATCACAGCATACCCATTGCTGATAATGGAATTTAATTCCCGGTCTAAACGTTCCTGCACAATTTCCGGCAGTGGATCTCCATACATTTTATGTGCTTTGTTGTAACAGATGTCACGCAGCATCTGGTCCGAATTTTCAATGACCGGCGGACACTTATCCGGACGAACGGGAGAAATTTTTTCGCACATATCCGCAATCCGGTTTGTGTTTGTAATAACAACCTCTTCTGCTTTTTCACTTCCAAGATAGGCAAATTCTTTCAGCATCTCTTCCGTCGTCCGCAGAAAAATGGGGAGCCTGCTCATCCGCATCTTTAAATCCCTGCCCTGCCATGATAATTCTCCGGTAAATTTCATCCTCCGGATCCATGAAATGCACATCACAGGTTGCCACCACCGGCTTATGGAACTGTTCACCGAGCCGGACAATCTTTTTATTGATCTCAATCAGATCATCATTGGACGCAACCGGAGAATCTTCATCTCTTACAAGGAATGCATTGTTTCCGAGCGGCTGGATTTCCAGATAATCATAAAAGTTTACCAGTCTAGAAATTTCTTCCTCCGGACGGCCATTTAAAATTGCCCGGTACAACTCTCCCGCTTCGCAGGCAGACCCGATCAGAAGTCCATCCCGGTACCTGATAAATTCACTCTTCGGAATCCTCGGACGCCGGTGATAATATTTGATATGCGCCAGCGAAATCAGCTTATACAGGTTTGTCCGCCCCTGATCGCAGGTGGCAAGAATGATCGCATGATAAGTCGGCATCTTTTGTACATTCTGCACCGATGAGGTTCCCATTGCATTCACTTCGTCCAGGGTAGACATACCGCGCTCCCGGAGCATCTCAATAAACTTCACAAAAATCTCTGCCGTACATCCGGCATCATCCACTGCACGATGGTGATTTTCCAGGGATACGCCCAGCGCTTTTGCAACCGTATCCAGCTTAAAACGGTTCAGATTCGGAAGCAGGACACGCGCCAGGGCAACCGTATCCACAATCGTCGGCTTGCATGGAATATCCAGCCTTTGGCAGTTTTTCTTGATAAAACTCATATCGAAATCGGCATTATGGGCAACCATAACACATCCCTCGCAGAATTTCATAAATTCCGGAAGAATGTCTGCAATGACAGGTGCATCAATCACCATGGAATCATTGATCGACGTCAGCTGCTCAATCCGAAACGGAATCGGCACTTGTGGATTGACAAACGTTGAGAATTTGTCCACGATCTTTCCGTTCTGCACCTTCACCGCCCCGATCTCTATAATGCGGTTGGTCTCCGGACTAAATCCGGTTGTCTCCAAATCGAATACCACATAATCTGCATCCAGATCCTGGTTCTGGCTGTCCGTCACCATCCCCTTTAAATCATCGACCAGATATGCCTCCACGCCGTAAATGACTTTAAAATCCGAATCGGACGGTACGGTATGATTGGCATCCGGGAACGCCTGCACATCCCCGTGATCGGTAATGGCAATCGCCTTATGCCCCCATTTCATGGCACGCTTGACAATATCCTTGACATCTGAAACGCCATCCATATCACTCATTTTGGTATGGCAGTGCAGCTCTATGCGTTTTTCTACGCTGGTATCCATACGGACCGTTGTAAAATCGGCGCATTTCTTGATTCCGACGATAGAACCGATGGTAAGTTCACTGTCGAACTTATCAATGGTTGCAACCCCTTTGACACGCACAAACTTTCCCCCGCTGATTTCTTTTAACAGCTCCGGTACATCATCATTTCTCGCAAAAATTTTAAGAACAATCGTATCGGTAAAATCCGTCACGGAAAAAATAATGATGGTCTTTTCATTGCGGATCTCACGGGTATCTACCGACAGAATCTTTCCGCGGATCACAACCTCTCCGATCGGTCCGTCAATCTTCTCAATCTCCATGCTCTCTTCTTCGAAGTCTCTTCCGTATATTACATCCGGATTCATGGATTTTTTGCCGTTATCCGACTCGAATTTCCGGCGGAACTCTCCCCGCTTTTCAAACTTCTGCTTTGGTTTTGCATAATTTGTACCATTTTTTGAAGTGTCTGCACGATTTCCTGCCGTTTTTGCAATTGTCTTTGTTTTTTCTTCTGTTTCGACAGTTTTCTCTTTTTCTTCCGTTTCCTGGGATTTTCCTTCCATAACCAGCTTCGTCCGCGCAACAATTCCTGCCACTTCCTGCCGGATCTGTTCTTCGGAATTTTTCCGGTATTTGCTCTCCTGCGGTTTCCGGTATTGTGGAAATATTTTCAGATCCATTCCACAACGCTTCACAGATCACTTTCTCTAAAAATTCGATAATCTCATCCGTACGGGTTTTGGCAATAATAGTCTCATCCATCGTCAGAATCAGACGGTCCTCTTCTGGAAATTCCATGTCCGCCGTCCGCAACAGATTGTATTCGAGCACACTGTAGGCATTCAGTTCATCTAAAATACTGTCCTTATACACTTCTATCAGAGACTTCGGGGTATACTGTTCGGAAAGCTCATAAGACTCTATGATCTTTACCTGTATGGCCCGGTTCTGAAAAATCTGTTCGGTAATCGCTTTTTCAAGTTTCCATATGTTTTTTTTGAAAATAAGTCTTTTTGCACGCAAATAAATGCGAATATGAGTATGTTCATGATTCGCACTTATTTTTGTCACTTCAGTTGTATCTAACAGCCCTTCGAGTTCTTCCTCCAGTTTCAGTGTTCGGAAAGGCTTCACGAAATGCTTTTGACATCAGTCTTCACTCCAATGTTCCAATTCATAACGCAGTGCCGGCAGAAGTTCTGCTTCCGGTACTTTTTTGTAAATTTCTCCATGTTTGATAATCAGACCCTCGCCGACACCTCCGGCAATCCCGATATCGGCTTCCTTTGCCTCTCCCGGTCCGTTTACCACACATCCCATTACCGCCACTTTGATATCAAGCGGAAATTCCGAAACCATCGTTTCTACCTGATTGGCAAGCCCGATCAGATCAATGCGGGTTCTTCCGCAGGTCGGACAGGAAACCACTTCCACGCCCCCTTTGCGAAGTCCGAGGGTACGAAGAATCAGTTTTGCAGATTTAATCTCTTCCAACGGGTCCCCGGTCAGAGAAACACGGATGGTATCCCCGATTCCCTGGTTTAAAATCAGTCCCAGACCGATTGCGGATTTGATATTCCCGCTGATCAGTGTTCCCGCCTCTGTGATTCCCACATGCAGCGGATGATCCGTCTGTTTTGCGATCAGCTCATGTGCTTTGACACACATCATGACATCCGAGGATTTGATACTGATCACAAGATTATCATAGCCCATATCTTCGATCAGTTTCACTTTATCCATTGCGCTCTCCACAATTCCCTCTGCGGTCACACCATGGTATTTTTCCACGAGACCCTTCTCTAAAGATCCGCTGTTGACGCCCACACGGATAGGAATCCGGCGCTCTTTTGCCACATCCACAACCGCTTTTACACGCTCACGACTTCCAATGTTTCCGGGATTGATACGAATTTTATCCGCACCGTGCTCCATGGCTGCAATCGCAAGCCGGTAATCAAAATGGATATCCGCAACCAGCGGGATGGTAATCTGTTTTTTGATTTCCGTCAGCGCCGCAGCTGCCTCCTGGGTGGGAACCGCGCAGCGGATAATTTCACAACCGACTTTTGTCAGCTGCTTAATCTGTGCCACCGTTGCCGCAACATCCTCTGTCTTTGTATTTGTCATAGACTGAATCGCAATCGGATGATTTCCTCCAATCCATCTGTTTCCAATCTGTACTTCCTTTGTGATATGTCTCTCCATCATAACGCCTCTAGCCTCTTAGATAAATAGTTTTCGAATGTCATTGAACATAACAATAAACATCAGTCCAAACAACAATACAATACCAACCAGATTTACCATGCCTTCTTTGTCTGGATCAATCCGCTTTCTGCGGATCGCCTCAATAATCAGAAATAACAGCCGGCCTCCGTCCAGTGCCGGAAGCGGCAGCAGATTCATAACGCCCAGATTCGCAGATAAAAGAATCGTCCAGTTGAGCATATTCAAAAGTGCATAGTAATACCCGTCATTTTTTACAGACTGCTGATAGGTGTCTCCGATTGATTTTACGATACCGACCGGTCCGCTCAGTTCGTTTGGAGATACCTGACGTGTCACAAGCATTTTCAGACTCTGGATAGTGGTATAAATCCAGTATCGCACCTCATAAAAACTGTTTTTTAAGTTTGTGAGCACGTTTCCCTTTACCCGGACATTTCCCATGGTCTGAAATCCGTACAGATATCTTCCGGTCTCTTTATCCAGTTTCGGAACCAGTGTTGTCGTATGTTTCTGCCCATCCCTTGCATAAGTGACTTTAATGGTTTCCCCGGAATGAAATGTTCCGTATGCAGTGATTTCTCTGCTGAAATGAACCGAAAAATGATTCATCCGGATAATCTCATCCCCTTCCTGAAGACCTG
>ENA-OQBD01001210-OQBD01001210.1-human-gut-metagenome-genome-assembly--contig:-NODE-1210-length-12168-cov-2.990366_pt1 | contig 12168 bp, 10 predicted proteins | sample MGYA00242742_ERZ504543 | MGnify/ENA primary metagenome ERZ504543 (study PRJEB26092, sample SAMD00036239) | human gut metagenome | host: Homo sapiens | study: EMG produced TPA metagenomics assembly of... | reverse complement strand
AGTCTGTTGATAACGTAATCGGATATTATTATGCACTTGCCCAAAAAGAAGAAATTCCATTTGATGCCCGTGTTGATCTTCCAAAAGAACTTTCCGTAGATGAAATGGATCTCTGTCTTATTCTTTCCAATCTATTAGAAAATGCATTGGAAGCCAGTCGCAAAACTGCCGCTGCGCAGCAGCGGATATCGTTGGAAATCTATCAACATTCTGCTTCTATTCTTTTAATTCGGGTTGAGAATAATTTTGATGGAAATATCAAAGAAAAAGACCATCTATTCCATTCCACCAAGCGAACGGGACTTGGGGTTGGTACCCAATCCGTCCGCAGAACAGCAGAAAAGAACGATGGTTCTTGTGATTTCACTTATGAAAATGGAGTCTTTACCGCAAAGATCATGCTTCGTGCTACTCCTTAGGTTTCTCCTCTTTAATATGTAAAGCGAAGGGCTTTTTGATCAGTCTTTCGCTTCTTTTATATATTCGTTTTTAATTGCAAATCCGTGATCCATCGGACCGCTTCCTTTTCCAAGATTAAGCATTGCTGCAAGTGCCCCTGAGATATACTCTTTCGCACGCTCTACAGATTCCTCCAATGAGAATCCTTTTGCAAGATTAGAAGCAATCGCAGAAGACAATGTACAACCTGTACCATGAGTATTCGGATTATCAATTCTTTTTCCGTTAAACCAGCGATACACTCCATCTGCATACAGCAGATCATTCGCATCATTCAAGTTGTGTCCACCCTTGCAAAGTACTGCACAGTGATATTTTTCTGAAATTTCTTTCGCCGCATCGATCATCTCTTCTGCACTTGTGATCTTTCTTCCGATCAACTCCTCTGCCTCCGGAATATTCGGAGTCAGTACACTTGCAAGCGGGAATAATTCTTCCTTCAATGTATCCGCCGCATCATCACTGATCAGCTTCGCTCCGCTTGTTGCTACCATAACAGGATCTACTACAATATTCTTTGCTTCATACTGACGCAGCTTCGCTGCAATAACTTTGATCAGTTCTTTATCTGAAACCATCCCGATCTTTACGGCATCCGGATAGATATCTGTAAAGATACTGTCAAGCTCCTGTCCTAAAAATTCCGGTGTTGCATTTAATATAGAAGTAACACCTGTTGTATTCTGCGCTGTCAATGCAGTAATCGCACTCATTGCATATACTCCATTGGTGATCATTGTCTTGATATCAGCCTGGATTCCTGCGCCTCCGCTAGAGTCACTTCCGGCGATTGTAATTGCTGTTTTCATGTTCTCGTCCTCCTTCTATTATAAATAAAATAAACCATCCAGATCCACTTTCCGAAATGCTGCACATTTCATCTAAACATCCGCTTGGCTCTGAATAGTTCAAAATGGGTACAAAAAAGCGGGTGATGGGAATCGAACCCACGTATCCAGCTTGGAAGGCTGGTGTTCTACCATTGAACTACACCCGCGTGTCTTGTGTTATCTCTGACACGAGTTATATCTTATCATACATGCCAGAGATATGCAAGCACAAATTTAAATTTTTCTAAATACTTTAGATTTTTCGTATCTACCTTATTACAATTTTTGCAATTCCATCAATTTCTTTCTTAATCTCATATTTTCCTCTTCTGCTTTATCAGCTCTTTGTTTTTCTTCTTCCGTTCTTTGCTTTTCTTCTTCTATCTTCTGCTTCTCTTCTTCTAATTCTCTTGCAATGTTCTCCTTCGCTTGAGCCACCTGTTCGGCTACTTTCTCTGCCACTTGTTCTTCGACCTGTTTTGCAACACTTGCCTTTACTTGTGCCAATTCTTCTTCCATCTCGTCAATCATCAACTTCACTGTATTGCGATCCAAAATCTCAAGTTCTTTCGAAAACATCTCCATCATTCCTTCCATATTAAGACAGAGTGTATAGATTTCTTCATAAATCTTCTGAAAATCCGAATTCTGATTCAAAAGTTTAATAATCATCTCCGGATCATCCTGACTAAGAAATACGAGCCACTCTTCCAATCTATTTTTTATCTTTCTGTTTTCATTTTGAATGATGTCACCAAAAATGTCAAGACATATAAAAGTATATTCTTGCAGTAAATTCACTTCTACTCCTGTATCACTTTTTTGTTCGCAATGATGAATATATATTTCTTTCGAAAACCTGCGGAAATCAGCACTGCTCTTTTCAAATAATACAATTGTATAGACTTTCTGAATTCTCTTATAAGTAAATGAATTTCCTAATTCTGCGCGCACTCGTTTATACTGTCGTAACAATAAATCGGAAGAATAACAGGCACTTCTCTGTCCGGGAAATAAATATCCCATTTTTTGTACTTCAACATTTGCTATACTACCATCTTCAAACTGAACAACAATGTCCATAATCAATAAGGAACTCTCCGCTGCAATACGCGCCGATTCATTCGGAAGTACTTTTAAGATTCTAATTTTTCTTCCTAATATTTCTGATAGAAAATCATTTAACCTTTCAGGTCTGGTGTCCGGATTCATAATAACTTTAAAATAGGTATCATAGAGAAGTTTTACACCTTTCACCCCAGTGCAAATGTCAAGATATTCCTGTTGGTATTTTTCTTCCCATCCACAAAATGTCTTCCACATTTCCGGGCTATTGCGAATTTCTTCAAGCACTTGTCCTTTGGTTCTGATCATTGGAAAATAGTTTTGTAATTTGTTTTTCATCTTTTATTTGATGCGATGTTTAAAATAAAGAATGTCCAACACCAACTTCATGAATTGGTATGTTCTCAGAATATCCCAGTTCACTTTTAATTGCAATGTGTTTCTTGTTTATAACTCATCTTTTTTGTTGATAATCTGTAGATAACTTCAAAAATCAATATTTTTTCAATTCCAACTGTCATTTTCACCAAATAAACGTTATAATATTGTTAATTTATAGTCATTTTTTGTCCAAAACGCCATAATTCAAAAAAAGCGGAGAAAAAATGTCACATGGCCTTTTAATGTATCACCTTTTCTCTCTATAATGAATAAAAAGGAGGAGGAAGATTCGTGGATTTATTTAATAGCTTACCACTTAAAAAGCAGGAATATATGAACCGGCTTTTCAGAAACTTGTACGGAGGAAGTCAAGATATTACATGTACCGTGATTGATGTGGAAGCTGACCAGACTTTTATCAAAGCCGGAGAAGAATGCAAGTACATATACATCATTTTATCAGGGAAAGTAACCGGAGTCGAATGGCCGATGCATGAGAAATCTTATTTCTTTAAGGACTTTGGACCAGGTGACTTCTTTGGTGAGATTGAATGTTTTGCCGGACTTCCAAGATACCGGATCAGCATTCTGTCTTCAACAAAATGCCGGCTGCTTGCCATTCCATCTATTTATTATATGGAGTGGATGCATATGGATGTTGATGCACTGTTCATGAGAACACAGGAAAATATCAGCCGCCTCGTTCTGCAAACTGCGGAAGCCAGGAAATATCTGTTTATGGAAGGAAAAGACCGATTAATGGTTCATCTAGTCCGTAAATATGAACAAAAGGTCCCGGCACCGGAGATTCTGGTACTCAACCAGACACGAGCGCGCATTTCCGAAGAAGTGGGGATTTCTATTAAAACTCTGGACAGAAACATCAGAAAGCTGGAAGAGATGAATCTTCTGACGCTGAATAAAGGAAAGATCGTGATTACCAAGGCCCAATATCTTCAGATGAAACAGGATATTGATTTTTACGTAAACGGTTGATCCAAACTTATGTTTAAGGAGGGGATAACATGTATGTAGGAAAAAAGGTTACTCGTGTAGATGCCTACGATAAAGTAATTGGACGTACAAAATATACAGATGATCTCTGTGATAAGAGTGCCTATATTGCACGTATTTTACACTCTACAATTGCCAACGGACATGTTCTTTCTATTGACACATCTGAAGCTGAGAAGATACCTGGAGTTGTAAAAGTATTTACCTGTTTTGATTTAAAGGAGAAGCATTATTTCCCAACTGCCGGACATCCATGGTCCACAGATAAATCACATCAGGATGTTGCCGATCGTCTTGTACTTACAGACCGCGTCAGATTTTATGGGGATGATATCGCTGCGGTTGTAGCAGAGGATGAGGTTTCCGCTGCACAGGCACTTCGTGCGATCAAAGTAGAATATGAAGAATATCCATTTGTTCTGGATGTTATGGATGCTATGAAAGAGGATGCTCCTCAGCTTCATGATAAATATCCAAACAATATTCTTAAACACACAACGATCAGTAAAGGTAACTACGAAGAAGCAATCAAAGAACCTGGACTGATCAAAGTAGAAGGCTGGTACAGCACACCAACCGTTCAGCACTGTCATATTGAGAACTTCATCTGCTATGCTGAGATGGAAGGCGACCGCATCAAGGTTGTAAGTTCTACTCAGATTCCTCATATCGTACGTCGAGTTGTCGGTCAGGCACTCGGAGTTGAATGGGGTAAGATCCGTGTCGTTAAGCCTTACATCGGCGGTGGTTTCGGAAATAAACAGGATGTTTTGTATGAACCACTTTGTGCATGGCTGTCCATGCAGCTTCACGGACATCTTATTAAACTTGATGTACCAAGAGAGGAGACCTTTGTTTCTACTCGTGTACGTCATGCGATCAAGAGCCACATCATTTCATGGGTTCGCCCGGATGGAACATTTGCTGCAAGAAAACTGGAAGCATTTTCTGATCAGGGTGCTTACGCATCTCACGGTCACAGTATCTGTGCCAAAGGAGTTGGCGCATTCCCGCAGCTTTATCCTTGTGATAACGTAGAGGCTGATGCTTATACAATATTCACGAACAAATCCGTTGCCGGTGCGATGCGTGGTTACGGAATTCCACAGGCAATGTGGGCTGTAGAATGTCATACAGAAGACATTTGTGCAAAACTTAACATGGATCCGCTTGAATTCCGCCGCAAAAACCTGATGCCGGTCGGATACAAGGATGCATTTTCTAAAAATGAATTATACAGCGACACATTCAACCAGTGCCTCGACAAAGGAATCGAAGTTACTGATTACCTTCGTAAATACAAAGAATACCAGAACCAGACAGGAGATATCCGCAGAGGTATCGGTATGGCAGTCTTCTGGTACAACACAGCTGTATGGCCAATCTCACTTGAGACATCTTCCTGCCGTATGGTATTGAATCAGGATGGTTCTCTTCAGGTTCAGCTTGGTGAGACAGAGATCGGACAGGGTGCTGATACTGCATATTCACAGATGACTGCAGATATTCTTGGCGTTCCGCTTGAAGCTGTACATGTTGTTTCCTGTCAGGATACAGACGTTACGCCATTCGGAACAGGTGCTTATGCATCCCGTCAGACTTATACAGCCGGATTCTCAATCCGCCAGACGGCACTGCTTCTGAAAGAGCGCATTTTGAAATATGCGCATGAACTGACAAGAATGCCTGAATACAATCTGGATATCATTGACGGACAAATTGTTCGCATCACAGATAACCGTGTTCTGATGTCTCTTGGAGATCTTTCAACAGAAGCACTTTACAGCCTTTCACACAGTGAGCATCTGTCAGCTGAAAGTACAGCACAGATTAAGTCCAATGCTTACTCCTTCGGATGTACATTTGCAGAAGTTGAAGTTGACATCCCGATGTGTAAGGTGAAACTGCTTGATATCGTCAATGTACATGACGCCGGAACTCTTATCAACCCGGCACTTGCTGAAGCTCAGGTACACGGTGGTATGAGTATGGGAATCGGATTCGGACTTTCTGAAAACCTGCTCTTTGATCCGAAAACCGGAAGAGCATTAAATAATAACTTGCTCGATTACAAGTTATCCACATTTATGGATCACCCGAGACTACGCGCTTATTTCGTAGAAAATGCGGAGCCTACAAGTGCATTCGGAACAAAATCTCTTGGTGAGCCACCGACATGTTCTATTGCACCTGCAATCCGCAACGCAGTTTATCAGGCAACAGGTGTCTATGTAAATGATGCACCGGTGAATCCACACCATCTGTTCCGCAGCATGAAAGAACAACATATGTTTGAGGAAGGAGGAGAAGCAAATGTATGATCTTAAAGCACTTTATGAAGCTGAAAGCGTAGCTCATGCTATACAGCTTTTACAGGAACATCCGGAAGCACAGATCATTGCCGGCGGAAGTGACGTTCTTGTACAGATGCGTGAAGGACGTCGCGCAGGAAAAGAACTTGTAAGCATTTATAGAATTGATGAAATGAGAGGCATATCTTATGAAGAAGACGGTGCGATCCGCATTGGCTCTCTGACCAGCTTCTCTCATATTACAAAGGATCCGATCATCCAGAAGCATATCAACGTACTTGGGGAAGCTGTTGATATGGTTGGTGGACCACAGATCCGTAACATCGGAACGATCGGTGGAAACACATGTAATGGTGTTACATCCGCTGATTCCGCTTCAACACTTCATGCATGGGATGCAATTGTTGAGATCACAGGACCGGACGGAGTTCGCAGAATCCCGATCCATGACTTCTATATTAAAGCAGGAGTCGTTGATCTGAAACCAGCAGAGATTCAGACAGCGATCATCATTCCGAAGGAAGCATACGAAGGCTACCACGGACATTACATTAAATACGCAATGCGTAATGCAATGGATATCGCAACAACAGGATGTTCTGTCAATGTAAAACTCTCTGAAGATAAGAAGACGATCAAGGATGTCAGAATTGCTTACGGAGTTGCAGGACCTGTTCCGATGCGTGCACCTTCTGCTGAGGCAAAAGCAAAGGGCAAACCGCTTACAAAAGCTGTTGTTCATGAATTTGGTCAGGCTGTTCTGGAAGATATCAATCCACGTGACAGCTGGAGAGCATCCAAGGCATTCCGTCAGCACATCGCTACTGTTCTTGCAGAGCGTGCACTGACAGAATCTATCAGATTGGCAGGAGGTGTGATCGATGAATAAACAGTACAAATTACTTACCTGCACGATCAACGGTAAGAAAGTTGAGAAAATGATCGATGTCCGTGCATCACTTACAGATGTTTTAAGAGATGACTTCCGTCTGACCAGCGTAAAGAAAGGCTGTGAAGTCGGAGAATGTGGAGCATGCAATGTAATCATTGATGGGGAATGTTTCAACTCCTGTATCTATCTCGGTGTATGGGCTGAGGGAAAAGAAATCCTTACTCTTGAAGGTCTCGCCGGACCAAATGGTGAGTTATCCGATATTCAGCAGGCATTTATTGACGAAGCAGCTGTTCAGTGTGGCTTCTGTACACCTGGATTCATCATGAGTGCAACTGAACTTTTAAATGCCGGCAAAGAATTCTCAGATGATGAGATCCGTAAAATGATGTCCGGTCATCTGTGCCGCTGCACAGGTTATGAAAACATTTTCCGTGCAGTCAAGAAGACAATGCTTCGCAGACTCGGAAAAAATGAAGAAGCAGACGCTGTCTAAAAGTGAACAGTAACGTTGTAACTACAATCACATAAAAGGTTCGCAGATTTTCATTTACAACAATCTGCGAACCAGTATATAGTGGTTTCTGTTTGGGGATCTGTATAACAGATACAGAACCATTATATGAAATATCTAGAAAGAACGGGTATGTAAATATGAAAGATAAAGAACGAAATATCACAACCGTCAGCGAAGAAAATATCTATCTCCTGAACGGCCGCGTACCACTCGGAAAAGCGATTCCTTTCGGCTTACAGCATGTACTGGCCATGTTCGTAGCCAACCTTGCTCCTGTATTAATCGTCTGCAGTGCCGCTCTTGTCAGAGGCACCGGTGATCATCTGACCGCTGTTGAAATCACTCGACTTCTTCAGTGCGCCATGTTCGTAGCCGGAATCGGTACTTGTTTACAGCTCTACCCTATATGGAAGATTGGTTCGAAACTGCCGATCGTTATGGGTGTCAGCTTCACTTTCCTTGGAAGTCTTCTGATGATCTGTACAAATCCGGATCTCGGATATGAAGGCATGGTCGGTGCCGTTATCCTTGGTGGTATCTTCGAGGGAGTTGTTGGTTTAAGTGCCCAGTATTGGAAGAAATATTTAACACCGGTTGTATCCAGCTGTGTTGTTATCGCGATCGGACTTTCTCTTCTCCCGGTTGGAATGAATTCCTGGGGCGGTGGAAGCGGTTCCGAATCATTTGGATCCTGGTATCACCTTCTTGTAGGTCTTGTGACACTGATTGTCTGTCTGGTTTCAAGATATTTACTGCATGGTGTATACAAAAACCTGAACATCCTTGTTGGATTGATCTTCGGTTATATCCTTTCCGCAATCTTTACTGTTGCTGGTATTGCTCCAATGATCGATTTCTCCGGAATCAGCAAAACAATCAGTGAAATCGGATTTTTCAGCCTTCCAAGACTTGTCTTCTTCACTGGTCATACACCAGTATTTGACCTTGGAGCATTCTTTACAATTGCGATTGTCTTCCTGGTTTCTGCCGCTGAGACAACCGGAGCTACAACTGCAGTATGTAAAGGATCTTTAGACCGTGACATTAAGATTGAAGAGCTACAGGGATCTCTTGCAGTTGACGGATTCTCCAGTACAATTTCCGGATGTTTCGGATGTCTTCCACTGACTTCCTTCAGCCAGAATGTCGGACTTGTAACTATGACTGGCGTAATCAACCGATTCACGATCCTTATGGGAGCTTTGATCCTGATCCTGGCATCTCTGTTCCCGCCGCTTGGAGCTTTCTTTAACTCCTTGCCGCAGTCAGTACTTGGTGGATGTACCGTTATGATGTTTGGTTCAATCCTGTACGAAGGAATCAAGATGCTCAAAGACTGTGAGTTCAATGACCGCACAATGATCATTGTATCTCTCGCTTTCTGCGTCGGCGTTGGTCTTACACAAACAGATGCGAACTTCTTCAGCGCTTTCCCACAGGCTGTGGGAGATATCTTCAACGGAAATGCTGTTGCAGGTGTGTTCGTAGTATCACTGCTGCTCAGTCTGATCCTGCCGAAAGATAAAAGTGAAAAAGTAGAAGAATAACGAATAAGAAGAAAAATAACAACTGTAATTGAAAAATATTTCTCTTACAGCTGTTATTTTCTTTTTTAAAAGGTTTTCTTTCACCATCCAGCTTCCGGAGCAGCCATCACCTTGATTATTGGGGCTTCCTTCTGCATATTCTACTCACTCCTTTGTGCTGATCTTCTCCAGACATGCAATCAATTCTGCCTCACTTCTTACCACCGCATCCGGCTTTACATCACCTGCTGCCTGATGTCCGCGATGATTATACCAGACTGCGTTCCATCCCGCAGCTTTAGCCCCAACAATATCATTTTCGAAAGAATCTCCTACATAGCAGATCTCTTGCGGCAAAATCCCCATTCTTTCCGCCGCACGACTGAAAATCCTCTTGTCCGGTTTTGCTACCCCGAGTGCTCCTGATATAAATACATGACCTACTGGAATCCATTCCGTTACACCAAGTGCGTTCACTTTATCCCACTGATGCTGCGCCGGACCATTTGTAACGATTCCCAAAGTCACCTTCTCTTTCAAGTTCTGCATCAACTGTCTCATTGCATCTGTCATCTTGATTTCATGCTGTTTTTCTTCATAAATTGCTTGGAATTCCAATGCCTTGAGTGCATCAATCTTCTTCCCATAATCAAGGAATGCATTTTTGAATCGATAGATATACATCTCTTCCATTGACATCTCACCACTTAAACAGCGTGCATACACGGAATCGCTGTATCTTCTGCTTGCCAAAAATGCGCCTTCCAGATCCAGATCTTTATCTTCCGGGAAAACCTCCCTGCATGTTTCCTTAAATGGAGTTGATAAATCATATAATGTGTCGTCTACATCGAATACAATTGCTTTCATTATTCTCATCCTGTCCTTTTCCCACTCCCTGGTAAACTGTTTTGGTTACTACTCGCACTACATACGACTGGCAATCCATTCTGACAGATACCATGCTTGTTATCTTTTTATCAATCTATTGATAGTCTAACATAGTTTATTTTGTTTGACTAGGTTCAATTTTGTCCACTATTTTATAAATCTTATAAGTATACGCTAACCATAAACCTGATTATCCCTTGCATCACCGTGCTATAATTAAAATTAAGGTGGTTAGAAACATTTACCATCTGCTAAGGATTTTGAAAGAAGGCATTTTATGAAAACTTATGTTACACACTATTTTAACTTTGAATACATCGGAATCTACCTGCTCGTCTCGCTGATCGGGCTGGCCGTTGTGATCGGTATTGTTCTTGGCGTAGCCAAATTGAAAACACGCCAGCGACTGCAAGATGACTCCCTGTCTCACAAAGCAATCCTTCGTATCAACCGCCATCACCAGGAGCGAAAAAGAAGCATTATCGAAAGTTTCTTTGAGATGGTCTTCGCCAGCACCTCCGTGCTGATTTTTCTGTCTCTTTACTATATTATTGATGAGAGGATCCCCGGCGTATCCGTTTACTGGCAGAAGTATCAGGACATTATTCTTCTGCTTTTCCTCTGTTTCTCTGTCATTTTAAATGGATGGCTTGATATTGTCTTTGTACCATTGGAAGAAATAGATTCCAACCAGAAGGCTTCCATCAGACTGGTGTCTTCATTTTATATTATCTTGATTCTGCTTTATATTAAATTCATTTATAGTGATGATAATTATGATTCACTGATGATGTATTTTATCACACTTGCAGTCGGACGCTTCATTTACTTTGACTTTACGATGGATGATTTTCTTTCCACGATTCATGGATTTTGGGAAGAACTTCCACTTCTGATTTTAATGACAAGCTACTCCGGATTTATCTGCTGGTTTGGATTCCACATTGGATTCTTGCTGACTTCCAACGGCGTGATCGTCAGCACACTGCTGGCGCATCTATTTATGGTATGTTCGATTTTTATTTTGGATAAGACAAGGATTTTGAGGCTGGTGATGTGATTTTGAATCGTAATGTAAGTAAAAATACGGTGCAACCTGTCAAAACAAATTGCACCGTATCTCATAGATTATTCCAATTTCTTACACTTCCTTGAATTTCGGATGTTTGGACAGTACCATTGTCACTGCGAATCCGACTACCAGTGAGATCAGAATTCCAATCATATAATTGAGCATACCGCCGGACTTGATACATACAAATCCAATGATTCCTGCTGCCCCTGGGGAAATATTCTGGACATTCGTCAGTGTCACATAAGCACATCCGACAGCAGAACCGAACATAGCTGCATAGAATGGATATTTCATCTTCAGATTGACTCCGAACATTGCCGGTTCTGTAATTCCAAGCAGAGCAGAGATACCGGAAGAAACAGCAATACTCTTCATTTTCTTATCTTTTGCACAGAACATAGCTGCCAGTGTTGCTCCACCCTGAGCCACGTTATTACACGCTGCAATTGCAAAGAGGAAAGAACCTCCTGCCGCGATCAGCTGAATATCTACCGGCAACAGACTGTGATGCATTCCTGTCATTGTCAGCGGTGCATAGATGAATCCGAAAATGAATCCTCCGACAACACCTAATGTATCATGCAACCACAGAATAACATTTGTGATCCAGTCACCTGCTGTACGCATTACACCACCTACTACAGTGAAGGTAAGGAATGCAGTTACAAGCACAGACAGCGCCGGGGTCAGAAGGTTGTCCAGATATTCTGGAACTACCTTGTGCAGTTTTTTCTCAATGAATGCCAGGATGGCAGCTGCTGCAAGTACTGGAAGGACAGTTCCCTGATATCCAACCTTTTCGATCGTCAGAGCTCCGATGTGCCATACCGGAACCGTTCCCTCTGTGATTGCTGTACCATAGGAATACGCATTCAGAAGATCTCCGGATACCATGATCATTCCCATAACAGCTCCGAGATATGGATTTCCTCCGAACATCTTTGTTGCTGAAAATCCAACAAGGATTGGCAGGAATGCATATGCCGCACTGGCAAATGTATTAATCATAGATGCCAGATCAGAAATATTCGGATATGCTTCCACAAGTGACTTTCCTGAAATAAAGAGTCCTTCTGCTGTCAGGACATTATTGAGTCCCATCAGAAGACCGCTGGCAACCAGCGCAGGGATGATCGGTACAAATACGTCCGCCAGCATCTTGACTAGTTTCTGAAGCGGATTCATTTTCTGGTCTGCATCTTTTTT